>Ga0210400_10002911_pt1 | contig 15412 bp, 23 predicted proteins | sample IncBWH26MmetaG_FD_155456 | JGI IMG/M metagenome (GOLD analysis project Ga0210400, IMG submission 155456) | Forest soil microbial communities from Barre Woods Harvard Forest LTER site, Petersham, Massachusetts, United States - Inc-BW-H-26-M | ecosystem: Environmental > Terrestrial > Soil >... | reverse complement strand
GGTCGAGGAAGGCGTTGACCCGCTCGTCGATATCTTTGCAGAGCTTGGAGACCTGACTCTTTGAGATGCCGGAAAGACCCATCGCCTGCACCAACTCGTCGACCCGGCGGGTCGACACGCCACCGATCCAGGCCTCCTGGATCACCGTCACCAGTGCCTTCTCGGCGTCTTACGCCGCTCCAGAAACGGCGGGAAGTACGGACCTTGGCACAGCTTGGGAATGCGCAGCTGGAGTGAACCCAGCCGCGTGTCGACGCTACGATCGCGGTAGCCGTTACGGTAATTGAGCCGCTCGGCGCTGTGCTCGTGGCGACCCGCGCCGATCAGCCCTCGACATCGGCTTCAATCAGGATCTGCAGCACCGCTCCGCTACGGTTCGCAGAAAATCGCATCGCCGCTCTTCTGCAGCAGCTCAACCAGCGCCATTCTCTCGTCGGTCATCGGGTCCTCGGTCAGCTTGGGTGAAGCCTTGCACCTCCACCTTAGCCGGCCCTCCCGGTGACCACCTCTCGCTCATGCGCGCGCCGGGCTCCAAGTACTGGGGCATTCCGCCCGCCGCGCTTACCGCCGAATTTCCACCACGAGCGAGGACACTAACAACATGGGCAGGTTTCATAAGGCAGAATGATACTCCCATACCGCTTTTGAAACCCGCTGCCGGAACAGTTTATTCGTTACTTCACGACACACATACAAGGCGAATTGCGCGCGATTTCTCACCCTCTGCAAAAGACGCTGGTCCACATTGCTGCCTCGCAGCGGGGCGAACGGCCATGAAGATTGCTCAGGCAGCACCGAAGTCGCTCGCGTTCATTCGTCGTCGCAGAGCCGCACGGCCCAAACGCAGTCTTGCGGATTGGATAGCACTCACGATCGCACGCGGACTTTTGTTCGCCATGGTTGGCGGCTTGGCGTATGTGACCTACGTGGTCGAGATGGCTGGCTACAACGACTTTCGCAAATGCAGCAAGAACAGAACGCTAACCCGGCTTGAGTGGGTTCTCGGCGTCCGACCGGCGGAAGATTTGTAGGCGGTAGAGCCGATCAGTCCGCGCCTGGTTGTTGATGCCGGTTGCAGGGTTTCGCTTACCGCTCGTTAAGTTTGCCGTGGTATTGACGAGACAGTGCTATCGAGAGCCGAGCGTGAACCGTGACCGACCATCGGCGGTGATGAAGTCCTCCCGCTCCGGCCTGCCGTCGCGCCACCTCGCCGAAGCACGGCGGATGCACATGGCGGCGCCACGGCTCCGGTTGCGCGATCCCCGGACACTTCTCTACTCGATGTTCTGGTTGGTAGCGTTCGTCGGCCTCACCGCCTTCGCCTATTCGCAATCCGGTTCGGACTGCGGCACATACATCAACAGCGCCGGGCGGGAATTGGTTTACCCAACCCGTTCCGACCGGAGCGACGGCACGCTGTCGTGATGGGAGTTTCAGTTTCAGCCAGCACCCACATGCGCCTGGCGGTTGCTCCTACCATTGGGGCGTTGCCTACTACCTCTAAGCCCCTAGGCTGATCTCGTCGAGCAATCCGGCGTCGTTGTTCCGCACGTTTCCGACAGTAGGCCGACCTGATAGAGCGCATCGGGAACGTCTCTCATACCGCTCTTCGAACCGACACCATACCCTCCCTTGAACGATGCGAGGGTCGACCTGAGCGTCGCAGTGGCTACCATTTGTGCCTTTGCCGCGTGTGACATGAACAGCAGGTGTTACCGACGAACTCAACGAAAAATTTACCATGCCCATTTGTAGTCTTGACTCGTACAGTAATCCCACCCAATTTCTATTTTGTTAACCACAATTGTGATGGTAGAAACTTCTGCGGCGGACCATTTTGGTCCGCATGCAAAGCGCGGATCGTTACGTCGTTAGACCGGCCACTGGCGCGCCCAACCATTGGGAGGTGTGGGACACAGTCCGCGATGAGCCTGTGTTCGGGGCACAGGCATTGCCAGAAGAAAATGCGGGCGAGCTTGCGCGGCCTCTCAATGAATCTTACCGGCGGGGGAACCCTGAGTGAGCGGCTACCTTGGGAATGACTAATCTCCGCAGGCCGTTGTCTTCTGGATGAAGGATTTGTTTACGTTATTACTCAATAACCCAAACGCCCCAACGAGCACGGACGCCAATGCCTGCGATCCCCCAACTCGACCCAAGCCAGATAGAAGACTTCATTGAACGGACGCTACGAGAGCGTCGCGGCTTGCAACAGGCGCTTGCCGATCTCTTGGCGAGGTATGACCGCATCCCGCCCAATAACGAGCGGGACCTGCTAGGTCGGATGATCGATGGCCTCAAAGCGGAGATCGCTTCACGCAACGCCAGAGCAATGGCGATAAGCCCTCGCCTTTAACCATATCTTTAGCGCAGTGGCGCATATAGCGGCGAGCAAGATGCCACGCGAGCGGTGGGCCGTGGCTCTGGCGGGGCTCGACTTCCTGCTGCCGACCGTTGTTCATCCATTTAAAGCACAAACCGAAAACATCGATCGCGCCAACCATGATGTCATGGTTCGTTTTGGTGCTGCCGCGTGTGGGACGGGCGGGGTGATTTTTTTCGTGAGGGTGTGGGCCAACGACCCCGGCCCGACCGCGCCCCGGTCACTAGCGCCGCGGCCATCGCAAGGGCCGTCGAGACACTTCCCAGGGGCAAGACGGGGGAATACCAGAGCGACCAAAGGGCCGGCTCTGCGTGTCGCACACGGTTGGGCTGATGCGAGCGCGCAACGGGGAGCTGCCGGTTTAGTTGTTGCAAGGCCTATGTTAACATTCAATGTGCGGCTTCGCACCTTCCCGCTTGTTTGTGCAACACCGACGTAGGAGGCGGCCATGCTCATCGGCTCGCCCGCGTCAGCACCGAAGATCAGAACTTAGACCTGCAACACGACGCCCTCACGAAAGCCGGTACGGAGCGCATTTGGAAAGACAAAGCCAGTGGTGCCCGCGATGACAGGCTGGGGCTGGCAGACGCGCTGTCCCATGCCCGCAAGGGTGACTGCTTGGTTGTGTGGCGTCTTGATCGCCTGGGCCGCTCCATGCGCGCTCTGATCGAGCTAACCGAGGGGCTGCGGGAGCGCGGCGTCGAGTTCCGTTCCCTGACCGAAGGCATCGACACGACGACACCGGCTGGCCGATTCTACTTCCACATTCTCGGGGCGCTTGCGCAGATGGAACGCGAGTTGAACCGCGAGCGCGCTGTGGCGGGCCTCAGCGCGGCGAGGGCACGCGGGCGGAAGGGTGGCCGGCGACCCAAGCTAAGCCCGAAGCAAATCGAACACGCGCGCAAGCTGCTGGGGGATCGCACCGTCACGATCAAGGACGTGGCCGCCAGCCTTGGTGTAAACCGGGCGACGATCTACCGGGCGCTGGGGCTGGGTGCTTGGGGGAAAAGCGAGGCTAAACGCCGCGTTGTCTGCGAAGGAGGCACAGGCCATAAACCGGGCCTTAACGCCCATGTGACTAGGCTTCTCCCCCCAAGCACTGCGAACAATTCAATGGACGAAGAACACAAGCGCGTGGTTCGGCGCTACGCTCTCGCTTGGAAGGCGTGTCGGAACCCGGATCGCACCGGCCTTGCCGATCTCGAACAGGACATGGCGCAGGGTTACGGAATGCTTCTGTGTGGCATCCTGCTTGAACCCCAAGCAAGCCCGGTCATTACCGCTGACGCCAAAGATCCCAAATTCTTCGCTGCGATCTTCGGCAACGACGATAGCGCCACGCCCGATATGACGGCCTACGAGCTACAGCAAGTGCGGCGGTACATTATTCGCGGCGAGGGAACCGTGCTCGCCTCCAAGCGGCGGGTCGTGGCGAGGTAGGACTTCGCGATAAACCCAACCTTAAACATCATAGCGCACTTTCTGGCGGTCCAACGCGGGGCTACCGGATGAACCGAGACGAACTCAGCGAAGAACAGCAGAACGTTATATGGCGGTATGTCGAAGTCTGGCGGCGATTTCGGCGGCTGCCGGAAGGTGATCGGAACTTTGCCCAGGTGGAAGACGATTTGGCCCAGGGTTCTGGGATGCTCCTCTGCGGCATCCTGATCGAACCGGAGGCTGCCGCTGTCATTACTGCCGATGTCAAAGACCCCAAGTTCTTCGCAGCCATCTTCGAGAACGACGACAGCGCGGTGCCGGACATGACGCCCGACGAGTTGAAACAAGCGCGGCGTTACGTCATTCATGGCGAGGGCACGGTGCCCCGCGAGCGGCGGGCTGTCGCCCGGTAGTGTAAGACGGAAACTCAACCTTAACCATCCGAGGCCCACGTTCCCGCTACAACGCACCGAGGGCGAACGGCAACCATGGGCAACGTCGATAAGGACACAGCGGAGAAAGTTGGCGACTTCCTGTTTCGCTACATGCGCGCGCGGCATCGGTTCAAGGAACTGGTTGAGCGCCCGCTACCGTCCAGTGAACTGGCTACGCTTATTGGCCTCGGGAAGCAGGAGTTCGACGAGATTTACGTCGAGCCGGAGGCCAATCCGCCCATCGTGCTTGACGGAAAAGCCGGTGACGTGTTCGACGCCATCATCAACAAACAATACCGCGCGATCCCGTTCTTTGATCCGCAGCTTGTGGCCGCGTGGCGGAACCACGTTGTCAACAACGGTCCCATGCCCAAGAAACCAGGGCCTCGCCGAGCGCGTGCCGCCCAAGAGGCCCACCTTACCCCGCACGATCACGCTGATTGACCATCGGGCGCAGATCGGGGGATAACCAATCCGCTACTTTGGTCGGGCAACCCGCCGGTCGCAGGTCCCCCCAGCGTAGCCAGTCGGGCCGGGGCTCCCTCCCCTGTGGGCTTACGGCCCGATTGCTTTTGGCCATCGGCTGGGCCTGACGCTTCCGATTGACGCTCGATAGCGCCCTGGCTACACAGCCCAACCGGCGTGCTGGGGAAGAACGTCCAGAGTGGGTTATGGCGAACGATCCTGGTTCATCGGGCACCGGCAGGGCCGAACTGGAACGCATGGCGCACTACCGCGAGCAAGCGCAATCGGCAGAGAACGAAACCGTACCCGGAGCCCGCCACGATATGGCTCGATATGGCTCGGCAATACGAATGGCTGGCGGTAATTCAGCATCAGCGGGAAGATAACCGGGCGAACGCTGCCTTTGGGGGTGCTCCGCTCGCCCGGTCTCTGCGAGTTGCCCTACGGAATGCGACCGTGGACCTCTGATAAAGAGCGGGCGGGTGGGTTTGGTTCCCTCGATCCGTACCCCACGCCCAAGCCGGCAGGGGAGCACCATTTGCTCGCAGAGAAAGAAGCGGCAATAATCGGCGCACTGGGCATTGACCGAGGGGCCGCTCATGGACGAACCGGGAAGCCCGGAGGCAGTTGCACGGGGATGTACCTGCCCAACGACGATCAATCGGCAGGGGCGAGGCACTCTGCACGGTCAACCGCTCTTCTACCGTGACCGAAAGTGCCCAGTACATGGGGACAGTATGATGGGGGAGCCGAAGTACGATGACAAAGACGATCCAACCCGCCGCTGAGCCGGCGATAGTCTTCGCGGATCGTCTGTACCCCGGCGATTGGCGAGTTGAGTGGATCAACGATGAGGGCGGGATCGAGGTGGCGATTTTTGCCGGCCCGAACGCGCGTGAGCGAGCGTTCAGGTACGCCGATCGGCAGTACGGGCTATTCGAGGAAGTCGGCTTCGACCCTTAAAGGAGGGTGAGCTGTCAGTCCGTCAGCTGCCTGTAGCGGTCGGCCAACGCGCCATCTTGTGCTGCCCGCTCATGGTGGTACCAAGTAACGGGATCGCGCAGAAACGCCGGCTGTAGGTTACTCGCCAGCGGGCGATGCGCTGCATTTAGTTGAGATTTGATGAAGGGCGACGATGGAGCCGTTCGGTCTATTTACGCCCAAATACCCGCTGCCGCGGCTCGCACCCGGAAGGCACCGCATAATCGGCAACTTAGAATTTACGAATTTGACCGACATTCTAGCCCTCGAAGCTTTTTTCTCGGGAAGACTGACTTGGAAGATCATCTAGCCAGCCAGCAAAAAGTTGCTGGTTCCCGCAACCGGCGCGATGTCGAACGCACGATCGAGCAGTGGCAGCTGAATGCGCAGGGGAGCAATCGCATTCCGCACCTGGACACCTTTGACTTTTCACCAATGAGAGGCGACTGGGGCTACCGGTTCCTGATCTGTGGCGATCAGGCGGTAGAGAACTCGGTCTTCGTCATCTATGGATCAAGGCTTGCGCAGCTGCTCGGATTGCCCGAACGGGCCGAAACTACGATCCCCTTTGTACAACAAGTACCGGAACTATATCGCGACATGTTTGCTGAGGGATACAGCAAAGCGATTACAGAATTAACCTCGGTTACTCTCAAAGGCACATTTAGTCACGGATCAAATTTCGAATTATTCAGGGCCGTCTTCCTACCGATAATTTTGTGCCCGGGCTGGTCGAAACAATTGATCTTCGGTTCGTTCAATTGTCGTGCGGTCACCACGCGCTGATAACGCGCTGCTCCAGGAGTAGGCCGGCGCCGCCAGCAGATGTTTCGCGGGCAGCCCCCATCTGGCTCGATACTCGTGGCGGGCCAGTCCATGCCTGCTTTGAAGTTGGCGACGTAGCGTCTCCACGCCGAGAGCGGCCGTCGCCACGCCACTATCTGTGCTCCGCACCCGTCCCATACCGCAACGGCACAGATCGCTCTGCCGAAAGCAGGCGCGGCATCGGCCACGAGGCGGCGAGGCTAGTGTCGTGTCGAAGACGTTTGAGCGGGGGATCAAGAGAGCCGGCGCTGCCGGATCGGGCCACTTCGCCGCAAGCTCGGAAGAGGCCGGCCGCACTGTTCCATCCCCGGCCACGGGCGGCCGCTATCAACCAGCCGCGGCAACGGGCGACCGCTCTGTTCCATGCCCGGCAGGAAGAGATTATTGATGTGACTAGTGGCCGATCGTTGCCCGAATTGGTGGCTCTTTTTCTCGATCCGAACCATTTGCGCCTGGCAGTTTTCTTGCCGACACGTTCCGCTATCACGCAAGACGCGCTGCAAATATACAGCGACAGCAGGCACTAACCTTTCCGACTGACGCCCCCCGGTGATCCAGCGGTCCAGGTTACCCATGCCCCAGTTGTATGCGGAGACGGCGTCCGTCCAATTGCCGTATCGGCGATAAAGCAGGCCTAGATAAGCCCGGCCGATCGCCCGGTTCTGCGCAATATCGAAGCGGTTTCCGCCACCAACATCGACGGCTGCGCTCTCGCTGACTTGCATCGGTCCCTGCGGACCAGCCGAACGGGCCCGCCACATCGATGCGTCCCTCCCGTGGCTTGATTCAGCCCCATCAACCGCATAGACGATGCGATCGAGTTCTGTCGCCTCGGCGTTTCCGTCGCGGGCAAGTGCTGGATCTGAAAAGCTCAAAAAGACGACGGTGAGAACAGGGAAGCAGAGCGCGGACAGAAGCAAACGACATCGCATGGGGGATTCGGCTGAAATTAAGGGATTTTGTATTTAGCTCAGCCCACAATGCAAGGCAAGCACCGCCCTGCAGTTTTACCATTTTTGCGGTCACCCGCAGTCAGGTGCGAGACGATGTCGAGGCTCTGGCACTATCAAGCCGGTGATGAGCCAGTGCATCGCCGCATGATGGTCCGCTCCCGCCCGCTAGTCCTCCCTTACCTTCTGGTGCCCGCGCACTACCCCCCAAGCGCAGCCCGCAGGGCGGAGCGTTCCTTAACGGGCTCTAAGCGGCGCGCCCAGGCTGTCCGCCTCCCATTCGATCGTCGGCCATCCGCAGTCGCGCCGCCCAAATCGTGGTGCTGCCGGCGCGTTCGGCGAAACCCCTGTACCACCTCGCGAGTTCGCGCAGCTTTTCGGCCTCCGCCACGCTGGTGCGATCGTTGTCTTGCATTTGTGTTTCTCCGACGCGCCCCTCGTAGGTTGGTGTGCTGCGCGCGTTTCCCACCGTTCCGAACAAGGCGCAATTGCTGATGTTCCCGGCCCCGGCGACTCGTCCCCCGCGGCCCGTTCGGCGCCACTAGTCCCACGGTGGGCATAGGGCTTCGCTGCGGCACCCTGGCCGCCGGTCGCCGGCACGGTCCCATCTCCCTACACAGCCCTGCCTTGGCGCCCTCACAGCCCCGGCACGGCACGGTAGACACACGGCTCCGCAACCCATGTGCGCTATCCAAGCGCCCCATTCTGGGAATTTCGCGTACTTCGCTCTTAGCGCAAATTTGCCACAACTGCCGGTCACGGGCGGCCGCTATGTTCTTGTTCGGCGCCCTCGTGGCGTGGCTACCCCGCTTTCCGGCCGCCCTGCCGCCTCGCGTGGAGTTATCGGGGGCGCCGCCAACTCAGCACAAACGGGGGGACCAGATGCAACGCGGAGACGCCGAGCACTACCGCGCGCTGGCCATGCACTTCCGCTCGTTGGCGGAGACCGAGCCCCTTCCCGGCCTTCGTCGGCATCTACGGCAGCTCGCCGCGGAGCACGACCAGGTAGCCGCTGGCTTAGAGGAGACGCGCTCGAACCAAGGGGGCGCCCCGCGAGCCGCGATGGGCTAAGGCAGGGAACCTCCGGACATTCGCCCTCGCCCCCTGCCGCGCGGTGTGTCCTACAATCCCGCGGCGTTTCTCGTGGTGTGGCTTTCGGATTTCGGCCGCTCGTTGCCTCGCGCGGCGGTTCCGCGGGGCGCCACTTGGCCCACATGATGGGCCGAACGTTGAGAGCTTCAGGCTGTCCGCACAACGCTAGGTCTTTTGCGGCTCCGTGGCCTAGTAAGGCGGACACACGTCCGCCTGCATGGTAGAGCACTACCAGCTCATGGGAAGGTGGCGGGTTCAATTCCTTCCCGCGCATACGAATCTCCCTGAGCCAACGATCGCGGCCACAGCTGAAGAACGCGCCGCGGGAGGCGGCACAGCGGTCAACGTCACCATTGGAGCGCGGTTCAGGGTTGCCACGATGATGTTTCCAATTGGTCTCGTGCCGCACCCACCGGCATAGCAAGCGGTTGCCGAGAAAGCGGCCAGGATCGCGCCCGCAAGTAGGTCAATCCCGATTGGTCGGTGCGCATAGACGCTTCGCTCACAAACAAAACCATTGCTCGGGCATGGCAGCGCCGCCCCTGTCGGCGCCTCTAGGGCACTCACCCAAAAGAACCGCTTTGGACACAAGTCAGTTACTGGCCTGAGGACCTTACGATGGTTCGAAGGCTGGCTCTGTCGCGTTTCCGCGGTCGCACTTGGGTCGAGCCCTCGACATCGCCTGCCGCCGCCACGGGTTCGATCGTCTGGAGCTGCGGCGGCGCAACCTCATGCCCCCGGAGGCGATGCCGTATCGAAATCCGCTGGGTCTCGTTTACGACAGCGGGGACTATCCGGCGGGACTGCGACACGCCACCAAATTGGGCGATTGGGCTGGTTTTGAGACTCGGCGCGCGGCGGCGCGGCGGCGCGGCGGCGCGGTCGTTATCGCGGGATCGGTGTTGCCAACTCGATTGAGCTGAACACCGGCGCGCCGCGCGAACGGGCTGAAATGACCGTCGACCCGTCAGGCGTCGTTGAGCTCGTATTGGGCACAATGTCTGCGGGCCAGGGCCACGAAACGAGCTTCGCCCAGATTATCAGCGACTGGCTCGGCGTCGATCCAGACCAGGTCAGGCTTGTCACCGAGGACACCAATCGTGTGCAGGCGGGCGGCGGCTCCGCCTCGGCACGTTCGATGCGGCTCGGCGCCTTGGTCATGGCGCAAGCCGCCGATCAGATTGTCGAGAAGGGACGCAGGATTTCGGCTGCGCTGCTCGAAGTTGCAGAGGACGATATCGAGTTCACACAGCAGCGTTTCGTGGTGAAGGGGACCGACCGCTCTCTGGGTCTGTTCGAAGCTGCGGCGGCGGCGCTGGACGGCGCGGTCCCGCCGGAGCTTCAAGGACCGCTGATCGGCATATCCGATCAATCATGAGCATTCCGTCCTATCCCTACACCTGTGCCGTCTGTGAGGTGGAAGTCGATCCGGATACGGGCGTTGTCGAAATTGTCAGGTACAGCTCCGTCGACGATTGCGGCCGGGCGGTCAAGGAATAAATTTGGGGCGAACTGAATGGGCTTGCAACCGAATCGGGCGAACTAGATCTGGCCTATCGAGCAAGAACATCCGCCCACCGCACGCTGTGGGTAAATCAGAATTTGCGAGGCAGTTGAACGTCTTAAAGCATCACAGACTAGTGCGCGTGAAGTGGATAATCTTAACTTTTCAGGAACCAATTTCGGCTTAGTTTGGTTCGCACCAATCAATTGCGACATGAGTTCGCACCTCGAGGCGCGGATGTCCTTTTTTCATCGTGTCGACCAGAGGCGGGCCAGGTCCAGATCGGGTCTGCAGATCGAGACAGAAGACCGTTTATCGGTAGGGCAGTCGGCCGTCGTCATCGCCGGCCTTTCGGCGCTATCCTGGGCCGTTCTGATCTCAATCGTTTTGGCCCTGCGCGCGATGCTCTAGCGGACGGCGCCGCGAGTCCAGCGGCGCTCGACTCGTCTTTCCCGCTGCTCCTTCCATATCAGGTCAATGCCCCTACCAGACCTGACCGAAGAGGAGCACGCTAAGCCAGGTTCAGCGGCGCCGCCTCGCGGTCGCCGCGGCGGACTGCCATTTAGGTCTATGCCCCCCGATCTGACCGAAAGAACGAGCACGCCAAGCTCGTGCGCCTGCTGCGTGAGGCTAATAGCAGCCGTGAATACCCTTCGGATCAACGCAGAGTGTGCTGGCCGCAGCCGAACGCTCCATTCCAGTGACAAACGCCATGCCGAGGAAAGCAAACATAATTGACGAGCAACGATGAATTTTCGCCACTGTCCGCTCCATGGCCTGTCCTGGTTATCGAAGGTAACACCCCCGGTGGAGTAATCTCGCAGCATTGATACGACCGTGCTTCACCTCGAGAAGCACTCGCCGACGCGCGTCCAGAACGACGCGGTCGGAACTGCTCCATACCCCATCGAGCCCCTCGGCCATCATCTTAGCGTCGCGCAAGGTTCGGGTGAGCAGTTCCGGGCACTCCCGCAGGACCATTGTGGGACGGCGAGCGACTCGTCGGCATGGCGCTCCTCGACGTGATGCGAGAAGCAATCCTCGAAATAGGGCTCATGGCTGCATTGTGGGGAATGAACCGAAAAGGCGTCCGCGAGCGCCTTCATCCAGTCCCCCGACATATCTCGACCGCGCACCACGGGTCGAGCGAGCGCGCATAGAGCGACTTTGCGAGCCGTCATCGAGGTGGTCGCAGACGTTTGGTCCCGATCGCAGGAAGTTGGTGTTGCTTGCCTGCCAGGGCCGTCGGGCATCAGAGCTCACTCGAACTCTTTCAACAAATCGCGGCTCGCGGACGGAAGAGTTACCAGCAAGAGCGCGGCGAACCGCCGCAGGTCAGCTTAGAGCATCGCTCGCGCGCCAACCACAATCGTCATCAGAACAGCCCACGAGAGGGCTGAAAACCCGGCAACAACGGCCGTCGACATCCCGACAGAGAGCCGATTGTTCGTCTCGCTCAGGGGTGCCCAGTGTAACTGGTTTCTGATTAGCGTTCTGAGTGCGAACATCTTACCTCGCGTCCTCTCTCCTTACAAACACCGTATCTTGACAATGGTTTACAACCAGTAAGTGCCTTTTCAGGCATGCGCCATTATCGATCCTCTTCGTGATCATTAATATTAGCTTGATGCACCCGGGCTAATCGGCACCGAGGGTATTCTAACTAAAACGAGAGTAAGCTGGGTCGCTGCGATATTCGCCAACGCCGGTGGCGCGGCGGTTAAGTTTAATTGTGGTGGACTGCCAGGCCCTAATTCGCTAGTGTTTAGCTCTAATCTGGTTAAACTGTTAATAATTAACCTGAAGGCCATCAATGCGCGATGACTTCGTCGCTGCACGCAACGAACGTTACCTTCCCGGTTCCCGCCGCTCTTGCACGTCAGACACTTCGGAGACGATGAGACGTGTCGGTGAATTCCTGATCGCATGCGTGCTTCTTGCAATCACTCTACCCTTGTTGATCTTTACAGCGATCGCAGTCCGATGTAACGGCCCCGGTCCCGTCCTCGAGGCGGAGACTTGCCTGGGAAGCGACGGGCGCCGGTTTCGAAAGCTGAAATTTCGGATGGTTGCACACGATCCCACTGCAGCAACAAGACCTCCTTGGAGGCGTCGCATGACGTGGCTCGGTGCTTTTTTGCATCGCACGCGGATCGCAAGCTTGCCGCAGCTGATAAATGTCCTGCGCGGCGAAATGAGCTTCCTCGATCGCGCCGCGCGCTCACCCTCTCTTCTCGACTGATCGAGCCTCAGGCTCTCGCCCGTCGCATGATATCAGCCGTCAGATCGCGGCCACATTCCCAGCCCTATGACAGACATTTTGTGAGTGAGGATGCAAGGATGAAGGATCACGATGAATTGCTTGCATTGGTAGACAATGCTGCGGCGCGGCGCCTCTGGCTCCTCTGCAATGCCCTGCACTGTGTCCCTCTCGACGGCGCGATTGAACTGGCCCGCACGGCCGAAACTTTCGTGACTGGCGGGTTTGCGGCCATTGAAGGAATTAACGGGAATGCTGCGGACGAGCTGGAAGCAGTTGTTTCACCTGCGTCGGAGAGCTCCGGCGAGCCTGCCGCGGGCATTGGCTTAGATCTTGCGTACGAATCGAACACGATGGCCAAAAAGCGGATAGTGCTCGAGCTGACTGCCGACCAACGCGATCGGCTGCTGGCGCGACTTGCCGAGGGCGCGAAGAACGCGGAACTTGCGAGCGAATTCCGCCTAACCCCCAAGCAAGTTCAAGGTCTCAGGATCGGCTGCGCTCGCGAGATCGCCAAGCGGCGGCGCGAGCCAACCGGCGACGCGTCGCGGTCTTCCGACATCAATTTGACGGCGTCGCTTGAAGAAGTTGTTCGCTATTTGCGGCAGCAGGATGACATTGTCGTCCGGCAGCAAAATGGGCAATTCCTGGTGAATGGCCGGTTTCACCTCAACGCGTCTGACCTCGTCGCGCGCGCTAACCGGATGCGCAGTAGGCAACAGAAGCGCGCCTTTGAATTGGGGGGCGAAGCACCCGCTGAAGCCAACGATATCAACCCGACGAACGGACACCCGGTATTCTGGGGCGAGACAACAATAGCGGGGCTATCCGAGCGCTGAACAGGGGCGCGACAAACGGCGCGCAGCGCGGCACCGCGATGCCGAAGGCGCAGCGCCCGTCAAGCCGCGCCAGGCTGGCGGCGTCCGAGCAGCTCGACGCCGGCGTATAACGGGTCGCCCGTGAAGAACCGCCGAGCCGTTGAGCGGGGGCGGCCGACTGGGCTGAAGTAATCGTATTTGCAAGAAACGGCAGGTTTGGGCCCGGGTTTCTGGCGATTTGGGATTCCCGTTTTCGGCGATCTGTGCGATTCGGTGGTGGGTCATCAGCGTGGGGGGATGTATGGCGAAGCCGCGAGGCGATCGACGGAAGGATTTGTTGCGGCCGGCGCTGGAGGACATCATCGACCTCAGCCATCCGCTGGTGCGGCTGGCGCGGGAGATCGATTGGAAGTTCCTTGACGGCCGGTTGCTGGGGTATGCGCAGCGGGTGTGGGGCAGTCGCCGCTGGCGACCCGGCTGGTGGCGGGGTTGTTCATCCTGAAGCACATGCACGGCCTGTCGGACGAGGTGCTGCGCGCGCGCTGGCTGGAGAACCCGTATTACCAGTTTTTATGGGCGAATTGAGCTTCTGTCACAAACTGCCGTTTGACCGCTCCTCGCTGACGCATTGGCGGCAGCGCCTGGGCGAGGAGCAGCTGGTCGCCTTGCTCTAGGAGAGACTGTCGGTGGCGCACAAGACCGGAGCGCTGGCAACCAGGGATCTCGAACGAGTGGTGGTCGACACCACGGTTCAGCCGAAGGCGATCGTCCACCCGACCGACGCACGGCTATGTCACCGGGCGCTGGAAAAGCTCGTCGATCTGGCGCAGCGCCATGATGTGCCGCTGCGGCAAAGCTATCGGCGGGTAGCCAAGCGCGCGGCAATCATGGTGAGGCGGTACGCTCATGCCCACCAGTTCAAGCGGGCGCGGCGCGCTTCGCCACCTGCTGGCTCTGGCGATGCGGGTGCGGTTCCAGGATCACCGTCGGCGCGGCCCCAAGGTCTATGCGCTGCATGCCCCGAGGTCGAGCGCATCGGCAAAGGCAAAGCCCGGGCGCCCTACGAGTTCGGCTGCAAGGTGTCGATGGCCACCCCGGCGACCAAGCCCAAGGGCGGCCAGTTCGTGCTGCACGCCAAGGCCTTCCACGGCAACCCGTTCGACGGCCACACGCTGGGGCCGGTGATCACCGAACTGGAGCAGCTGACCGGCATCGAAACCCGCCGCATTCACGTCGACGAAGGCTATCGCGGCCACAATCACAAAGAGAAGTTCCGGGTCTGGATCAGCGGCCAGGTCCAACGCGTGACTCGCCCGATCCGCCGCGAGATGAAAAGGCGCGCCGCCGTCGAGCCGGTCATCGGCCATGTGAAGGCCAAGCACCGAATGAGCCGCTACTATCTCAAGGGACGCGACGGCGACCGCATCAATGCCGTCCTGGCCGCCGCCGGTTACAACTTCGGCCTCCTCCTGCGCTGGCTGGCGAGCCCTTTGCGTGCCCTTCTCCGAATGCTCTTGGGAGCGCCACCGGTGCTGAAACGCGCCTGATAGCTCGCTCGTCCCTACTTCACGGTCGACTAACCGACCTGACTTGCGCCATCACACGGGATCCTCTCCTGTGTGTCAAACGGCAAGGAACCGGACCCCACATCGGCATCCAATCGGGACCCCTTTCCGGCGTTGGTTCAGGCTTGTCCCGGTAGCGAACAGGAGGGGCCCGCGCGGAGCGTAGCGACCGCCGCGAGTCCGGCGTAGCGCAGCGCGGGAGGTGCCTGTTTGCCCACCGGGGCAAGCCGGGGTGGCACGGCGGTACTTAGGCGCGGTGCTTGAAGCGCCATCTCTCGTTGCCGGTCTCGACGATTTCGCAGTGGTGGGTCAGCCGGTCGAGGAGCGCGGTGGTCATCTTGGCGTCGCCGAAGACGCTCGGCCACTCGCCGAAGGCCAGGTTGGTGGTGACGATGACGGAAGTGCGCTCGTAAAGCCGGCTGATCAGACGGAACAGGAGTTGTCCGCCGGTCTGAGCGAATGGCAGATAGCCGAGCTCGTCGAGCACGACGAAGTCGAGCCGGGTCAGGTAATCGGCGAGCCGTCCCTGGCGGCCGGCGCGGGCCTCGCTCTCCAGCCGGTTGACGAGGTCGACGATGGTGTAGAAGCGGCCGCGCGCGCCGCCGCGGATGCAAGCCCGCGCGATAGCGATGGCGAGATGGGTTTTGCGGTTCCGGTGCCGCCAATCAGCACGGCATTGCGCTGCTCGGCGATGA
>Ga0210400_10002910_pt1 | contig 15415 bp, 16 predicted proteins | sample IncBWH26MmetaG_FD_155456 | JGI IMG/M metagenome (GOLD analysis project Ga0210400, IMG submission 155456) | Forest soil microbial communities from Barre Woods Harvard Forest LTER site, Petersham, Massachusetts, United States - Inc-BW-H-26-M | ecosystem: Environmental > Terrestrial > Soil >... | reverse complement strand
GGCAGCGCCAGCGCGCAGCTTACTCTTGAAGCGAACGCGCGCGGCTTGCAGGTACACCAGATGGCCGGATTTGATGCGGAGAAGGCGCGGCAGACGTTTGCGATTCCACCGGATTGGGAGCCCGTGGCGGCAATGGCCATTGGGTATCCGGGTGATCCGGAGTCGCTTCCGGAAAAGCTGCGTGACCGGGAACTGGCCCCGCGAACGCGCAAGCCGCTGGGCGAATTTGTTATGAGCGGCGGTTGGGGGCATACTGCTCCCTTCATCACAAACTGAGCGCATCTCTGGGGCCCGGCTCGATCATGCACAGCGTACTAGAGTTCCTCCTCCACCATGGCTACGCGGTTTTGCTGATATGGGTATTCGCCGAACAGCTCGGTCTACCTGTGCCTTCGCTGCCGATTCTGTTAGCTGCGGGAGCTTTGGCAGGGTCGGGCAATTTCAACTTTGCGGGCTCGATCTTCCTGAGTGTTTTCGCTGCGCTCGCTGCCGACTCCATATGGTACGCACTGGGACGTGTGCGCGGCATCAAAGTTCTCCACCTTCTCTGCAAGATTTCGCTTGAGCCGGATTCCTGTGTGCGGCGCACGGAAGGTCTTTTCGCAAAGCAAGGCGCGCGGTCGCTGGTGTTTGCGAAATTTGTGCCCGGCTTGGGCTCCGTTGCTCCGCCGTTGGCTGGCATCTTTAACATGCGACCATCGCGATTTTTCCTGTTTGATGTGCTCGGAGCGCTTCTTTGGTCGAGTGTTTATATAGGGCTGGGTTACGTCTTCAGCGGCGAGATCGAAAGAATTGCCGAGCGTGCTTTTCGTCTCGGCAGAGGCCTCGGGGTTTTGGTTATCGGGGCATTGGTGGCCTACATCGCATATAAAGCGATTGCGCGGCAGCGGTTTTTGCGGGAGTTGCGCATCGCGCGCATAACAGCAGACGAACTGAAGCAGAAGCTGGACGCCGGAGAGGATCTCGTCATAGTGGATCTGCGGCATTCCTTGGATTTCGAGGCTGACCCACATACGATTCCCGGAGCGTTCCGCATGGACGCCGAGGATCTGGAAGAGAAGGATGACCGCTTGCCGCGCGACCGCGAGGTCATTCTTTACTGTACTTGACCAAACGAAGCTACCAGCGCCCGTGTGGCGCTGTTCCTAAGGAACAAAGGCGTGCGGCGTATCCGGCCGCTACAAGGCGGGTTGGACGCCTGGCGCGAACGCGGATATCCGCTGGTCAGTGTGGCTCTGGTCTAACTTTTACGCGCACAAGGCAACGACGCGTTTGCAGGAATAGATGCGTATCAAAGTCAGAGGCGCGGCAGAACGATTCCGCCTTGTGACTGATACTTTCCCTTTTTGTCTTTGTAGCTGACTTCGCAGTCTTCGTCGGATTCGAAAAACAGGACCTGGCAGAGGCCTTCGTTGGCGTAAATCTTCGCTGGGAGCGGCGTTGTGTTGCTAATCTCCAGGGTGACGAAGCCTTCCCATTCAGGCTCGAAGGGCGTGACGTTCACAATGATGCCGCAGCGGGCGTAGGTGGATTTGCCGAGGCAAATCGTCAGCACATTGCGTGGGATGCGAAAATATTCGATAGAACGGGCGAGGGCGAAAGAATTCGGCGGGATCAAGCAGGACTCGCCTTTGTAGTCGACCAGGGAGCGGGGATCGAAGTGTTTGGGATCGACGATGGTGGAATTCACATTGGTGAAAATCCGAAACTCGTCGGCGACGCGGATGTCGTAGCCATAGGACGAGACTCCATAGCTGATGACCCCTTCGCGCACCTGGCGGTCGGTGAAGGGCTCGATCATTTTGTGTTCCAGCGCCATGCGGCGGATCCAGCGGTCGGGCTTAACGGACATCCACGCCTCCTCGGTTTGCGTGCAGATTCCTTCTAGCGAATGTAAAAAGGAAGGTCAGTGTAGATGAGCCGCCACATCTTGACAACCCACCGCCCAGCCTCTAGCATCTGCCGAGTCGCCGGAGGAACACGTGATTAAGCTCGATATCGTAAACGCCGTCGTAACGACGACGAACATCAGCCGCACCAAGGCCGAGCAGGCCGTCGAAACGGTCTTTGAATCGCTGAAAAACGCGCTCGGCCGCGGCCAGCGCATCGAGCTGCGACGCTTCGGTGTTTTCAGCGTTAAGCCGCGCAAGACGGGCATTGGGCGTAACCCGCGCACCGGGGAAGAGGTAAACATTCCGCCTGGCAAAGCGGTGCGCTTCAAACCCGGAAAAGAACTGCAGGGAATCGAAGAATCCGCGAAGGCTTGAGAGGGTTCCTCTATAAGAAATCGCCGAAGAAAAAGTCTGTGCAAATTGTCGCGGCTTGGTGGGATGCGTTTGCAAAGGATAGGCGCTATAGATTCGGCGCTTCCGGCCATACCCTGACACTCGTTGGTGTTTTCGCTATACTAAAAAGTCCGGCGCGGTACCCAAGTGGCCCAAGGGAGAGGTCTGCAAAACCTCCATTCGTGGGTTCGAATCCCACCCGCGCCTCCAAATTCCAGGGATCGTAGAATCAATCAGTTAGGGCGGCGATTTCTTCCGTGTACGCCGCGTGTACGCCCGTCTCAGAGAGAATGATCGGATCGCGGCTCCAAAGCATGTGTTAGATCCCCTTCCAATTGCTCCTGCCGCGAGCGTGGGGAGGCGGGACCGGTGCGCGAGGCACCCCGTCGAGTTCAAGTTTCTCCGGAAGCGTGTCGCCACTCCGAATCTTCCCGAATCCAAAGACCGGCGCACCCCCGTCCGCGTTTACAAGACTCATCTTGTCGCGAGCCACGAAGCGCATCCCACGACCGCCTTAAACGGAAGCGTGAACGCATGCGGTAATGGCAAGGGTCCGCGCTGTAGAATCACCGCATTTTTACTGGCTATTTGTGACTTCGAGGGGGCGCGTTGGGAGGCGCGATCTGCCTTCCCTACCCTAGCGCCCCGAGGCCCACAAGTTGTAGAATGATCGTAGGAGTAACGTAGCATCACCCCTTTTTACCTGCTCTCGGCAATCACCGTCCGAACCGCCTCGCCTCTCGCAGTCTCGGTCAAGTAATCTTCTCTTTCGACAAGGAACCGAAAATAATGCCCACCTCGGCCGCCAATTCCGCTCAATGTTTCCTTAGGAAAATTCGCGCCACCCTTCGCGGACTCCTGATTGTTCTCAGCTTGTGTCTAATCCCGGTAGTCGCAGGCGCTCAGACGACGGTGACGGGGCACGTGCTCCTGCCTAACACCACTGCTCCCGCTGTCCCAAATGCAAAAGTACGCTTCACCCTCACCAATTTCTCTCCGAATGTACCGAGGGTTATCGGAACAGGTGCCATCGTAGCGCAGAGAAATTTCTGCATAACTCCTGCAGCAGATGGAAGTTTTTCCACCAGTCTGTACGGCAACAAAGTCATAACCCCAACCTCGACAAATTGGCGGGTGGATCTGATGTTCAACGGTATCCAGCAATCGAGCGCCACCTACCTCATCAATCACAGCCCTTTCAATCTCGATACCGAGACTCCCCTTAGCACCTCAACTCCCGCCGTCCCGAATCGACTCGTGACTCAGGCGTTTCCTTTCAGTCAACTCGTTGCTGCGACCTTTTGGACCATCACCCACAATCTCGGCAATTCCTCGCCGATTGTGGAGGTCTATGACACCAGCGGGAATCTTCTCGACCCAACCGCCAGCGCAAACCCTTTCCCCACCAAAGCAACCAGTCCGAACGTCATCACGATAACCTTCACGAATCCTCAAGCGGGCACAGCGACAGTCATGTCCGCTGGACCGATTTCAATCGCAACGACTCAGCCGAATGCCGTCCTGCAAAATCCGGTGGCGGGGCAGGCGATCGGTGGGCCGTCGCTGGCGATCGCCGCACCCTACTCCACCAACGTAGCGGGCATCCACAGCGGACCAGCGGCGGCTGGCAACTTCAATAAAATAATTTACGCTGGCGATCCGCCATACAACGTAATCTGCGACGGCGTGACGGTCAACTCTACATCTGTAATCAACGCAATCGCCGCTGGCGGGCAGAATGCTCATGTGGTTTTCCCTTCGGGAACGTGCTTAGTGAACATTGACCCTGCCCAATTCGCCGTCTACGACGGAAGTTGGTACAGCGGGGCGGGGAAGTTCGCCACTATCATCAAGCGAGCAAATGGCGGAATCGCGAACAATCATATTTTTCTCGTTGCTTCGGGTGGGGCCTTCGGCTCGACTGGTAATGTCTTGTTCACGGACATGGCCATTGACGGCAATCAATCAAACCAGACAGGCTGGGGCGATAACATTCGCGGAACCGCCCCCACCAGCAAGTTCACGGCGTTGCGGATGCGAATCATTAACAGCGGGAGTTGGGGCATCAATCTAGCTTTAGGTGCAGCTAATCAGAACAATACGGATGTACTAATAGCTGACAACGATTTCGAGAGCAATGGAATCAGATCGGGATGCGCCGCGCTGCCTTGTTCCGACATTTCCATACAGGCTCCGTTACGTGTCCGAGTCATGCGCAACCGCTCGGATAGCAGCTTCCTTTTCTTTGAATCCGGTGGGCTCTATGGCGCGGGGCAAGTCACCATCTCCGATAACAACATCAATGCCTGCACGTCATTTGCTGTAGCGCTTGGCGGCGGAGGAACGAATCCCGGACCCGCAGCAATTTCCAACAACACCTTCAACTGTCCAGGAAACGCTGGAAACACGGTAGATATGGCCTTGTGGTCAGGTGTCCGGGTACAAAACAATAACATCAATTTTGGAGGCACTGGCATCGCGGACGGTCCTCCAAGCAACAATGTTCAGATTACCGGGAATAAACTTTTCGGAGCACCCGGAAACCAAGGTTACTGTATCGGCCCCGGTGGGAGCGAGATGCTGATTGCCGATAATTACTGCACAAGTGCGGGACTTGGTGGAATCGGCGTAAACAATGGTGGCACTAATTTTAATGCCAAAGGCACGATACTCTCTAACAACATCATTAAGAACGCCAACCAACAAAATACAGCAACTCACTGCGGCATAGAAGTGAATAACAACTCTGGTGGAACTTTTAACGGTGTCATCATCAAAGGAAATAAAGCCTACGACGACCAAGGAACGCCAACCCAAAGCTACGGAATTTGTACTAATGGGACGGCCACGGGCTACAGCAACATCACCATTGAAGGAAATGACGTTCGTCAGAATAAGCTCGGCGGGATCAACTTTACCGCGACCCCCACAACTGGGGTTGTCATCGCCAACAATCCGGGAGGTGAGTCCTCGTACCTGTGCCAGCTAACTACCTGCCCGACGCAGACCATCGGCAGCGGCACGGTAACCACGGCTGGTACGGCTGTAGGTGCGGGCGTTTCGCAATCCTATGCCATAACAATCAATGGAGCCTTGGCAACGGACACGGCCGCCTGCTCACTGAAAGCTGCCATGCCTGCCACGTGGCAGACAGGCATTCAAGTTCTACCGCCCGTCGTGACCGCAAACACTGTGACCGTATGGCTATCCAATCCTACGGCAGCGAGTATCACGCCAGCGACTGCCGTGGTGCGCTGTACGGTGACGCGATGACGAATTCAAAGCGGTGCGCTAAACGCCAATGATCCACCGGGAATGGAATAGACCGCATGCTTCTTAGAAAATTCGTGCAGCCATCTCGACACGCCGTTCACTCCTGCTCGACCAAAATCGTGCCAAGCAATCACGCTGCCGGGATGACAGCACTTCAAGGCATTCAGAGTATCGGAGCGCACATATTCGTAGGAGTGCGCTCCATCAATAAAGAACAAATCAACCGCGCCATGAAAAGGACTGTAGTCGAAAGTGGCGCTATCTCCCCACAAAGCCTTGACCTTTTCAGTGGCAATGCCATCCCAAAAATATGGCCTTTGTTCGTGCAGTTCCACATGGGCAACATCCTGCATGGTGACTGGAAGAGAAGCATTGGAGCCGGGAGGAAGGTCCAGCGTGTAGACCTGGCAATCCGGTGCCGAGTTCATGGCCATGTGCGTAGCGGTATATCCGGTCAGTGTGCCAATCTCAAATATCGTTTTCGGCTGTATCGCTCGGCAGAGCATCGCCAAACCGATGATGTCTGCGATATACGACGGCATGGCATTGAACCAATTTCCGTAACTCCCGTGGTTATACAGAAGAATTTCAGAGCGTTCGACCTGCGGGAAAACCTCAAAGATGTGCTTTTGCGGCAGGCTTCGGTGATTCGTCATCAGGCGCAATGAGAAGAGATTCTCCGAGGCGTAAAACACCATCAGCCGTGGTTTGGCGAGAAGCGACAAGCTGGCAAGATTTCCGCCAATGAGCAGATTCCGCAAAGCGATGGCATATGTTGGGGCGTCCCTAAAGAGTCCGCACCGTAGGCGAGTCCACGTCATAAAATTGCAGCCAAGTGATTAGCCAACAGTTTGAAGATGACGAGCAGCAAGGGAATTGCGAAGAACAGCACGAAGTTGCGTTCCTTTGGTGTCACGCGCCAGATGGGCGGCATCAGTAGCATCACGATTAAAAAGGGCAGCGCAAACCAAGCGGTCATAGCGTAGGGATTCATGCCCGACCCTCTAATTGCGCGAGAGTCTAATCCCTGGTAACTAGCATTCCGGCAAGCGGGGTTCCATACGAGGAATACTTGAGGCGTCCTTAAATGCAGTCAAAAGTTTTTTGGCAGACGGAGAACGCGGGGTCACCCTACGTGTCGCGAAACGACTGGTAGTGGGCGGCTCCAATTACGCGCTGGAACCTTCGGGTTCACAGAATCTCTACGCGGCCAATGGCGTTCGGAATTTTTTCCTGCTGCCAAAAAAATGGCACCGCAAGCTCTGTTTCTGAATACACGCATGACCGCGTGTATTCGGCCTTCCTGCGAGTGAATCCAACCCGCTTCATGTACATTGAGTCCGCGTACGTTCATAGCCTGAAGTTCAACCAGGACGCTGCCACGTTAACGGTGGGATTTGATCTCCGAGCATTGTTCGGCGGCAGGCGCTAGAGCTTACTTAGGTTTAGGTGTCTTAGGATTGGGCTCGAACTGGTAGCCGAGGCCGCGGACGGTCAATAGGTGGCGCGGCTTAGATGGTTGCGGTTCAATGTAGCGGCGGAGGCGCACGATGAAGTTGTCGATGGCGCGCGTATCCGTGTCTTCGTGGAGATTCCACACGTCTTGCAGGATAGCTTTGCGCGAAACGGGTCGGCCGCTATTGCGTATGAGGTAGCGCAGAAGCTCTGCTTCCATGAGTGTGAGCTGGAACACCTGGCCACTGCCGCGCAGCTGAAGGTTGGCGAAATCCACGGTCCGATCATCGAAATGGAAAACGTCTGTAGATTCCTGTTTCGGGATTGGTTCGGGCTTAGCGGTGCTGATGTTGCGCAACCAATTTTTGCGGCGCAACAGGCTTTCAACTCTGGCTAACAGGATCGCCAAGTCAAATGGCTTGGCCAGGTAGTCGTCAGCGCCTGACTCGAAGCCCTGAAGCACATCCTGCGGGCGGGTTCGCGCAGTCAGCATCAGCAGGGGAATGTAATTCTGAGCCGTGCGGAGCTCCCTGGCGACTGCAAAGCCATCTTTTCCGGGCAGCATGACGTCCAGTATCAAAGCATCGAACGCTTCGTTGTCTTTCAAAAGGAGCGCTAAGGCTTCTTCTCCTTTGTCGGTGACGTGCACGGAATGGCCCTCCGCCTCGAGGTTGAAGCGAAGGCCCTGCGCCAGGTGTGCTTCGTCTTCAACCACCAAAAGGCGGCTCATGCGCGATACACCCGCGGGAGGCGAATGGTAAAGGTGCTGCCCAATCCTTCTCCCTGGCTTTCCGCATAGGCATCGCCCCCATAGCGGCGCACAACGGAGCGGACGATGAAAAGTCCCAGGCCCGTACCTTTCACCTTTCCGGCGGCGGAACTCTGGATTCGATAGAAGCGATTGAAGATGCGCTTGAGTTCGACGCGTGGGATGCCGATGCCCTGATCGCGTACACTGAAAAGGATGCTGTCGATGTCCGGTGTGCGCAGATCCACGACGATATCTTTGTTGTCTCCAGAATATTTGATGGCGTTATCGAGAAGGTTGAAGACCGCGGTGTGCAATTCTTCAGGATTGCCCATAACAATCAGGTCCTTCGGCGGCTCCGTGCTAAAACGAAGGGCTTCCGGCTTAAGATTGTGGCGCAGACGGGCGAGTTCCAGGGTGTTGCGGGCCACTTCGCCAAAGTCCACCTCTTGCCAATTCCGCCGCCGGTGGGCATGGCGCGCTTCGCCCGCTTTCAGAACCTGTTCGACCGTCCCGAGAAGGCGGTCCGAGTCTTCGAGCATGATGCGGTAAAAATCGCGGCGCTTTGCCTCGTCGAGTGGACGACTCTGGAGCGTCTCGAGGTACAAGCGTATGGAAGTTATCGGGGTCTTCAGTTCGTGGGTCACGGCATTCAGGAAGCTGTCTTGCCGTTCATTCCGACGGATTTCGCGCACGATGAAAATAGTGTTGACGACCAAGCCGGCAATAATCACCCCGAAGAAGATAATGCCCAAAACCAGCGGTACAACTTGCCGCCAGTGAAACACGATCCAGGTGATGTTGAGGAAAACCGCCACACCAACCAGACAAGCGCCCAGGGTGATAAAGAAAGCGATGGCTTTCGTACGGCTGGTAATGCGCATCGCCGCTAGTTTAATTCATCGGCGCGACTGTCGCACTAGATGACGGGGTTGGGACTCAGTCCCCGGCAGTGGGAACCAGGGCTTCTTCCTCGACAAGCGGCTCGGGTGCTATGGCGGATGGTTCGACGGGTTCAGCGGGCGCGGAGGCCGGTTGTAGCTTCGGCAGCTTGATATCCCATGCCAAGCCGAGCGCCCTCAGCGCCGAGATTCCGTACCAGTTCACATCAATTTCGTACCATGTAAGGCCATGCCTGGCCGCTTGCGGTGCGGCGTGGTGATTGTTATGCCAGCCTTCACCAAAAGTCAGGATTGCGACCCAGAAACTGTTCGTCGAAGTGTCGCCAGTAATGAACCGACGCGAACCCCACATGTGGGTCGCGGAGTTGACCAGCCAAGTCGCGTGCAGTCCGACGACTGTTCGCAGAAAGACGCCCCACATGACGCATGACAGGCCGCCGATGGCGTAGAGAAGAACGCCGAGTCCCACTAGCGGGACCCAGTGGTACTTGCTGATCCACATATAGAATTTTTGTTTCCGGAGGTCTGGAACATAGGGCAGCAACTCGGCAGTATTCTGGTGCATGGCCTTGCCGGTGATGATCCAACCCATATGTGCCCACAAACCACCATCATTGGGGGAATGGGGGTCGCCCTCTTTGTCCGTGTTCTGGTGATGAATGCGATGCGTCGCTACCCACGCGATGGGGCCGCCTTCGAGCGCCATGGTCCCGCAGATTGCCATCCAGTACTCCAGCAACCGCGGCGTTTTGTACCCACGGTGGGTCAACAGCCGGTGATAGCACATGCCGATTCCCATGCTTCCAGTCAGCCACCACAGAAAAACCGCAATGCCGAGATTTTTCCAGCTAAACATGAAGAGCGCGGCAACGGCGCCGACATGGAAAGCCAGCATGAAAAACGTGGTGGTCCAATTTAGAGGCTGCTGAAACGTTCGGTCCGTTTGAAAAATGCTCATAGTTTCCCGGTGTCCTCACAACACACTCAGTCACATCTGATGCCAACCGTAGCACGAGCGGCAGCGCTGGTTTGTAATACTTGTGTAATGGTTGTTCAGCGTGCGCGCAGTTCGCTAAGAGGAAGGAAAATCGAACCCTCGAGCCGAGCAATCTAACATTTTTGTTACTATCTATTCCGGAGATAAAAACGATGACGCAGCCAACGATCAGATTTCTCTGGCTAGATAGGAAGGCCAACCAGGCGTATCGCTGACCTTGACTTCGGGAACCTTTTTGGTTGTACCGAGGAATAAGGAAAGGACGTTAGGTTTCGCCCTATTCAAAATACAAAGAAAATGGTATGTCAATCTAAGGTGCTACCTAATATCAATAATTTGCGAGAGATAAGGGCCCCTCGGTTCGAATGAATTTCCTAATGAGGTGACTACCCTGCGTATCCTGGTTGCTGACGATCACGACATTATTCGGCGCGGATTAAAGCAATTGCTGACTGCGCATCATGGCTGGGATGTCGTCGCCGAGGCCAAGACTGGGCGCGAAGCCGTGACTCTGGCTGAACAGCTAAAACCGGACGTCGTAGTGATGGACATCAGCATGCCAGAGCTAAACGGCCTCGAGGCCGCCCGGCGCATCCGCAAAAGCCTTCCCAAAACGGAAATCGTTATTCTGACTCTGCACTTTTCCGATCAGCTCGTCCGCGATATCGTCGAGGCTGGCGTGCGAGCCTACATTATGAAGTCGGATGCCGACCGCGACCTGGTGGCTGCGGTTGAAGCGCTCGGCAATCATCGTTCTTTCTTCACTTCGCGTGCTGCGGACATGCTGCTCGACGGGTTTTGCAAGCAAAATACGGTCCCCGACCATATGGCTATCCTTCGCAGCAGACTCACCTCTCGGGAGCGCGAAATCGTGCAGTTGCTTGCGGAAGGGAAGAGCAGCAAGGAAGTAGCCGTGGCTCTTGGGATTAGTGTAAAAACCGCGGAAACGCACCGCGCCAACATCATGCGTAAGCTTGAACTGCACTCCGTTAGTGAACTCGTGCGGTACGCCGTCAGAAACCAAATCATCGAGGCCTGATGAATGGTTTTTGCGAGGCCGGCGTTAGCTGTATCTCGGGCTAAACGACCTGGAAGCGACGCGCATCATTCGCAATATTCTGCCGGACACAAAGACTCTGCTGCTTACATTGCATTCTTCCACAGAGTTGGTGCGCAGCGCTTTCCGCGCAGGGGCGCGTGGTTACGTCTTGAAGTCCGATGCCGAGCACGAGTTGGTGCGAGCGTTGACCGTCCTCGCCGGTGACGGCACTTATGTCAGTCCAGGCGTCGATCAGAATCTAGCCCTCAAAGCAATCATCGAAGAGTCGCACGCGCCGAATTGAGCTTGCTGATCCGGCCTTTTGCGGTGTACCTGTCTTCGGAAGCCGTCCTACAGCGCATTCCGTATAGCTTGAAGCCTTGCGCAGCGACAACATTTCTTAGGGAGGGCGACCTCAGTGAACAACGGACGCGGGACTATTACGTTTCTGGCGGGACTGGGCATTGGCATTGGCTTAGCCCTGCTTTTTGCACCTCTTTCCGGCGAGGAAACTCGCGAGTGGTTGATCGATAATGCCGAAAGCAAAATGAAGCGGCTCCGCCGCCAAGGGCGCCGTTGGGTCTATCAGGTGCAGGACGTCCTGGACAAAGGCGAGGGTCGCGTCACAAGGGCGCTACGCTCCAGCAAAGACGCACTCGATTTCGTGGCCTCGCGGCTTGATTGAGCTGTCCGCTGCGAACGCGCGAAGCCGTCCCAAAGGAAGCGCGGTATCAAGCTTCCGCCCCCCGGAGGAGCAAAAGGGCTTAATGTGACGCAGACAAGTCACCCTTGTAAGACGACCTGTTCCGCTTGCGTCAAGGCCATAAGTTGCTGGCGTAGCCGCACGCGCGCGCGGAACACTCGCGACTTCACCGTGGACACCGTAATTCCTAGGGCCTCCGCTAATTCTCGGTTCGTCCATCCTTCCGCCTTCTGAAGAATGAACGTATCCTGCAAGGAAGGATTCAAACCGCGAAACACCTTGCGGGTCAGTTCCTTGCTCATATATTCGCGTTCAGGATCTTGCCGGCTGTCTTCAATCTCGGGGAAAGACCGCGGCTCATCTTCGGAGGCGTTCGCGTCGTGGTAATCGGAGATGCGCTCTGAATTACGCTTGCGCAGCTTCATAAGAGCTTCGTTGATGGTAATACGCACCAGCCAGGTGGAGAACTGCGAATTTCCCTCGAACCGGGTGATATTGTGGAATGCCTTGACTAGAACATTCTGGAGATTGTCTTCTGCATCCTCTCGGTTTCGCAGCATGTTCAAAGAAAGTCCGTAGATTTGGCCGGAGTGCCTCCGCACCAGTTCGGTGAAAGCTTCTTCGCTGCCCGCTTGGGCTTTGCTAACCAATGTACGTTCGGGAAGGGTTTGGGTTTCCATGCGGAAACACTCCTTTAGATTCAGAATCGCTTGCGATTACGTGCTCGGGCCGCTGTGCTGACTTCCCGCCTAACGTACGAGCACGGCTTCAGAGGACATCGGGCCAAGAGATGCGCCGCTACTGAGGTATAGGTCTGAGCTGTAAGTTCAACAATACAGTGGAGGCTGTAACGCAAAAGGCGATGAGCGTGTACCTTGAGCATCGAAAGTCGAGAACTAAACCGCGTGTAATCAGCGAAGTGACGGTTGGTTGTGACGACCAATGGCAGAGAATCGACGGCCAAGCGGGCGGGCAAATTCGCTTTTGACGCATCGTTTCACAATGAACCAGATATTCGGGTGACGTTCGGCATTGGAAACCCCGGCAACCATCGTCGTCTCTTTTTTAGCTGAGAACCTACCTGTTTTCATGGACTTAGCTTTGTCTCTTGCGCGCCAGAGTGGTCCCCCGCTTGCCCGCACCAAAGCGAAGAACTGTGTCTCGCGCTTCTCAAGGGCCTCTCGCTGCTCTTGTGAGACGCCGAGAAATTTCTGGCAGCGGGGATGGACGCCTATGTATCGAAACCGATTCGCATGCCGGCAATTTGCGCGCTGAAAAATCGATCGCTTGACTCAAACCAAAATCAGTCAGGAGGACACCATCATGAACAAAGCCGACCATTCTTCGGAAGCTGCAAGTGTCAATCTGGACGAACTGCTCGGGCGCGTCGATAACGACCGCGAGCTGTTGTGTGAGCTTTTATCAATTTTCAAGCAAGAGTTTCCAGGCTATCTTCAGGCCCTCCAGAATGGCGTGGCCCGCAACGATGCCGGTCAGGTGGCCGGTGTCAGTCACACGCTTAAGGGCATGCTCTCCAGTCTCGCGGTGACCAAGGCCGTGGCTGCCATTACCCGTCTGGAGCAACTCGCACGCGCCGGAGAAATGTCGTCGTTGCGCGCCGCTCTTGGCACTTTTGAAAAGGAGGTGCAAGGACTTATTCCCGAAATGGATAGTTACTTGGCCGAGGCCCGCCCATGAAAATACTAATCGCTGACGATGACCCGCTGACCCGCCGCCTCCTCGAGAAAACTCTGGAGCGCGTGGGCTATGAGGCAGTTTCGGTCCCGGACGGACGGCAAGCGGTAAAGAGCTTGAGCGTAACGGACGCGCCACGCTTGGCGTTGCTGGATTGGATGATGCCCGAACTTGATGGGCCCGGCGTATGCCGTGAAATTCGCAAACGCCGCGAGCAGAACTACGTTTACATGATCTTGCTGACTTCCCGGCAGTCCAAGGAAGACACAGTTGTGGGGCTGGAATCCGGCGCCGACGATTACCTCGTCAAGCCCTTCAATTCCGACGAATTGAAAGCACGTCTACGAACCGGCGAACGCATCTTGCACCTGGAGGATCGCCTCGTCGAAGCTCGCGAGGATATGCGCTTCAAAGCTACGCATGATCATCTGACGACTCTATGGAATCGCGGCGTGATCATGGATCTCTTGGGTCGCGAATTAACTCGGTCGCAGCGCGAAAACGGCTGCACCGCGGTTTTGTTAGGCGACCTCGACCATTTCAAAAGCGTCAACGATAACCAAGGTCATTTAGTAGGAGACCAGGTCTTGCGGGAGGTGGCTCGCCGGTTGCTCTTGTCTGTGCGTTCTTATGACTTTGTTGGGCGCTACGGCGGGGAAGAGTTTCTTATCGTGCTGAACAACTGCCGACCCGATTCTGCTTTCCCACGAGCGGAAGAAATTCGGAAGACCATTTGCACGCGGCCGATTCAGACCGACGCCGGTCCCCTGGGAGTCACCATGAGTTTGGGGGTGCTTCTGAGTCGGGATTGGGGACAGCGCCCGGCGGACGAATTAATGCGAGAAGTTGACGCGGCGCTCTATGCTGCGAAGGCCGCTGGCCGTAATTGCATCCGGCAGGCCAAACCCGAGAAGACACGCGACGTTGTGTCCATAACGCGACCCGCAGTCGAGCGTTTCCGCTGAACTAGGCCTGAACTAGGGGTTGCGCTTAATCGCCCTTGGACTTCGACAAAACCTGCGACATCATATTGCGCATCGCGGCGCTGGATCCCGGTGCATGCTTTTCCCGCCACGCTTCCAGCCGGTTGTACGTCTCTTCGATATTTGCAAAGAGCCTCGGATTTTTGAACGCCGCCCGCCAGATTGGCACGATCGTGCGCATGCGGTCCCACACCACCCAGATCTCGCCGTTGCTTTCGAAAAAGAGTTCGTCATTGATCAATCCGCGGTTCACGATGCTCGCCACCATCTCCCAGTAGCTGATCACCATGCGGATGTATGTGTTCTCTTCGCTTCCCTGCGGATATTTCTCCATCATGTCTTCCGCGGACGTAGGATGGAAATTCTCCACAAACCACGCGCGCGCTTGCCGCAGCCGTGGCTCTCGCCTCATGTCATAGAGCCGCAACATCAGGTTGACTTCCTCATAGCTGACTTGCGCCATGTTGTCCTCCTCGCGCCCGCTCGCGGCCCGGTCGCTCTTTCACGTGAGCGCCGCCCCTGCCGCGCCTGCTGTCCCTCTGTTCTCCACGGCAATGCCTTGCCGCTGAAACTCTATTTGAATGCGCCGGCGGAGTTCGCGGCACACCTCGTCTTGCCGCGTCGGCGCGGTGCGTACCTGCAAACGCAGCGTCGCCCCCATCTGATCGTACTGCTGCACGCCGAGGACGCGTGGCCCATCCACCAGCGCCGGCGCCCATGCTGCGTCGCCGCGCAGCTCCGCCGCCGCGCGTTCCAGCGCCTGCAATGTTTTTTCCACCGGAATGCCCGCAACGACGCCGATATCGACGTACGCCTGCGACCAGTCGCGGCTCAGATTGCTGACGCTCCGCATCGTGCCGTTGGAAAGAGACACCAGCGCACCGCGAGCGTCTCGCACAAGCGTCCGGCGCAGAGTCAGTTGTTCTACGCGACCCACGGTATCTCCCACTTGGATGGTATCTCCACTCACAAACTGGTCTTCCATTACGATCTGAAGACCGGCGATAACGTCGCGCACAGTGTCCCGGGCACCGATGCTAAAGCCCAATATCGAAGCGCCCGCAATCACTACTCCGGGAAGCGGGCTGATGCCAAATTCGGGCAGCGCCGTCAGCGCCGCGATAAGCCATATGAGTTGGCTTCCCACGCTGTTAACCCTGTCCGCCAGCGCTCGCGCCTGCTGCTCCCGCAGTTGCGCCCCCTTGGTTTGCGTAGTAGCCGGCTTCGCGAGTTTGTTCGTCGCGGCCTTCAGTAACCGGATGCAGATCAGAGCTAGAACAAGAATGCCCGCAACATGTAGCGCGTTTGGTATCGTGAAGTCGAAGAAATGTGTGA
>Ga0210400_10002909_pt1 | contig 15418 bp, 14 predicted proteins | sample IncBWH26MmetaG_FD_155456 | JGI IMG/M metagenome (GOLD analysis project Ga0210400, IMG submission 155456) | Forest soil microbial communities from Barre Woods Harvard Forest LTER site, Petersham, Massachusetts, United States - Inc-BW-H-26-M | ecosystem: Environmental > Terrestrial > Soil >... | reverse complement strand
ACCGGCTAATTTATCTTTTTCATTCTCCAGGTTTTTGATCCCGGCCATTTGCAGTTTCTCTTTATACCGCGCCGCATCAAAGGAAACCCGGAAATAATTATTTAAACCAGCCACAGTATGAAGCGTGGAATAGAAATAAGAAAAATTGACCGGCAAACCGAGCGGGTCAACAGAAATGTTTCCTTCACTTTTATAATACCCAAGCGGGAAATTAGTATTAGTTGCAAAGGGTATTATTCCATATTCATAACCCCCACTGATCGTTCCATGAGGAATTGGAAGTAAATTTTTTATGTTTCTTTTTTGTTGCCCTTGGCTTGTTGCTACTGAGTCCGAAGGATGTGGCTTTGCGAGCTCCAAATTAGAAGTATCTTGAGTCTTAATCTTCGCATTTGTCCCCAATGAATCTGAATTTTGAGAAAAAGTCCGGGTAAACAAAAAAAAGCCCGCTAAAAAAGGGAAAAAAAAAGTTCTTCTATTTAACAAAAGTAATCCCACATAAGCTAAAGTATAGCTTTTAAGATAAAAATCAAAAGATTTTTTCAAAAAGGATAGATAATCTGATTAAAACAAGGATTCCACTTTAAATATTCTGTGCTAAAATGGAATTGCCTTTGCCTTAACTTTTTGTTTACTTTTGGGCAAAATAAAAGTAATTACGTCGTGGGGCTGTTGGGCTTGTTCAGTTGTTCTTTAAAATAAGTTAGAACATCGTCAATGAGCTTGCGACGAGAAAAGCCTTCTTTAAAGGTGGTTCTTTAATTCTAAGAAGAATGTAAAATGAAATCTTTACGTTTCTGCGCGAAACAAAGAAATGGGAAAAGCAATAAAGCCATACATAGTAGAGAACGCTGAAATCATGGATATTTCCAGCGAAGGGATGGGGGTGGCCAAAGTTAACGACCTGGTAATTTTTGTGGAAGGTGCCGTACCCGGAGATGTATGCGACTTCAGGGTGTATCGCAAAAAAAAATCATTTGCTTTTGCTAAACTTACTGGATTAAAAAAAGCTTCAGAACATCGTGTAAAACCTGAGTGCAGTTATTTCGGGACTTGCGGTGGTTGTAAATGGCAAAATTTAAAGTACAGCTCCCAACTTGAGTTTAAACAAAACCAGGTAACGCAAGCCATGAAACGTCTTGCTAAAATTGAAGTAGGAGAGATACTGCCGATTTTAGGTTGTAAGGAATATTACTTTTACCGAAATAAACTCGACTTCGGCTTCTCCAATAAAAAATGGCTTACTCCTGAGCAAGTTGAAAGCAAGGAACAATTTGATAACCGTAACGGCCTCGGTTTTCATATTGCAGGAGCTTTTGATAAAATTCTGGATATAGAAAAATGCCACTTGCAGATTGACATTTCCAATCAGATAAGAAATGAAGTGAGGATTTTTACTCTGGCAAACGGGTACACTTTCTTCGATATAAAAAATCAAAACGGCCTGATGCGGTCCTTAATAATCCGTACAAGTTCTACCGGTGAATTAATGACTATCTTTTCTTTTTTTGAAAATGATACGGAGAAAATAAATAACCTGTTAAATCATATTCATAAATTATTTCCGCAAATAACCTCTTTGCTTTATGTAATTAACCCCAAAGGCAACGATACCATTTTTGATTTGCCTGTAAATTGTTTTTACGGAAATGCATTTATCATTGAAGAAATGGAAGGCCTTAAATTTAAAGTGGGGCCGAAATCTTTTTATCAAACCAATTCAAAACAAGCTTACGAATTATATAAAGTGACCCGTAGTTTCGCGGAGTTGGATGGAAACGAAATTGTTTACGATTTATATACCGGTACGGGCACCATCGCGCAATTTGTCTCGGCGCACGCTAAAAAAGTAATTGGTGTTGAATACATACCGGAAGCTATCGAAGACGCAAAAGCAAATGCTCTACTTAACAACATAAACAATTGCTCGTTTTTTGCAGGTGATATAAAAGAGGTTTTAAATGATGAGTTTATCTTTACTCACGGCAAACCCGATTTAATAATTACCGATCCGCCACGTGTAGGTATGGACGAAAAAGTAGTACGCAAGATTTTAGAAATAGCACCGAAAAAAATTGTGTATGTAAGTTGTAACCCCGCTTCTCAGGCGCGTGATTTGGCTATTCTGGCCGAAAAATATAAAGTAATTAAAATGCGGGCGGTAGATATGTTCCCGCAAACGCTGCATATAGAAAACGTGGCATTACTTCAACTTATTTAGTAACTTTGGACTACCAATGCCGGCACAAAAAATAATTATCGACCCTAAAAACCAGAACGCCCGTTATTTCAGAGATATCTGGTCTTTTAAAGGGTTGTTTTATTTTTTAGCATGGCGCGATGTACGCGTACGTTACAAACAAACTTCTATCGGTGTAATGTGGGCCTTGTTAAGGCCTTTGCTGACAATTTTTGCACTGACTCTTATCCGTTTAGTGCTTAACAAAAATGAGAAATCGCTTATCCCGACTCCGCTTTTAATTGCTGCAGGCACTTTACCCTGGACTTTTTTCTCTTCGGCGTTCAGCGATGCGGCAAACTCCCTTGTGGCAAATGCGAATTTGGTTTCTAAAGTTTATTTTCCGAGAATAATTGTCCCTGCCAGCGCGGTTATTGTTTGTTTGATTGATTTTTTTATTTCGTTTGTTATTGTATTGGGAATAATGTTTTATTATCATTTGGTTCCGGGAGTGCAGATTGTTTTTCTTCCTGCCTTTTTGTTGTTGGCAATTATTACTTCTTTGGGGTGTGGTTTATATATTGCCGCGCTGAATGTAAAGTATCGCGATTTCCGTTATATCATTCCTTTCATTGTTCAGTTCGGTATGTTTGTTTCACCCGTGATGTTCAGCAGTACGGAAATTTATCAGAACGCATCTATTCCGGGATGGCTAAAAGAAATTTATTCATTAAATCCGATGGTTTGTGTAATTGATGGTTTTCGTTGGTGTATGTTCGGAGAGCAAGTTTCTATTGATACAACTAAGTTTTTAGTTTCGATGGCAGTAAGTTTATTGATGTTATTAATTGGAATAATTACTTTCCGTAAAATGGAAAAAGATTTTGCGGATGTAATTTAGTCGGTTCGTCACGCTGAACTTGTTTCAGCATCTCAAAAATAATTAACAATAAGATTCTGAAACAAGTTCAGGGTAACTAAAAAATATAAGATATGAGTTTAATTCTTGCACAAACTGAAGGAGCTGTTTTAAAATTAAGTTTAAATCGTCCCGACAAATACAACAGCTTTAACCGCGAGATGGCTTTGGAATTACAAGCTCACCTTGATAAAGCAGCCGGCGATGAAAATATTCGAGCGGTTTATTTAACCGGCGAGGGAAAAGCTTTTTGTGCCGGACAAGATTTGGCAGAAGCAATTGATGCAAACGGCCCGGGACTCAAAACAATAGTAAGCGAACATTACAATCCGCTCATTTTGAAAATAAGAAATTTAGAAAAACCTGTTGTATGCGGAGTAAACGGAGTGGCGGCAGGGGCAGGGGCAAATATTGCTTTGGCCTGCGATGTAATTATCGCTGCTAACTCAGCTTCGTTTATACAGGCATTCAGTAAAATTGGGTTGGTACCCGATAGTGGCGGAACTTTTTTCCTTCCGCGTTTGGTAGGTTTTCAGCGTGCGATGGCTCTTGCCATGTTAGGAGAGAAAGTATTGGCAGTAGAAGCTGCGCAAATGGGAATGATTTATAAAGCGGTTGAAGATGATTTTTTACAAAATGAAGGGATGCAAATAGCAGCAACCTTGTCAAACATGCCAACCAAAGCATTGGGTTTAACAAAAAAATTATTTAACGGGGGATTAGTTAATACGTTAGAAAAGCAATTAGAGCTGGAAGGAAAATTACAAGTGGAAGCTTCTCAAACTAATGATTACAAAGAAGGAGTGACTGCCTTTTTAGAAAAACGTAAGCCGAATTTTAAAGGAAAATAAAACGGGCAAGCCACAGATTTCGCAGATGGCACAGATTTAATTTATCTGAATTTGTATTATAAGTGAAATCAGTATTATCTGTGGCTAACTTTTATGCGATTAATTTTTAATCAATTTCACAAAACTTGTTTTATTCCCGCTCTCCAGTTTCAAAAAGTAAACTCCTTGAGTTAAAGATAAACTTTTGGCGTCAACTTTGAGATGGTGCATTCCTGCCGATTGATTAGCGTGTTCAAATAAAGAAACCTCTCTTCCAATCATATCTACCAAAGTAATTTTTACCGATGAATTTTCATTCAAACTGTAATTGATTGAAATATCTTCATTAAAAGGATTCGGATAAGCCAATAACTGTCCTCCTCCTCCTGCCAACTGATTTGTCCCGGTTGTGTTTTGTACAGAGTTCCATGAAGCGTTCCAACCGGTTGCGGTGGTTGCGCAATCAGAACGGAATTCAATCGTCATGGTACCCGTACTTGCAATTAAAGTTCCGGGATTAGTAGTTCCGGAATAATAACCAACCAGTGGCGACCAAATATCGGGTCCGTTGTACACATAAAGATAATCCCAGGTATTTTCTACATCAAAATTATTAAAGCTTAAAGTTACACTCGTTGCTCCTGCAGGGGAAATCGTCCAGATTAAATGCTCATCATTTGAGTAATTTCCATTTGGGCCACCGCTGTCATAAAAATTCCCGATTGCCGTTGAATAAACTGTTGCAGAAGGGCTGTTAACCAGTTTGTAATAATAATCCCAATCCCAATTTGGACCGGGGTCGGTATGTGTTTGATTGGGATAATGCATATGACCTTTTATTTTAGTGCATGCACCGGGAATACCTGATTGAGCATAGTATGTAGTATTTCCCCAGGGTTGATAAAGTGTCCGTTTAGGATTTATATTGTATGTGGTGCAAATATGAGCAGTAAGCAAAGCTGATTGCGTGTACATGTTTACTGTATACCACCCGGTTTGGTTTGCATAACCTTCGTGTTCAATTCCAATGGTGTAATTATTTTCACTTCCAACGTGCCAGGCGCGGTTGGCTTCAAGAACCATCTGTGTAATTTGTCCGTCGGATGAACGTATGCAGTAATGTGCTGAAACCTGCGAAGAAGTATTCTGAAACCAGGAAATGGCGCCCGCATAACTCCCCTCCATATCGTGAATGGTTACCGCGGTAATTGCTGTTCCGCCGCGTGAATTATAATTGGGAGATGAAACCCACAAAGCCGGGCCGTAATCAGCAGATTGTACAGAAATGTTTCCACTTCTGAAATTATTCCCTTTTCCGTCAGTAATACTTTTTTCAGAGATAATAACGCGGCCCGCACTTAATACTTTAAAATTCTCTTCTCCGAATAAATTTAAAAGGTCATAGTTATGAGTCGGGAATTTATAAAGCGTTTGCATTTTTGTATCATTCATAAAAGTAAGTATACCGTAAATTTGTGTGTTTACTGCAAAAGTCTGTGCTTCGGTTCCGAATGGCAATTCGCTCAAAGGAATTAAAGAACTCATTAAAAAGGGATCTTTTCCGGCCAAATTATATTTTTTTAAATTAGAAGCAAGCGCTTTTGCATAAGCAAGAATATTTTTTTCCGGAGAAGAAATAATATCATCAACCGAATAACCGGAAATACTAGCAACTTTTTTCAGATTCTCATTAAAATAATTTTTTCCGTCTAATGTTAAGCCCATAATGCCGTAAGCTTTAGGAATTCCACTGCAACTTTCGGGTTCTCCCGCAGGATGAACTATATGGTTAAAACGGGTATTGGTATAAGCAACGGCTTCTAAAACCCCGCGTGGAATTTCGGGATAAAGCTCGTAGGCTTTGGTAAAATAAGCTTCATAAGGATTCGTTACAACCGGATCTGTTTTGTGTGCCGAAAGGTTAAGGCCAAAACATAAGACGAAGAGAAAGAGAACTGTTTTTTTCATTTTGCAAGGATTAGGTTAGTCAAAAATATACTATTTAAAGGCAAAAACAATGGCTCAAACTAAAGATTTTAAATCTAAAAGGTTTTTGATTATTCTTTTTCTAACTTTACCACTCATTTTTTTGATTCTATCTGTTACTTTTAAGGGATTTTGCGTTATGGCAAATGCCGGGCCGCTTTAAATATGAAAAGAAAAATTCTTCTTTTATTTTGCCTGTTCTTTTCACTCAGTATTTTTTCACAAAAAATGGAGGTGGGCGGTAATGTGCAGGATACCGCAGCAAAAAAACCTTTAAGTAATGCTGTTGCCATAGCTATTCGTTTAGCCGATTCTGTTTTAATGAAACACACACGCACAAACCAAGAGGGAATTTTTGTTTTAAAAGATTTACCCATTGACACTTATCAGGTGGTTATTTCTCACCCGCAATTTGCCGACCAGGTTTTTGTGGTAATTGGCAGCGAGAAAAACCTGGTGTATGATTTCGGAAAAATAATAATGCCACTAAAGACACAACAACTTACAGAAATTGTTGTTTATGCGTTTAAAGACCCTATTTATTATCGCGGAGATACTTTAGTTTATACAGCCGATTCTTTTAAAGTAAAACCGAACGCAACTGTTGAAGATTTATTAAAACGTTTGCCGGGAATAAAAGTTGACGCGCAGGGAAAAATTACCACACAAGGTAAAACGGTAGACCAGGTTTTGGTTGACGGAGATGAGTTTTTTGGTTCCGATCCCACGGTGGCTACCAGGAATTTAAATGCAAAATCTATTGAGTCAGTACAAGTATATGATAAGAAAAGTGAAAACTCTTCCAACAGTACTTCGGATAACGAAACGATTAAAGTAATGAATTTAAAATTAAAAGAAGACGCGAAGAAAGGTTATTTCGGAAAAATATCCGGAGCCGGAGGCGCGCCCGACTTTAAATTGCAAAAGCAATTTTACGAAGGCGAATTGCTGGCAAACAAGTTCAGTAACAAGCAAAAAATTTCAATTTTCGGTTTAATAGGCAATACACCTAAAACCAATTTGGGTTGGGGGGATATTTTTAAATACGGAATCACCAGCGATTTAAATATGACTGCAACAGATAATGGCGTTATGTTCTCCGGTAACTCAAGCCAGTCGCAGGGTATTCCCCAAACCTTAAAAACCGGCGCTTACTACACGGACAAAATCGGAAAGAATACCAAATTACTCTTTAATTATACTTACGGATCCAGTCACCTTATTACCTCATCAACCACACGTAACCAATATTTTTTAAAAGACACTACATACACTACAACCAACGAAAGTAATACCACACAGCAGGGGCAAAGTCATATTTTTAATTTTTCGTTTGAACAAAAACTGGATTCGTTTACCAAACTAACCATTAAACCTAAAATTACATTGGGAAAAAGTGCTAACGCGCATACAGAAAGAAATCAATTTATTACTCAGAACGATACTTTAACACGGCAGACAGATATAAGTAATAATACAAGCGGAAGCAGTTATGAGATTGATAATGCCGTTAAACTAAGACGGGAGTTTAAAAAGGTTGACCGTATCCTGAAACTGGATTACGATTTTAACCTGAGTAATTCGGAGGGCAGTGGTATTTTAAAAACCACCAATACAAAATTTACAGGCAGTGGCTCACCGCTTGCGGATGTTAATCAGCAAAAAACTAATAATACAAAAAGCATAAGCCATGATGCTACGCTTACTTTTACCGAACCGCTTACCAAAAAAATTAAACTGGAATTTACATTCGATTTTGTTAACAGTACGAGCACACAGGATAAAAAAACATTGAATTATTTTAATGGCGATTATACAATTAAGGATTCTGTATTAAGCAATAGTTTTCAAAACACCAGGAATACCTACCGTGGCGGGTTAAAATTTATTTATGAAACAAAAAAAATACGTTTCTCTACAGGAACGCGTGTGCGGAATGTTTTAGTTGATAATTACAATGTGGTAACTGCTTTTACCATCAGGCAGGATGTAAAAAATATTTTACCTTATTTGTCGTGGCGCTATAAGTTTACCGACAATAAAAATATTCAGTTTAATTATTTTACGGGCTCAAGCCTTCCGAGTATATCCCAATTGCAACCGGTTCAGAATAATACAAACCCGAATTATATTACTGTGGGAAACCCGAATTTACTTCCTTCTTACGAACAACATTTTGAAATGAATTTTAATTCTTTCAAGCCCATTAGCGGGAAAAATATTTATGCGGGCGTAAATGCTTTAGTTACAAATAATGATTTTGGAAGCGCGACCAATTATGATAATATCGGGCGTACGATCACACAATCTGTAAATGTAAATGGTAATTATAGTGCCGACGGATATTTAGGATTCAGCCTGCCTTTCTTTTCAAAAGTGTTGGAAATAAGCCCTACACTTAATGGAGATTATTACAGCAGCACGAGTTTTATAAACGGGCAAAAAAATATTACCACAAACGCCTCCGGTTCGGGAGATTTAAGAATAATGGTAACTAACGAGAAATTTTATTTTGTTGTAAGTGGAAATTACCAGTATACAATACCGAGATCAACTTTAAATTCTTTAAGTAATAAACCATACGGTACGCAGGGATATGATGCGGAATTAACATGGCAGTTGCCAAAAAAGTTCAGTTTAAGTACTGATGCTGAATATGTAATCAATACAAAACGAACAGCGGGCTACAATATCAGTTATGTCTTGTGGAACGCGGCTGTAAACAAAACTTTTTTGAAAAATGAGAACCTGATTCTTTCCTTGAAAGGAAACGATATTCTTAATCAGAATATCAGCGCGACACGAACCGTATCGGGTAATATTATTACAGATAATAAAACCAGTATCATAAAACGTTACCTGATGATTCAATTAATGTGGAAATTTAACAGTCAGAAGAAAAAAGAAGATGATGATTGGGACGATTAAAAAAATAAAAATACTCCTTCTGTTTTTATTTGTGCAGCAAATTGCAGGCGCCCAAATAACCTGTGGTAAAATTGTTTACGAACGTAAAACAAACCTCTACAAAAAATACAAAGACGGCTTTATGCGCGAATGGATTAAAGAAGAAGATAAAAATAAAGTGGATGTTTTTGAACTTTACTTTAACGACAGCCTCGCCGCTTTTAAACCGCAGGAGAGTGATTTAAAAGAAAAAATGAGTTGGACCACCAGTAAAAACTCCGTTTATCAGAATTTCAATCAAAACAAGCGTTTAACTATAAAAAGTATTTGGGGTGAGCAGTTATATGTGCAGGATTCTTTGTGTATTCGTAAATGGAAAATGACAGAGAGCAAGCGGACTATATGCGGATACCTTTGCCGCAAAGCGATTTGGGAAGCAAACGATAGTACTCGTTTATATGCCTGGTATTGCAATGAAATAAATGTAAGCACGGGCCCTGAAAGTTTTATCGGCCTTCCCGGTATTATTTTAGGATTAGCTACAGAAGATGGCGGAGTAATTTATTTTGCCAAAACAGTTGAAGTGATTAAATACGGAGCGGATGTTCTTCTTATCAAAAAAACAAAAAATAAAATTTATACTACTTCTGAATTAAGAACTAAACTGGAAAAAGAATTCGGGAAAGAAAAGTGGGGAAAGGAAATGATTCATGAGGCCTTCGACATCTGGTAGCAACCAAGAATACGAATTACGAATAACAGCCGTACGAATTTACGAATCTATTCGTTCTCCAATTCGGCTGCTTCAAACACGATAACCCATTCGTATATTCGTACAAGATTCGTAATTCGTATCTCAGGAATTCGTATCTATCTGAACTGGTACTCAACTCCCGGCATTACCTGCGTTAATAAAGTGGCAGGGGCGTCGGTAGCGATAGCTCTTCCTTCAATTTTTGGCGATACGGGAGAGAACTCGGCCAAATAATCTTCCAATACATCATGTAGCATTACATTTTGCCTTACGGGATTATGCACATTCGTCATTCGGCAAAGCATATTATCCGGGTCGCCATCGCGTTCGCAGGCAACCATGGTGTATGTCTTTTCCAAATCAATGGGTTGGTCTTTTATACAAACTTCCTGCACGCGTTTCCCTTTTTCGTTGGCGATAGTAAATGTTACCTGCATACCGTTAAAACGAACAAACCATCCGCCGAATCTTTTCTTCGGGTCTTTGGCAAAAGCATTTTCTAATTCTTTCTCAAGCCAGTTCCAGATTTGCCTTCCTTTTACATCTGCTGTTTTTACTTCTGAGTTTACAGGTAGCATGCTCCATAAATAATCACGCGTAATATCCGCTACTCCTGTTTCAGGGTCGGGTACTAAAGGCGGACAAAATCTGAAACCGTTAGAAACTGCAATGTCGGTTTTAAATTTCCACATCACCGCGTCGGTAATGAGATTGTCCATTGGTGTTTCTATAATATAATAGCGCTCAAGCGGAGTTTTTGTTTGTCCCAATACTTCGGTAAGAATTTTTTTGAACGGTTTTTTAACGCGCTCCACCATTCGCTTTACTTCTTCATCTTCGGCATATTTTTCAGGATCAACATCCAATAATTGATAACTCTCGTCTTTTATTTTTCCGTTTTCAATTACAATATCCAGCTTGCTGACAAAAGAAGCAAAGGCTCCGGATTCTGTAACTTTGGCGAATTTTCCTTGTATAGGATTGCGTACGCGTTCGTGAGTATCCGCACCTAAAATATAATCAACACCTTCCGCGCATTGTTGATTCGCTAAGTGCACCTGTTGCGAAAGTCCCATGTGAGAAACTACAAACACCAGCGTGCAACTTTTTTCTTCGCGCAATATTTTTACATATTTCGCTAAATCTTTTTCGGGTTTTGAGAAATGAATTCCTTTTGAATAATCCGGCGACTGGCGAATAGGAGTGAGGGGGTCGTTATATCCGATAAAACCAATTCGCGTTCCGCCTAAATTAAAAATCTGATAAGGAGGAAAAAGCAAATCATGAGTCAAATCATCATTATGAAACATATTGGCGCAAACTTTTGCCGCAGTATATGAATTCATATCATGAATCATCATTTGTTTGCCGTATGCAACTTCCCAGTTACCCGGCAAAACCAAATCGTAATTAATCATATTAGCGATAGGAACAATTCCTCTTCCTTCGGTAAGTGACGCAACACCGCTTCCCTGGAAACAATCTCCGCCGTCAATAATCAAAGTGTTTAAGGGATTTTCTTTTTTCAATTTATTCATCATGGTTTTCAGAGTTGCAAAGCCCCCACGTTTTTTGTAAACAGCTTTGCCGTTCTCCCAAAAAAACTCGTCATGAATATCTAATTGCCCGTGCATATCCGAGGTGTGCAAAATGGTAAAGCGTTGTGCTTTTCCGGAAGAAAGTGCGGGATTTTTTACAATCTCTTTTATTTTTCCTTCATCCTGTAACCAGTAAGAAATAGCGGGCCCAAGACCGAGCCCCACGGTTGCCATACCCACATATTTTAAAAAATCTCTTCGTTGCCCGTCATGCCCGTCTTTTTTTTCAGCGGCGTTTTCTAACGGATGGTGACAAGAACAATTACAATTCGGGTTGGTACAGGTTTTATCGCTCATAAAATCTTAGTGTGGTAGTTTATCTTTTAACACTCCGTAAATATAAGTGCCGAATATTGCGCTTAGTAAAACAACAGTTATAACTAACAGCCCGCTGCCGATTAAAGCATATAATGGCCCGGGACAAGCACCTGTCATAGCCCAACCAAGTCCGAACATAAATCCGCCGATAACATTTCCTTTGTTAAATGTTTTGGGTGCGATTTTAATCGGTTCTCCACTAAGAGTTTTAATGTTGAAGCGTTTAATCAGTTGAACGGAAATTAACCCTACAACAATTGCGGAGCAAATAATTCCGTACATGTGAAAAGATTGAAATCTGAACATTTCCTGAATACGGAACCAGGAAATTACTTCGGCTTTTATTAAAATGAAACCGAAGATTACACCGAGAATTAAAAATTTTATGTTTTTCATAATGTGTTTTTTAAAAAGGTAAGCGCATGATGTAAGGTAAAATTAACCAGGTCATCGCTAATCCGCCTGCAAAAAAGCAGCAGGTTGCAATTAAAGAAGGTAATTGCAAATTAGACAAGCCCATGATTGCGTGCCCCGATGTACAGCCGCCTGCGTAACGTGTTCCGAAACCTACAAAAAATCCGCCAACCACCATTAATATAAAACCTTTTACGGTTAATAACGCGGAAAAATTAAAAACTTCGGAAGGAATTAATCCAGAATAATTTTTTATTCCCAATTCATTCATACTTGCAATCGCCGCATCCGATAATTGTATCGGGTTCGGGTTTGCAAGAAATGCCCCGGCAATCAATCCGCCAATGGCAACGCCGAAAACAAAAAACAAATTCCACGATTCATTTTTCCAATCGTAGTCAAAGAATTTTACTTTGCCGGGCAAACAAGCCGCGCAGATATGCCTCAGCGAAGAGGAAATGCCAAAGGCTTTGTTTCCTAAAATTAAAAGTGCCGGAATCATGAGTCCGATAAGCGGGCCGCTAACGTACCAGGGCCAGGGTTGTGTGAAGATGTTCATGTTGTTTTATTTTTTATATCAGTTGTAACATAATTGATAATTATTTATACCGACTTCGACAAGCTCAATCTGACTAATCTTTTCTTTTCCGAGGTTTCCTGCGAGGCTGATCAGAATCGAAGTCCATGTGATATTTTGTGGATACCGACTCTGTTTTAACTGACATCATTTTTTGTTTTTCTTTTTTAGTAATGCAATTGGTTCAAAAGGGCCGTACTTATGTTGTTCTTCTGAAAAACTATCCGAGTAAGGGCCAAAAGGATGGTCAACCGGTTTGCCTGCAATCTTCGGCCAGTCTTTGCTTAAATCTTTTTTAGGGCGAGGCTGGGAATTTACAAAAGCCGCCACATCCCACGCCTCTTCATCGGTTAATTGCGGAGCATCATATGTTACACCCTGCGGCATGTTTGATTTTACATAACCGGCAAAACGCGAGAGTCTGTATAAACCCGCGCCGATATTGTAACTATGTTCGCCCCAAAGAGGAGGATATTGATAAGAAATCCCATCAGCATTTAATTTTCCTTCTCCGTTTTCATTGTGGCAACTTTTGCATTTTTGCTGATAAATAGTTTTTCCGTTTTCTTCATTGGCAGGGCGATTTAAAAACGCAAGTTCAGTTAAACCCGCTCCTTTTGGTTTTTCTTTTTTCGGAACATCTTTCCCCAGCCATTTTATATAAGCTTTTATGGCCTGCATTTCTTTGCTGAGGGTATCAAGGGCTTGTCCGTTAAGACTGCGCTCAAAGCAATCGTTAACGCGTTTGTAAATATTTTCTATTGCGCCCGAGCGTTCCCTGAATTTAGGATAAGTAGAAGCCACTGCGCTGTAATTATTTCCGAAGGGTTTTGTGCCTGCGTCCAAATGGCAATTCTGGCAATTCATTCCGTTAGAGAAATGTGCTACACTTCCTTTAGGGCCAAGATATTTTGATGTGTTTGTAATTAATTCCCTTCCGTATTTTATAAGTTCTCCGTTCGCACCATTAGGAATGGTTGTAATATCCGGAGCCGACCATACAAGCAATTTTTCTTCTGCTTTTTTTGCTTCACCGTTTTTCAGTTTATTGAACTCGGTCACTTTTTCAAGGGCGGCTTTTTCTTTTTCAGAGTTTACGACTTCTTTCTTCAGGAAATCAGGAACACCCTTAATGAGGAATAGCAGGCAAAAGCTTAATGCAATAGATAAAATAATGATAAGTGTTACCAGTTTGGTAATGATAATGGGGTATTTGTCCTGTTCCTGTTGTTTCATAAAGTATTCGCTTTACAAATCTAACATTTGAAGTGGATTTTTGAATTAAATTTTTATTCACTTTTAGCAATCGACCGGCGGATACAGATTCTGCAGGATATACAGATAAGTTGTGCCTATACATCCAGTACTATACGGATGTTAGTGGTAAGTATTTTAATTTGCTCTTTCGTAAGCTTGCTAAGCTTTTTAAGAAGTCGTTTATTATCAATTGCGCGAATCTGATCAACCAGGATATCACTTGGTCTGTTCAGATTTCCCTTTTTTAAATGAACACGAAGAATCTGCGCCTCATTATTTACTTTGGATGTAATTGGACAAACCAAAGTGGACGGATGAAACTCATTTAAAAGATCGGTCTGAATAATTACAACCGGCCGGGTTTTACCGGGCTCAGTTCCTATACGTGGATTCAGGTCAGACAGCCAAATATCGTATTGTTTAATTTTCATCCATCAACTTTTCAAATTCATGCAATATCTCCATGGAGTCTTTGCTGACTAGTTTTGACTCTTTTGCAAGCTGATTTTTTAGTAAGCGTCGTTTATTGAAAAGATTGTAAATATTAACCGCTTCGTTAATATAGCGATTACGGGCAAGTTTCAGTTTGGCAGTCATACGCTCTGCCTCATCAAAAATTTTGTCGTCCAGTTTTAATGATAAAGTTTTCATTCGGAATTTTTTATAAAGGTATATCTTTTTAGTATATACTCCAAATTTGATTTTTCACCTGATCAGGCATTATCCTTAAATGCTATAATAGTGGTTCCTTGGGATAATCCGCAGTTAATTGTTATTTTTGCCTGTATGTACAAAATCTTCATTAAGCCTATTCTCTTCCTCTTTAATCCCGAAAAGGCGCATAACTTAACGTTTTTCCTCCTTAAATTTTTCCTGGCCTCCGGTTTTATGAAAAAACTGGTTTCCTCAATGTATTGTGTCGAATCACGTGACCTGGAACGCATGGTTGCCGGAATGAAATTCCCGAACCCGGTTGGTTTAGGTGCGGGATTGGATAAAGACGCAAAAGTTACGGACGAGATGGCATGCCTCGGTTTTGGGTTTATAGAAATAGGAACTGTTACTCCAAAAGCGCAATCCGGCAATGATAAACCACGTGCATTTCGGTTGCCTGAAGATGAAGCGCTGATTAACCGTATGGGATTCAATAACCACGGTGCAAGGGCCGCTGCCGAAAAATTAAAGCAAAGAAAAAATCATAAAATAATTATTGGCGGAAATATTGGTAAAAACAAAATTACTTCTAACGAAGAAGCTGTTAATGATTATGTAATTTGTTTTAACGAACTGTTTGATGCGGTAGATTATTTTGTAGTGAATGTAAGTTCACCCAATACACCAAACCTTCGTGAATTGCAGGATAAAGAGCCTTTGCAGAATTTATTGCAGACCTTGCAAAACGAAAATAAAAAATACCCGATTCAAAAACCGGTTTTTTTAAAGATTGCTCCCGATTTAACCAATGAACAATTGAACGATATAGTAGAAATTGTTATTTCTACGAATATTGCAGGAGTTGTTGCAACAAACACCACGATTACGCGTGATGGCTTACACACCAATATCGAAGAGGTCAAGCAAATGGGTATGGGCGGTTTAAGCGGAAAGCCATTGACCAAAAGAAGTACAGAAGTTATAAAATACCTTCGCTGGAAACTCGATAAAAAATTTGCTATCAT
>Ga0210400_10002908_pt1 | contig 15421 bp, 12 predicted proteins | sample IncBWH26MmetaG_FD_155456 | JGI IMG/M metagenome (GOLD analysis project Ga0210400, IMG submission 155456) | Forest soil microbial communities from Barre Woods Harvard Forest LTER site, Petersham, Massachusetts, United States - Inc-BW-H-26-M | ecosystem: Environmental > Terrestrial > Soil >... | reverse complement strand
AGGGACGGAGATAGGCCAGTGCCTTGTTGGAAGCTGCGGAGGTGACGAACACCGCGCGGCCGGCGTCGGACTTTTTCAGGAGCGGCTCCATGCAGCGGATCAATTGGAAATTTGCCGTGACGTTGATCGCCATCACATCGTTCCACGGCTTCAGATCGATATGACCGAGCGGCGAGGAGGGGCCGGCGACACCGGCATTGCCGACGAGAATGTCGAGCTTGCCGTGACGTTCATGCAGCGCCGCGCCGAGCCGGGCGATACCGTCGAAATCGGTGAGATTGAGCGGCACCAAAGTGGCGCCGCCGCCGTCCTTGCGGATCTCGTCATCGAGCTCTTCGAGGCCGCCTTGGGTCCGCGCCACCGCAATCACATGCGCGCCGGCCTTGGCCAGCGCACGCGCGGCGGCATAGCCGATGCCGCGCGAAGCGCCGGTGACGAGAGCGATGCGGCAGGTGAGGGGAAGGGTCATGGAGTTGATCTCGGTCGTCGTCCCGGCGAACGCCGGGACCCATACGCGGCGGCGGTTATGATGCGGGAAGGTGTTTGTGTCTAGCGGCGTTCAGAACAACTGAAGCCGCGGATTATGCTCCCGGCGTTCGCCGGAACGACACCGTGGATGTTATCAACTCGCCTCCGCCAGAAGCGACAATTGCCGCGGCTGCGGTTCGACCAGGGTTTGATCGGTGAGGTGGGTTGGATAGGCGCCGGTGAAGCAATGGTCGGAGAATTTCGGATTGGCGGGATCGCGGCCGGGCTCGCCCATGGCGCGGTACATGCCGTCGACCGACAGGAACGCCAACGTGTCCGCGCCGATCAGTTCGCGCATCTCTTCGAGATTATGCGTCGCCGCCAGCAACCCGCCGCGGTCCGGCAGATCGATGCCGTAATAGTCGGGATGAATGATCGGCGGCGAGGCGAGGCGGAAGTGAACCTCGCGGGCACCGGCATCGCGCATCATGCGGACGATCTTTCTCGACGTGGTGCCGCGCACCAGTGAATCGTCGATCAGGATGATGCGCTTGCCTTCGATCGCCGCGCGATTGGCCGAATGCTTCATGCGTACGCCAAGCTCGCGCACGCTCTGGGTCGGCTGAATGAAGGTGCGGCCGACATAGTGATTGCGGATGATGCCGAGTTCGAACGGCACACCCGACTCCCTGGAGTAACCGAGCGCGGCCGGCACGCCGGAATCCGGCACCGGGACCACCACGTCGACCTCGGCATGGCTTTCGCGCGCGAGCTGGGCCCCGAATGCCTTGCGGACCTCGTACACCGATCGTCCGCCGACGATCGAATCCGGCCGCGAGAAATAGATGTATTCGAAAATGCAGGGCCGCGGCGGTTTCGGCGGGAACGGCTTGTGGCTTTGCGCGCCGCGCTCGTCGAACACGATGATCTCGCCGGGTTCGACGTCGCGGAGATATTTGGCGCCGATGATGTCGAGCGCGCAGGTTTCCGACGCCAGGATCGGGCAGCCGTCGAGTTCGCCCAGCACCAGCGGGCGGATGCCGAGCGGGTCGCGCGCGCCGATCAGTTTCTTGTTGGTCAATGACACCAGCGAATAGGCGCCCTCGATCGCGCGCAGCGCCTCGATAAACCGGTCAATGAAGCGGCTGCGTTTGGATTGCGCGACTAGGTGCAGAATGACTTCGGTGTCGGTGGTGGATTGCATCATGGCGCCGCCCCGCACCAGCTCACGGCGCAAGGTCAGTCCGTTGGTAAGATTGCCGTTGTGGCCGACCGCGAATCCGCCGGCATTGAGTTCGGCGAACAGCGGCTGCACGTTGCGCAGGATGGTCTCGCCGGTCGTGGAGTAGCGGACATGGCCGACGGCGGAGGCGCCGGGTAGCCGTTCGATCACTTCGCGGCGGGAAAACGTATCGCCGACGAGGCCGAGGCGCCGCTCGGAATGAAACCGGCTTCCGTCAAAGGAAACGATGCCGGCGGCTTCCTGGCCGCGATGCTGCAAGGCGTGCAACCCGAGCGCGGTGATGGCGGCGGCTTCGGGGTGGCCGAAAATGCCGAACACGCCGCACTCCTCGCGCAGCGTGTCGCCTTCCATATCCAGATCGGTGAGGGTGAGGTCCGGGCGGTCGGTCGGACCGAAATTCAGATCGTATTGCGCGGCGGCGTCATCGGAAGGGCTTTGTTTGCAGTCCATCGCGCCTCTCTTTTGGCCTGACATCAACGCCCCGTGGGTTTCTCGATCAGCTTTTTGAGGCTGTCGCGGGCAGGTTTGCTGTAGCCATCACCGGAAGCCGGCGCCGCCGGATCGGTGTCAGTTTGTTCGTCGTCTGGCTTATTCTTCTTGAATCTCTTTAAGATGGTGTTCTCGGGGTCATCCGGCAAGAGCGACATCAGCCAATCCCCTGTTCCCTGCAACACCACCCGAGATTTCGCCCCGTTGACCCAATCTGGCCGCTGCTTGTCCGGAACAAGCCAACTGAAGAACAGGAAGGCGACCACCACGATCAGGAGGCCGCGCGCCAGCCCGAACAGGAAACCGAGGGTGCGATCGAGCGCCCCGATCCGGGAATCCAGGATCATGTCCGAGATACGCACGGTAATGATCGAAACCACGATCAGGGTGCCGATGAACGCCCCGGCGACCACGACCACGCTCGCGACTGTGTCGTTATTGAAATAAGTCTTTGCGGTCGGCAGCAGCCTCGGGAAAGCATACAGCGTGACCAGCGCCGCCGTGCCCCATGCCGCGATCGACAAGATCTCGCGCATGAAGCCGCGCACCATCGCGAGCAGGCCGGAGATCAGCATGACGGCGAGCAGGACGAGATCGAGGATCGTTATCGGCATCGGCTGGTCAGGTCCGCTCGTAAGTCAAAACCGCGAATCGGCGTGTCGGTGCCGCCCTAGGTGACGGGGATACGGCATGTCCCGCAAGGCCGGAAATCGCGTCGTCCGGTCCCGCGCGCGCGTTGTATAGCGGCGAGGACGGGTAACGTCACGCCCGGCTAGCCTTCCTGACGCCGGAATCTCGCGGGTGTGGCATTTTTCTCCACTGTTGCGCTCTCCCGGCTGGGCTCCTTGTTCCCCCTCGGAGTACCACGCGCGGCGATATCCGCGACCAGGCTGGTCAAGCCGCCGACGGTATTGAGCACCAGACCGGCGTCGCCGCCGACCTCACCACGCGCCGATTCGGGCAGCACGGCGCGGCCAAAGCCGAGCTTGGCCGCTTCCTTGAGCCGGGCCGAGGTCTGCGCCACCGGCCGCACCGCGCCCGACAGCGAAATCTCGCCGAAATACACCGCGTCCGTCGGCAGGGGCGCATTGACCAGCGACGAGACCAGCGCGGCGGCGGCGGCGAGGTCGGCGGCGGGTTCCTGGATTCGCAGGCCGCCTGCGACGTTCAAATAAACGTCATAGCCGGACAGTTTGACGCCGCAATGGGCCTCCAGCACCGCCAGCACCATCGACAGCCGGCTCGGGTCCCAGCCCACGACGGCGCGGCGCGGCGTACCGAGCGTGGTCGGGGCCACCAACGCCTGCAATTCCACCAGCACCGGGCGGGTGCCCTCGATCCCCGCGAACACTGCCGTTCCCGGACTGCCGAGGTCGCGTTCGGACAGAAACAGCTCGGAGGGATTGGAGACTTCCCGCAGGCCGAGGCCCGTCATCTCGAACACGCCGATCTCGTCGGTGGGGCCGAAGCGGTTCTTGACCGCGCGCAGGATCCGGAATTGCTGCGAGCCTTCGCCCTCGAACGACAGCACCGCATCGACCATGTGCTCGACCACGCGGGGCCCGGCGATCTGGCCGTCCTTGGTCACGTGGCCGACCAGGATGATCGCGGCCCCGGATTTCTTGGCGAACCGTATCAGCGCCTGCGCCGAGGCGCGCACCTGCGTGACCGTGCCCGGCGCGGATTCCACGGTGTCGGTCCACATGGTCTGGATCGAATCGATCACGATCAGGCGCGGCACCATGCCCTCGGACAGCGTGGAGACGATATCCTCGACCGAGGTTTCCGCGGCCAATTGCACCGGCGCGTCCGCAAGGCCGAGACGCTCGGCGCGCAGCCGCACCTGCGCCACCGCCTCTTCACCAGATATGTAGACCGCACGATGGCCGGCCCGCGCCATCAGGCTGGTAGCCTGCGTCAACAGAGTCGACTTGCCGATGCCGGGATCGCCGCCGACCAGCAGCACCGAGCCGCGCACAAAACCGCCGCCGGTGACGCGATCGAGTTCCGCCATCCCGGACGGTAGGCGCGGGGCATCTTGGCTCTTGCCGGTCAGGCTTTCCAGCGCGAACAGCCGGCCCTTGCGCTTAGAGCGGATCGAGACCGGCATCGTGGTGGCGCCGGTGGTATCCTCCTCGACCAGCGTATTCCACTCGCCGCAGGACTCGCACTTGCCCTGCCAACGGTTATACGCCGCGCCGCAGTTCTGGCAGACAAAGGAGAGGGAGGATTTGGCCATGGTGGGGGTGAATCGCTGTAACGGGGTTCATGGCGATATAGCACGAAATCCCAAAAAGTTCCTATTTTGTTCTTAGGGATGCTAGTCGCTAAGATCAATCATTATGATAATGCCCCTGATCCATTCTTTGTGGCGAGGGACGCGAGCGTGAATCTTTCAACCCAGGTTCTTAAGTCCGTCGCCTTCGTTGGCATAAAAAAAGACGGTCGATTTCAACCTAGGGCGACCGCCTTTATCGTGAGGTACGAGGAATACCAGCACAAGTTCGACCATCTAGTGACAGCCGAGCACGTTATCTCTGGGTTACTGACACAAGGTCATGACATATGGTTGCGGGTAAATTTGAAGAATGGGGACGGCGCAGAAGTGCGCCTAGATGACCCAACGTCGTTTCGATTTCATCCAAACAATGAAAAAGAGCCAACTGATGTAGCTGTATCTCCCTTTGATCCAAACGGTTTTGAAGACCACGAAACCGGTGAGAGATTATCCATCGATTCAGTCGCACTTATTCTTGAAGAAAGCGAGCAAGGGTTTCTACCAACCGCAGGATTTACAAAAGAGTCTATGGGTCTTGGCTCTGAGATTGCGATAGTTGGATTATTTCGTAGCCATTATGGGAAAAATCTAAACATTCCCATTGTTCGCGTTGGAAATATCTCAGCGTTACCGGGAGAGCCCATTCATACGCGTTACGCGGGATACATCAGCGCCTATCTGATAGAAGCACGCTCTATTGCTGGTCTAAGTGGGTCTCCTGTTTTTTCTTTTCCTGATTCTGCAACGGTATTGGCAAGGGCTCTTCGCACAGGAAAGATGGGGCAAGGTGCCGCGTTGCTCGGCCTCATGCATGGTCATTTTGATGTACCATATCTAAACGAAGACGTTGTGTCTGATAAGCACACTCCAACGCAGAGTGTTCACACTGGAATCGGTATCGTGATTCCAGTGAGCAAAATCCTTGAGACTATCAGGCATCCAGAGTTGACCGCCATGAGAAAAGCTGTTGTCGCAAATCTCCGCAAGAATGCAGCTACACCGGACGGTTATATCGGACGATGACGCGGGAGCGGTTTCCTCTCACACCAACGGCGGCGAGAACCACCGAGAGGATTTCATGCCTCTTGTAGGCGCAGCGCGAAGGCAAGAATCAGAAGTTTAAACATCTTCGAAGCGTGACGGTCAGCTGCACAGTCACGACGCTCCAGTAAACGCGTTCCACACCATCGCCGCGCCCGCCGCGAGCATGATCCCGTCCATCACCAGCCGGAACACATTCGGGTCGAGCTTCAGGACAAAACGCTTGGCGATGAAGGCGCCGAACATCAGCGAGGAGCCGGCGATCAGGCCTTGCAGCGCGACATCCGGCGTCAGCGCGCCGAAACGCTGAAAAATCACCGACTTGCTCAAATAAAGTCCGAGCGAGCTTGCCGCTTCGGTGGCGAGAAAAGCACCCTTGGTGAGGCCGTAAAATAGAAACAGCGGCACGCTCAGCGGCCCGGTCGAAACCACGATGCCGGTGATATAGCCGATCACGGCGCCCCCGATCGCAAGGTGCCAGAGCGAGAATTTCAGATCGTGCCGGGCGAGCCAGTGCCGCGCCGGCACCATCGCGATCAGAAACAGACCGATCGAAATGTCGACGGCGTGCGAGGGCAGCGCCAGCAACGTGCGGGCGCCGAGCGCCGCTGCGGGAATGCCGGGGATCGAATAGGCGGCGCAGGCGCGCCAGTCGACCTCGCGCCACCAGGCCAGAATGCGCGACAGGTTGGCCATCACGGCGGCGATCGCCATGATCGGCACGGCCTGCTTCGGCCCGTATTGATAGACCAGGACCGGCATCAGCATGATCGACGAACCGGTACCGACAACGCCCGAGATAGTGCCGGCGGCGAGCCCGACCGCGAGGACGAAGAGAAAATTCAAAGGTCTTGTTTCCCGCGTATCGACCGTGACCCTCATGCCCGCGTAACGGCTTCACCGTTATCGCTGGAGCAGCGCGCCATAGCGCGCGTCTCGAAGGATGAAGATGCACTGTGGCCTCATGGTTCAAGACGGCGCAAGAGCGCCTCCTCACCATCAGGGATCAGCGGCCTCACGCTTGTCGCCGGAGCATGCTTATGAGTATGGGCCCGAAATGCAGTTAGCAAAACAAGGGGGCACGCTGCTCATGAATCCGCTCCGCACGATTTGAAAGTGCGGAGCGGGATAGACTGAACGTCGAGGACGTCAGTGTGCTAGCGGATCGGGCCGCATCTGGACCTTGAAGACCTTCGGATAAGCGTCGATGCCGCCTTCACTATGGAAGTTCGCGCGGGTGCCGGAAGTGGTCCAGATGCCGCGGCCTTTCCAGCCCGCCTTCGGATCGTCGATACGGCCGTCGACGTTCTTGGCAAAGAAGCCCTGCGGATAGGGCATCCGCAGATTGACGAATTCGCCTTTCACCAGCGCCGTCAACGACTCGCTTCCATTCGTCTCGGCGATCGGCACATTGGCGCCGAGGCCGAGAATGTTATAGCGATCGACCCAGACGTAATATGCATGATTGGCGCTGCCCTTGGGATCCACGCCCTTGAACTGCGGACCGGGCAGCCGATAAAGCGTCCAACCTTCCGGGCACTGCTTGCCATCCGCCGTCGTGGGGCCGTTGAGCGGGCCCTTGCACAGCTTGCGATCGAAGCTGGCGAGATGGCCGCTAGAAAGAACCGTCCAGACCACGCCGTCGAGTCCGATGTCGATGCCGCGCGGGCCGAATGTGCCTTCCGGCGGCTGGTAGGCTTCGACTAGGGCAGTATTGGCGGGATCTGAACCCGGCATCACCCGGACGAGGTAGCCGGGCTGATCGATGCGCGAGAAGCCGCGGTCCATCGCCTGTCCCCAGATGGAGTCGTCAACCGGGCTCGGCATGATGCCGTAGAACGAAGCCAGGATCCGCTTGTCCTTGGTCGGATCGACCGGGTCCTTGACGCCCACAAAGGCATCGCGCTTGCCGTTGCCGTTGGTATCGATGACAAGCGGAGTCCAGCCCTGCGCAGCAACGCCGTCCCCCGTCTCGCGGAATTGTTTTGTGTTGAGCCATCCGACGATGCCGCCACCGAGTCCGGGGCCTCCTGCGCTCATCCAGAGCGTATCGTTGGCATCGTGCGCGAAATAAAGGTGATGGGACGTGAAGCAGGTATTGATCATATCCCATTTGCCGGTCACGGGATCAAAGCGCGACAGTTGGCGCAGCGAGGTCGCCTGCGGCGCGACTTTCGCCGAGGGCAGACTTGACCCCTGCTTGCAGTAATCGGGATTTTCCGACGGCCGCAGCCGCGCGGTGAACCAGACCTTGCCGGCCTCGTCCATCATCACGTTATGGATGCTGGTGTGACCGTCCCAAATGGCCTCGTCCCCCCAATAGGCCGACGGCCCGCGCGAAGCTTCCTCCGACGACGGGGTTTGCGGATCCAGATAGGGTTCCTTGATGGTCGAGGCGATGTTCTTGACCGGGTCAAGGGTCGGAATGAGATCGGTGCTTTCCTCCGGCGAGCCGTAGATCAAGCCGTTGGCGTTGACCGTCGGATTGCGTTTGTCGGTCGAGATCGCGTCGTGCTGGTAATGCTTGGGCGATGCCCAATCCCACATCGTGAAGACGACGTTGCGCTCGACGCCTTTCGGCCGCTCGGGCTTGTCGAACGGCAATTCGCCGGCCGCGATCTTGTCGGTCCATTTGGAGAAAAGATCGTAGACCTTTTCAGGCCCCATGCTGCCAAGCACGATCGCCATGTATTCCTGGGCCTGACCCGCCTGGGTGCGAAGCGCCCACGCGGTATGCGAGTCGCTGCCTTCCATGAACTGCTTGGGTATTTCCCGGATGCCGCGCGAGCCGATCGAATGGCACGACTGGCACATATTCTTGACCGTATCGATCCACTGCGCCTGGGACTTCATGGTGTCGGGCATCTTGTTGCCCTTGTCGCCGGTTCCGGGAAACTCTCCGGGCCCGGGAATCTCGAGCAGGGAATACCAGTACATCGCGGGATAAAGCTGGGCCGCCGCGGCTGCTGAAGGCGAAGGTCCGGCCTTGAAGTCGAGTAGCTTGCCGGGGCGCGTCTCCTGCTGCTGGGTATCCTGCAAGCCGTAGCCGCGAACCCAGACCTTGTAGCTCGCATCCGGCAAATCGGGGATGACAAAGCGGCCTTGATCGTCGGTCACGACAACCTTGGCATATTTGGTTGGAAGATCTTTTGTTTCCGCGATCACCCAAACACCAGCTTCGGGGCCCTTGTCGCCGATCACATGGCCGCCGATGTCATGCGCCGAGATATCGACGTTTGCCGCCCAAACGGCGCTCGCGTGCAGCAGAGAGCTCACTCCAAGCCACACAGCCGCGATCTGTCTCAGGTTCATCTATCCCTCAAGGGCTACGCCGCAGCCCGCAGTGCTCTTCGTCGCCGGACCGTCTGCAATCCTTGCAGACGGGCGCAGGCACCGAGCCAACCGGTTGCGAACTTATTGTCTGTCGAGTTAACCGGCTCGACAATTGAACGTCCACTTTCAGAGTGTCAAGGGCGCTTCACGCAGCCACCGCCTCCGTTCTTGCCTCCCGCCAGACCTGCAAGGCCGGCGTGGCAGCCGAATGCGAATCCGATCGACGATGGACGCCGTGCGGTGCCAGTACAGATTTGCGCTATAAGCAGTAAACTGTCATGAGACCGTCAGCCGGGCTGTCGAATGCGCGACTACACCGCGAGGGAAAAAATCAAAATAACCGCCGGGGCCGTGGCCTCGCTGGTCGTCGTTGGATGGCTTGTCGCATTGGCTATAGCAATTTTGTCGGTGCGTTGAGCGAGACGCCGCTGAGGGGCGCATTCTGACGGAGCGCGCTTAGAAAAAGGCGGCCTTAATGGCCGCCGTTTCGATTAAGCCGTTATGCTTGACTGGTAGTGTGCCGCTAACATTGCCGGCCGGGTCGAGCTAGAAGCCCGCTTCGTGGTGATGCAACCGAGTGTTTTGCAAACAACGCCAATCGTTGTGGTCGTCCCATCCGCCTCGGGCCCGCCAGGCACTCCAAGCCATGTAATCCTCATCCTTGCTATAGGGATTTCCCGGCTCCCGGTTCAGGCACCAGTCGTTCTGGGCGTAGGCGGGATGGGCGTAGGCGGCATGGGCGGTGAGGTGTTGCGCCATTGCAGGCGCCGCCAGGACGGCAGAAAGAACGGCGGCAGCGCCGAGCAATATAAATTTCGTCATGGGAATCTCCTTTTCGTAACACGAAAAGCTAAATGCGAGCCCCACGGGAAACTCTACGCCGGGCCTGCGCAAACCCAACTAAAGAAATATTTATTCGGGAAGGGCTTCGAGCATTTTGCATGAGGCAAAACTGGGTGTTGATGCGATGGACCGTGCGGTGGACACGGGCTGCGTCAGCTCTCAAATTTGCCGAAAGCCTGTGGTCTTTTGCGCGGCCATGCCGCGATGCTTTTGCGCGGAGCGCGCATCATCGAAGCACGATCCAGGCCGGGGCGTGATCGCTGGCGCCTTCTTCGCCCCGGATCAGGCGATCGACGCCAGCTTTGGTCAGCCGTGGCACCACTCCCGGGCTCAGCAACAGATGGTCGAGCCGCAGGCCGGCGTCGCGTGGCCAGCGCTCGCGCTTGTAATCCCAGAACGTGAACATCGGCTCGGACGGATGGATATTGCGGATCGCGTCATACCAGCCTTGTGCCACCAGTGACTTGAACGCCGCACGGCTTTTCGGCTGGATCAATGCATCCTTGTCCCATGACCGGGTTGGATAAATATCCTGTTCGGTCGGCGCGACGTTGTAGTCGCCCGCCAGCACCACCGGAATGTCCTGCTTCAGCAATTTCGCGGCGTGCGATTTCAGCCGCCTGAACCATGCGAGCTTGTAATCGAATTTCGGCCCGGGCTGCGGATTGCCGTTCGGCAGATAGAGGCTGGTCACCAGGATGCCCTTGACGGCCGCTTCGATGTAGCGCGCCTCGTTATCGTTGGGGTCGCCGGGCAGCGCCGTCCTGGTCAGCACCGGGTCGGCTTTGTGCGCCAGGATGGCCACGCCGTTCCAGGCTCGCTGTCCGCGCCAGACCGCGCCGTAGCCGGCTTTGTTGATGGCATGAACTGGAAAATCCTTGTCGGCCGATTTGAGCTCTTGCAAGCAGACAATGTCGGGTTTCGCCCGCTGAAGCCATCGCAGCAGGTTCGGCAGGCGCCGGTTGATATTGTTGACGTTGAACGTGGCGATTTTCATCGGCGGAGGTTATCATCGCTCAAACGTATCGGGGGGATTCCATGCGCAAGTTACACATCGCGGTTTTGGTATTTATAACCGGATTTTCCAGCGCAGCCTTTGGGCAGGCACTGACGGCCGCGCAGCGCACGGCCTGCAAGGCGGATTACGATAAATATTGCGCAGGCACTACGCCGGGCGGCGGTCGCATCATCGCTTGTCTGGACAAGCAGCATGACGCGCTCAGCGACGCCTGCAAGAAGGTTCTCGACGCTCAGAAGAAAAAGTAAGGACTGGCCATTCCTGTAGAGCGTCGTGATCGATGCCAGGCTGCTGGATGATTTCGATCTCGACGTCGTCTCGGTCGAGATGATCGACGGCAAGAACTTATGGTGAGGCCGCGGGAGGCTCGCTGGCGCCGGGTCCGCCCTTGTACACGCGGGCGAAACGACGGCCGAGATTGGTGAGCACCTCATAGCCGATGGTGCCGAAATGATGCGCGAGTTCGTCGACGGTGATGCCTTCGCCTATCAACGTCACCATGTGACCGCGTCGCGCGGCGTTTTTGTCGAGATCGGTGACGTCAATCGCCATCAGGTCCATCGAGATGCGGCCGACCACGGGGCAGCGCTTGCCGGCGACCACCACCTCGGCGCCGCGGGTGCCGTCGTTGCTGCCGCCGGCGCGAAAATAGCCATCGGCATAGCCGGCAGCGACGATCGCAAGCCTGGTCGGCCGCCGCGTCGTCCAGGTTCCGCCATAACCGACGCTTTCGCCGCGTTCGACATTGCGGATCTGCACGATGCGGGCTTTCAGGTCGACAACCGGTTGCATTGGATTGTCGGCCTCGGGTGTCGGATTGACGCCGTAAAGTGCCGCACCCGGTCGCACCAGATCGAACTGGAATTGGGCCCCGAGGAAAACGCCGGATGAATTCGACAACGAGGCGGGCACGCCGGAAAACAGGCTGGCGATCTCGCGGAAGCTCGCTACCTGTCTGACGTTGAGTGGATGATTGAGGCTTTCGGCACAGGCGAGATGGCTCATCACCAGGGTGATGCCGTGATCGCCCGCGTTGATCCGGGGAATGATGCCCTGCGCCTCCGAAATGGTCAGGCCGAGCCGGTTCATGCCGGTATCGATATGGATGGCGGCACCGCCGGCCCAGCCGGAGCGCCGGCCAAACACATCCCATTCGGCTAACTCGTTGAGATCGCCGATTACAGGTTTGACGTCGATTTTGGCGTAGGCGTCGCCGCAATTCTGGAAGAACCCGTCGAGCACATAAATCGCAGCCGACGGCAGGGCAGCGCGAGCCGCGCGTGCTTCATCCAATGTGGCGACGAAGAAGGTCTTGCAGCCGGCGGCCGCCAGCGCGCGGGCGACCGGTTCGACGCCACAGCCATAGGCGTCCGCCTTGATCACGCTGGCGCACTCGGCCGGTACTGCGGTTTTCTCAAGTTTGCGCCAGTTGGCGACGATGGCATCGAGATCGACCGTGAGTACGCCGGTTGCCGCTACCAGCGCAGTCGCCTGATTTGCCTCAGGCGAGAGCGGGGAGTTGGCCGGAATCGATTTTGTACCGGGGACGATGTTCATGCCGTAGTTTAGGCGCCGTACGGCAGCGGTTCAACGGTCTTAGGGGATGCGGTAGGGCAAATTCTCCTCTTCGACGAAATCACTAAACCGCGTGAATTGTCCCTCGAACTGCACTCTGACAGTCCCCGTTGGTCCGTGTCGCTGCTTGGCAATAATGACTTCAGCTTTACCGAGAGCCAAATCCATTTCGGTCTGCCATTTTTCGTGTTCGGGCGTACCGGGCTTGGGTTCCTTGTTCTGCAAATAATATTCCTCGCGATAAACGAAGATCACGACGTCGGCGTCCTGCTCGATCGAGCCAGATTCACGCAAGTCGGACAATTGTGGGTGCTTGTCATCGCGGTTTTCGACCTGGCGTGACAACTGCGAAAGCGCGATCACCGGAATATTCAGTTCCTTTGCAAGCGCCTTCAGGCTGGTCGTGATCTCTGTGACTTCCTGTACGCGGTTGTCGGAACGTTTGCCCGACCCCTGCAAGAGCTGGATGTAGTCGACCACGATCATATCGAGCCCTTTCTGCCGTTTCAGCCGGCGGGCGCGCGCGGTGAGTTGCGAGATCGAAAGGCCGCCCGTCTCGTCGACAAAAAGCGGCAAGTGTTCAAGCTCGATTGTATATTCGCGAATCTTGTCAAACTCTTGCTGGTTGATTCCACCGCGCCGGATCAGACTTGATGCGATGCGGGTCTGTTCGGCCAGAATACGGGTCGCGAGCTGTTCGGCCGACATTTCGCAGGAGAAGAAGCCAACAATACCGCCATTGATGGATTTCATCGTGCCATCGGCCTGAACTTCAGCGCGGTGTGCCTTGGCAATGTTGTAGGCGATGTTGGTGGCGAGTGCTGTCTTACCCATACCAGGACGACCGGCTACGATGACCAAGTCAGATCGCTGCAGCCCGCCCATCTTTGAGTCCAAATCACGCAGTCCGGTGGCAATGCCGGACAACTTACCGTCACGTTGGTAAGCATTGGCTGCCATATCGAGCGCGACTTTCATCGCTTGCGCGAAACGCTGGAACCCGCCGTCATAGCGGCCGGATTCCGCCAGTTCGTACAGCCTGCGCTCGGCGTCCTCGATTTGCGCGCGCGGCGCAAAATCAACCGGCGCATCGAACGCGACATTGACCATGTCCTCGCCGATCCGGATCAGATCGCGGCGCAGCGCCAATTCGTAGACGGTGCGCCCATAGTCCTGCGCGTTGATGATGGTGGTCGCTTCCGCGGCGAGGCGGGCGAGGTATTGGCCGACCGTCATGCCGCCGATGTCGGTTTCGGCCGGGAGGAAGGTTTTCAGCGTGACCGGGGTCGCGACCTTGCCCATCCGGATCAGGCTGCCGGCTGTCTCGTAGATGGTCTGATGAATCGGCTCGAAGAAATGCTTGGGCTCCAGAAAATCCGACACCCGGTAGAACGCATCGTTGTTGACCAGGATCGCGCCCAGCAGGCTCTGTTCCGCTTCGATATTGTGCGGTGCGCTCCGATAGGCCGGAGTTCCCGGGTCAGGAGCGAGCTTGAGGACGTTCGAATCAACTAGGGCCATGGCGATCGAGTATTCTCGTAATTTTGTTCCATACGGGGCGGCGATAAAGCGCCTGTCCCATGGAAAGCGAAAGCGAAAGCTCGCTGCTTATGCACCGTTCATTAAAATGTGGATGATTCCCGGCCTTGGGATGCGCGATGCTTGACGGGTTTTCGGGAGAGGTCGGCGTACTTCACCCGTTCTCCAATCGACTGCGTAAAAATTCGGGCGCGGGCTGAACCTTATCGGCGCGCGCGGGCACTCATCTCAGCGAAGCCGAGCGTCGCGGGCCGTGTGTTCGGTACCGGTCAGATCAGGATGAGATAGATCAGCGCAACCAAGGCGGCGCCGACGCCGGTGACAATCAAGGCGTAGTCGGTCCCGACATCGGCCTTCGGATCGAACAATGGTCGAATGGTCTTCTGAGTCATTTTTGACATTTAAGACAAGCCGGCCGGGTCCTTTGTGAAGCAGGTCACATCTGGATGATTTTCTTTGCGGCATGTTCGTCAGGAACGGGTTGGCAACATCGGCGTTGGTGATGGTCGATTTGGCAAGGGCACAGGCGATGGGCCAGCAACTTCGGTCTCGGCGATCAGGAAAGTCTTTGCAATCAAGGAATTCTTTGCGAGCAACGAAGCTTTGGCGATCCGAACGCGCCCAGAATTTGTGGCTGTCCAGGCTGGTGGACGCCATGGAAGAATTTTCTCGTCCAGAGTGGCGCGCGGCTCCCTGTGATCGATCGGTGCTCGCGGCGGTGCGTGCGCGGCTGGCGCGTCCCGCATCAGCCTGCCTGCCACGCTCTCGTTTCAGCCTGCCCAACTAGGATTCGGGAGGCGTTCGCTGGCCTAGTTGGGACACCTATTCCCCCGCGATCTGGAGCCGCGGCCGCGCGCCGCGCTCGATCCCGCGCAGCTTCGCTTCTTCATGTGCGATGTAATCGCGCGTGATCGGCACCACGCCCTGGCGTTTGGCGAGCTGGATCTGGAAATTCATCAGGTTTTGCTTGCGAAACGACATTTCGGAGGAGGCGAGGTAAAACTCCCACATCCGCGCAAAGCGCTCGTCATAAAGCCGCACAGCTTCCTCCCGCCGTGCCGTGAAGCGCTCGCGCCAGGCTTTCAGCGTTTCCGCATAGTGCAGCCGCAGGATCTCGATGTCGCAGACCAGGAGCCCGGCGCGTTCAATTGCGGGGATGACTTCGGAAAGCGCCGGGATATAGCCGCCGGGGAAGATGTACTTCGCGATCCAGGGATTGGTGACATCGGGGCCGTGCGAGCGGCCGATCGAATGCAGCATCATGATGCCGTCATCGGTGAGAAGCTCGGCGCAGCGCTTGAAATACGTGTCGTAGAAGTCGACGCCGACATGCTCGAACATGCCGACCGACACGATGCGATCGAACTGACCCGGAATGTCGCGATAGTCATCGAGGAAAAACTTCGCCGATTGCGTCAGGTTCTTCTCGGCGGCGCGGGCATTTGAGGTCCGCAACTGTTCGGTCGACAGCGTGATTCCGGTGACGTTGGCGCCGGTCATTTCGGCTAGATACAGACCAAGACCGCCCCAACCGGAACCAATATCGAGAACGCGGTCGCCGCGTCGGACTGACAGCTTGGCGGCCAGGTGACGC
>Ga0210400_10002907_pt1 | contig 15421 bp, 14 predicted proteins | sample IncBWH26MmetaG_FD_155456 | JGI IMG/M metagenome (GOLD analysis project Ga0210400, IMG submission 155456) | Forest soil microbial communities from Barre Woods Harvard Forest LTER site, Petersham, Massachusetts, United States - Inc-BW-H-26-M | ecosystem: Environmental > Terrestrial > Soil >... | reverse complement strand
ATTTTGAGTAGACAAGGCCCCGCCGTTTCGCGTGCGCGGACCCGTTCCCGCCCCTGCAGATGCATTGGTTGCAGGTGAGTCTGCTCCATACAACCGCAGGGGCTGGGATCCTATTTCGTAGATGCGCGAAATCCCACGAAATCCCAGTTCTTAGATTTCGGCGCTTCCACTTCCAATCTCCGAATACTCGCGTCGCCAGGCCGTCAGACCCGTCGCACCCTGCGCCAATCGGCCCAGAGTCGCCGGCTGAGGTTGCGGCTTCGCCTGCGCCTCCGCCAGATCGGCCCCCTTGGTTTCACCCGTAACGATAGGTTTATTTGCCACTGTCTCGTAGGCATAGCCTGTCAAAACCATCTCCAGCCCACCCTGTCTGGGTAACCGCATCCGCATATTGAATCGTGCCCAGCCGTAATGAAACTTACCGCCAATAACAAACTTGAAGCCCACATATTGGTTTTTCAGACCCTTTCCCGCGGGTGCCCATGGTCCAGCATAGGTTGGAGGACCGCCGTTCAACGCGCTGACCCCTCCCATCTCTTCGTTGATTCCGAATTTGCCTTTCCTGCTGAGAACAACCCCAAGAGGCAAGACAGAAACCAGACCGACCGTACCCCAAATCTGATTGGTTTTGATGGCTGGATATGCAAGCACTGCGGCCCCCGAGCGTGTCGAGAAGGTTCCCACACCACCACGAGCCTGGCCTGGAGACGACCGAGCCTGGAATGAGAAATCGTTGATGCCATCGCCGTTTAAATCGAGTTGCAGCGTCGTTCCCCCTAGGATCCTCTGATCTGTCGGCGTATAAACGACCTCGGCCTCCGAAGACTGCGCCAGAGCGAGCACTCCTACTCCAGCTGCGCTCGCCAAGGCAGCATAGCCGAGTAGCTTCTTTTCAACCGAGGGGGTTAACGGGGATTTCATACTGGCCTTGGGCAAGTTTTTGAGGGATGCATCTCGGGGCATTGCGAATCTCCTTTGACTGCGGTCAATCTATGCAGGGGAAACATTGTGGCTCCCGGTCGCCAACCCGTCAAGATGAAACCTTTTGCGTACCTCGGCGAGATGATTCGGGCCAACGGAGAAACAAATTCTGGCGTACCCTGTGGACCGCTACGCGAGAGCTGGTCCCTTTTTACCTCTAAATCCCACCATCTCTAGAAAAAGCGGCCGCGGGTCTTCGGGCCATCACAAAATCATTTCTCTCTTACGCAATTCTCCGCTATTCTCTACGCGGGATGACAACTTTGCCCCTTTCCGAGCTTTTAGGCGCCACTGTATTCGACGCCTCCGGCACCGCTATGGGAAAGGTACGTGAAGTCACGCTCGCCCCTCAGGAGGATCGCGACCGCATCGCTTCGTTCATCGTAAAAACCAAATCGGGCAACCGCGTGCTTCCGTTTTCCGCTGTCGCCACCATCGACGCCAACATTCACGCCTCCACTCCTCCCGCGGATTGGCCCGCTGCCAACGGTGCCGAAGGTCTCTTTCTTCTCGAACGCGACCTCCTTGACCAGCAAGTCATCGACGTTCATGGACGCAAGGTTGTCCGCGTCAATGACGTCGATCTCCAAATCGACTCCCACCTTCAAGCGGGGCTGCCGCATGCGATCCTCCGCATTCATTCTGTCGACATCGGAGTACGCGGCGCGATTCGCCGCCTCCTACGCGGCCTCGCACCTCGTATCGCTCTTCACGCACTGTTGGAGCGCATCCCCCAGCGCACCATCCCCTGGAGTTTTGTCGATCTGATCGAGACCGATCCTGCACGCCGGGTCAAGCTGAAAATTTCTCACGACGGTCTTGCTACGCTCCATCCGGCCGACATCGCCGATATCGTGGAGGATCTTGCCCCTGACGAGCGCGAAGCCGTCTTCCGCACTCTTGATGAAGATGTTGCCGCAGAAACGCTCGAAGAAGTCGATCCCAAGGTTCAGAAGTCCATCGTCGAATCGCTCGACTCCGAACGGGCCGCCGAAATCGTCGAAGAAATGGACCCCGATGCGGCCGCGGACCTGCTCGCCGACCTCTCCGAGGACCGCACCGAACAAATTCTCATCGAGATGGAGCCCGAGGCCAGCCAGGAAGTCGTTGAACTTCTTGAGCACCACGAGGAAACCGCCGCCGGACGCATGACCACCGAGTTCCTCGCTCTCCCGGTTACTGCAACCGTCGAAAATGCGATTGGCGTACTCCGCGAGTTCCGAGGCGGGGTCGAAACCGTCGGCACGATTTATCTGGTTGACTCACGCGGAACTCTCGCCGGAGCCGTCCCTCTCGCGAAGCTCGTCCTGGCGGATCTGGCCACACCCTTGCTCGGACTAACGCAAGAACCTCTGATCCTCACTCAGAAGGAAACCAACGAAAACGACGTCGCCGAACTATTCGACAAATACAACCTCATCACCCTCCCCGTCGTAGATGAAGACCGGAAACTGGTAGGAGTGATCACGTCCGACGACGTAATCACCATGCTGCGCAGCAAACTGTGAGCAGTCATTCTGAGGAAATGGGAAGTACCCTGTGGACCTCACGACCCCTGTATTGCGCCTTCGATCTTGAATTTGCACCGTCTATATCAACCCGAGTGGTCTCAAGTCCATAGCCAAAGTTTTCTTCCCGTTATAATCATTCGTTCCGGAGAGAAGCCCTTGCCATTTGACGACCTTCGCCAGTGGATCGCCGCGCTCGACCATGCCGGCGAACTCAACCGCATCCAAACCGAAGCCGACCCAATGCTCGAGATTGCAGAGATCACTGACCGTGTCAGCAAATCCAAAAACGGCAGCCCCGGTGGCCCGGCGCTTCTCTTCCAAAACGTCAAAGGCTATCCTGGGTCCCAACTCCTGATCAACCAGTTCGGCTCCGAGTCCCGCATGAAGCTCGCTCTCGGCGTCAACTCCTTCGATGAGTTCGGAGAGCGCATTCGCATGTTCATGGACGTGAAATCACCCCAGGGATTTCTCGACAAACTAAAAATGCTCCCGCTCCTCACCGAAGCCGGAAAGTTTTTCCCTAAAACCGTCGCCACTGGCCCCTGCAAAGAGGTCATCAAGCGAGACAATTTCTCGCTTCTCGACTTTCCTATCCTGCAATGTTGGCCCCAAGACGCCGGCCGCTTCATCACCCTACCGTGCGTCACAACCCGCGATCCAAAATCAGGTAAACGAAACTTGGGCATGTACCGCTTGCAAGTCTACGACGCCCGTACCCTTGGCTTCCACGCTCAGCGGCAGAAAGTCGCCGCCGAACACTACCGCCAAGCCCTACGAAATGCCGCCGGTGCCCCACTTCTCGCCTCTTTTGCGAGAAGTGGGAGTTCGACTGCCGTAGACATCATGGCCCGAACTTCCGGCGGCCAAGTTCTCTCAGAAAATCCCTCAGGTAAGATGGAAGTCGCTGTCGCCATCGGCACCGACCCCGCGGTCACCTTCTCTGCCATCGTCCCTGCTCCTCCGGACGTCGAGGAATATCTAATCGCCGGATTCCTCCGCGCTGCGCCGGTCGAACTCGTTAAGTGCGAAACTGTCGACCTCGAAGTTCCTGCGACCAGCGAGATCGTTCTCGAAGGCTACGTCAAGCTCGACGAACTTCGCAACGAAGGCCCGTTCGGCGATCACACCGGCTTCTACTCTCTCGAAGATCTGTATCCCGTCTTCCACGTCACCTGCATCACTCATCGCAAAGATCCTATTTATGCCACCACCATCGTGGGCAAACCGCCGATGGAGGATGCTTACATGGGCAAAGCGGTCGAGCGCGTATTCCTCCCGCTGATGCGCCTCACCATCCCTGAATTGATCGACATCAATCTTCCAATCGAAGGCGTCTTCCATAATCTGATGATCGTCTCCATCCGAAAATCCTATCCCGGACAAGCGCGCAAAGTGATGAATGCCATCTGGTCGCTCGGCCAGGCCATGTTCACCAAGTGCATCATCGTCGTCGACGAAGATGTGGACGTGCAGAACATCCCCGACGTTACGCTCAAAGTTCTCAATCATATCGACCCTGAGCGTGACATTCAGTTCACGCTTGGCCCGGTAGATTCGCTCGACCATGCTTCGCGTCTTGCGAACTACGGGTCGAAGATGGGCATTGATGCGACTCGCAAGTGGGCGACTGAGGGCTTTACGCGGCCGTGGCCGGATGAGATTGTGATGGATGAAAAGACGAAGGCGCTGGTGGACGGGAAGTGGAAGGCGCTGGCAAAGGAGTTAGGGATTGACTGATTTGCGATATCCCATAGAGACGAAATCCCGCGGCCTTAGTGGGGCGCACGGCTGAAGTCGTGCCCTTCCCGTTTGACGTCGCTACTCTTTGTCCAAATATTCTTCTGGGACGTCGTCCTCCGGTACTTCGCGAGTGTAGACTTCGCGGCCCTCGGCGTTTCCAGCCTTTTCCACGCCGGAGACTGCGTCGGCCTCAAAGGCGTTGCCTTCCTCGATCAACTCGTCGACACTCTCGGAGTCCGCACGTTGGCGACTGGACAGTCCTTGTAGATCTCCCGATTGTCCACCGGAATCCGATCCTACCCCTCGCGATCTTGCTCGCCGCGATGAGGGCGTGACCGCATCCTGAATCCGTTCCTCACTCTGCTTCTGCCGTCTAGTCGTCGCGGCCTTGGGTGTGCTTGTCTGCTGCGGAGCGGCTTCCGCTTTCATCAGTACTTTCCTACGAACTGTTTTCTTCGGGTTCTTCGCGGAAGCTGCTCTTTTCTTCGCAGTCTTCTTCCCCGGCTTCGTTTTCTTCGCGGCGGCTTTCTTCGCCTTCGTCGGATTCTTCTTGGTTTTCTTTTTGGCGGCCATAGGCGCAGTCTACCACCGGCAGGTCGCTTCTATGAAGCAGGCCACAAGGGCTAACCACCGGAAGTGTCGATACTTTGAGTGCGACGGCGCAAGTTATGGCGCGAATGCTATATGTTCGAGATCGCGATCACCAGCGTCTCTACTTCTGATCCTGCCACGGGAACAAAGTATCCCCGCAGCGAGACGCCCGCTTTCTTACCATAAACCGCGATTTCGGAGGCGAGCGGGCCTTCGGCGTCGGTAATGAAATTGTATCCAGAGTAGCTCGAAGCCGGCCACGCAGCCGGAACGTTCTTCAGCAACGCCTTCAGCCGGCTCAATTTTCTGGCTGGAGCCTTAAAGCGATGCGCCTTCACGACCTCGAGCCCCTGACCCAAACGCCAGCATTCGCCATTTTCCAAAATCAAAACGTGAGTGAAGAAGTCGTCATCGCCGCGAAACCAGTTCCCGTAACGCGCAATCACACCTTTTCCCAAGTTAGGGGTTGGCATAGCGCTCGTCCTCCCAAGCCCGAAGATTGTGCGCTTAATTTGCGCGGAATGGCGGAATTCGGAATTTTGTTACGAAATCCGAACAAGAATTAGAAGGCACAACCGGTTGCCGATCCATGTTGTATAGGTGCTGTCATCCAACCACTACGAAAGGGTTTTATGCGCTGGCTGATCACAAACCGCAATCTGGAGGGGATCGACAGCTTCGGCTGTGACCTGGCGTCGCTCACCTTCTGGACCCTGGATCCCACAGCCAAGCCGGGGGCCGCCATCACGCTGCGCTCTTCCTGGACCCAGCGCACCGCCGACGACTTTCGAGCGGCGCTGGTGACGGTCACGTCAAAGTTCCCCGATCCGCGCACGACGCTGACCGAGGCCCAAAAGCATCTGACCCTTTTCATTCACGGATATGATAACGACTGGCTCGCCGCGGCGCAGCGCTACGACGCCATAGCCAAACAACTGTTCGACGGCCCTAACTCACTGGGCGAGCTGATCTCCTTCGATTGGCCGTCCAAAGGAAGTCTTCTCGCATATCTCCCTGACCGCGCCCAGGCTCGCCAGACCGGGGACGACCTGACCAACGTTCTCTCGACGCTCTATGATTGGATGTCGGCGAAGCAGATCGCTGCGACGGTAAGTCTCGACGACGCATGCCGGGCCAAGACGTCGATCATTGCCCACGGCATGGGCAACTACGCGCTTGAATATGCGATGAATGCTCTGTGGACCCGGAAAAATCGGCCACTGCTCGTGAGCCTGATGCAGGAAGTGCTCATGGTCGCCGCGGATGTGGACAACGACCTCTTCCGGAACGGCGAGACTGTTTCTCACGGCGACGGCGAAGGGCTAGCCAATCTGTCCTGTCGAATCACCGCTCTTTATACGGGCCGCGACAATGTTCTCGGTGCGTCCGCGGGCCTGAAACATTTCGGAAAGCGAAGGCTCGGGAGAGCCGGGCTCGATGACACGTACCCTGTTCCTGACAATGTGTGGGACGTCGATTGCTCAAATCTAATCGACAAGAACGTAAACGGAATCGCTGTGCATGGAGAATACTTCAACCAGGTGCAAACCAAGGTCTACGATCTCTTAAGGGGAATTCTCGAGGGCAATGACCGCAGTGTCCTTATCGACCGAGGTCTAGTGCCGCTCTCGCTTCCCCGGCAACAGATGAACTCGCCTCAATCGGTTCCTGCGCAGTGATCCGTTCACTCCTGCCACGCAACGGCCTTTGCAATACTCCGCAGCGGCTCGCCGATTGCTTTCATCACCTTCTCGAATCCCGCGAAATCCAGCGATTGTGGACCGTCCGAAAGCGCTCGCTCCGGGCACGGATGCACTTCAATGATCAAACCGTCGGCCCCAACCGCCACCGCCGCGCGCGAAACAGCGGCAATCAAACTCTGTTTGCCCGTTCCGTGCGAAGGATCCGCAATGACGGGAAGGTGGGAAAGATCCCGCGCCAAAGCGATTGCCGCTAGATCGAACGTATTGCGCATCTCGGTTTCGAACGTCTTGATTCCCCGCTCGCAAAGGACCACCTGGCTGTTTCCTCCGGAAAGCAGATACTCCGCCGCCAGCAACCACTCCTTCACTGTCGCGGATGGACCGCGCTTCAAGAGCACAGGCTTGCTGACCGTAGCCAGCCTCCGCAGCAGCGCAAAGTTCTGCATGTTGCGCGCCCCCACTTGCAGCATGTCCACATGTTCGCAAATCACTTCGACATCCTCGGTGCTCATCACTTCGGTGACCACCGGCAGCCCGGACTCCTCCCGTGCCGCACGCAAGATCTTGAGCGCTTCCAGGCCCAGCCCTTGAAAGTCATACGGTGAGGTCCGGGGCTTGTACGCTCCACCACGCAGCATGGTCGCCCCTGCACGCTTCACAGCGTGGGCAGTCGACAGAAGCTGTTCTCTGGATTCCACGGAGCAGGGGCCGGCAATCACTACGACACCCGGACCTCCGATGGCAACGCTGCCCACGTTCACGATCGATCGCTCCGGGCGAACCTGGCGGCTCACCAGCTTGAAGGGTTGCGCGATCGCAACAACGTTCTCCACGCCGGGAGCCACCAGCAGAGCCTCAATCTCATGCCGCCGTCCGCTTCCGACCGCTGCCACAATCGTCCGCTCAACCCCCCGTGTCACGTGCGGCTGATAGCCTGCCTCGCGGATGCGCTCGATGACGTGCGCGATTTCCTGCTCCGTCGCCTTCTCTGCCATGTTGACGATCATTGGTTTTTCTCCCGACTGCGTTTTTTCATTACAGCGTCACTAAGCCTCTGAGAAGTCTCGAATCAAGCACCAAGATTGAAAAACGCTCGCTGTGCCTCGCGTCTCGGTGGCAAGAATCCTTAGTAAAAATAAAAGGCCGCGATTCGCGATCGCGGCCTCCGGTTCGAGCTTGCTGAAATCTTAAGGAATCATCCCGATCTCCTCGCAAGTCCCGCCGCAGCCGCCGCAGTAAAACCGCAGCAGCGCAGCACCGTAAACGAGATCGATCGAGTCATCGAAGCTTCCTGATTGTATATCGGTGATTTCACCGCGCGGACGTTTCCGCGGCTGGTCCTACTGAATTGCACTGGCTGTATTAGAGAACACATTGTTTGCGTTTGACCCGATCAGCCGTATGGTCCCCACCACCAGAACCAGAATTACGGCCAGCATCACCGCATATTCGGCAATATCTTGCCCTTCATCCGACCAAACCCTGTTAAAAAAGTTCGTCATGCCTTCCCTCCTTCCAGAAACACTATTCCCTGAGAGCGAAGAAATGTATTGCCGGATTATCATGCCGCAGGGTGAAGTGCTTGTCAATTGTGGAATTCGTGTAAGCCCAGGGCCCAAGGCCCTTTCATTGCGATAGGTCGCGAGCACTTGACATGTTTTCCAGCTTCGCGCCTCGGCATGAAAATTGGCTTCGAGACGCAGCCTTTCCTGTGTAGAATTCGGCTACCCGAACAATCCGCCGTTGGCAATGAACCTGAACACAGAACCGGAGAAGCTTGGACTCTCTCCATGGAATCGCGATTCTGCTCGCTCTCTTCTTTCGTGGAGACTTGAGAAACACATGGATCCCCACACGTTTGTAGGTGAAGTCTACCGGCGCATGTCTTTGCGAGGGGCTGAGGCTGCTGCGCTGCCGCCCAAGCCAGAAAGAGTTGAGGAAGTTGCCTCCGAGTATCGTTCGTATTTTCCCGATGGCAAGAGCACTGCAATCCTGGACATCGGCTTTGGCGACGGATGGTTTATGGCCGCATGTCTAAAGCTAGGCTACGTCAACATTTCAGGAGCAGAATTCGCGCCCGAGAAGAGGCCTTATCTAAAAGACTGGAATGTCAAGTTGCACAAGATCGAAAGCGAGATCGGAGCTTTCCTTGCGAACCACCCCGCTGAATACGATTTCATCCACATGTCGCACGTGATCGAACACATTCCGAAATATTCACTGCTTTGGATCGTGGACGCCCTCTACCAGGCGTTGAGAGAAAACGGTACGCTCTTTCTGCGCACGCCGAACATGGAAGGACCGTGCGCCAACTCGTCCTATTACATGACTCTCGCCCACGAATACGGCTTCAGCGGGTCGAATCTGACTTCGCTGCTATCCATCTGCGGGTTCGACGATATCCGCTTGCATCCGCCGCCGCGACCGAGGGGCTTGCGCCAGCAAGTGGGAAGTATCCTGCGCTGGCCATTCCTTCTGCAAAGCCGTGTTCGCGATCGCCTTTTCGGAGTGAACCCCGGCGGCCACTTCGGCGCAGAGCTGATTGCGACCGCCCGCCGAGGTGATTTCCCCAGCCTTTTCGACGAGAAGTACCGCTAAGCTCAACGGACGTGCTATCGGAGCCCAAGGTCTGCTGGCGACAGCCGAGGCCCGAAGCCATAGGCTGTTCTACAATCTTCTGGTGCCTGTCTTCCACAACCTGCGCACGACTCTTGAGATGATCAAGTGGGAGCACTCCGTTTTTGCTCTGCCGTTCGCGCTCTGCGGAGCCATGCTGGCTGCCTCGGGTCTTCCCTCCGCGCATCAACTTTTTTGGATAGTGATCGCCATGCTCGCTGCCCGCTCGGCCGCTATGGCCTTCAATCGCCTGGCCGATGCCGCTATCGATGCCGCCAATCCCCGCACTCGCAGTCGTGCGCTTCCGAACGGAGATCTCTCCCGTCCGTTCGTCGCTACCTTCGTCGTCGTCTCGTGCGCGATCTTCATTCTCGCGGCGTCCCAGCTGAACCGATTGACACTTTGGCTCTCGCCGGTCGCACTCACAGTCCTGCTGCTCTATTCTTATACGAAACGCTTCACCCGATGGTCGCACCTGATCCTGGGTTTCGCGCTCGGCATTGCTCCCGCTGCTGCCTGGATTGCTGTTCGCGGCCAGCTCGACCCTCGCATTCTTCTCCTCACCGCTGCCGTCACCTTTTGGGTTGCCGGTTTCGACGTCCTTTACGCTTGCCAGGATTTCCAATTTGATCGCGACGCCGGGCTCCACTCGATTCCCCGCTTCTTTGGCATCGCGCGCGCACTATGGGTGGCGCGGGCATTCCACGCCATTATGTTGATGCTCCTGATTGCGATGCTCCCGGCCTTCGCTCTCGGCGAACTCGCTGTAGCCGGCATTGTCGCCGTTACCCTCTTACTGCTCTACGAACATTCCCTCGTCAAGCCCGATGACCTCTCCAAGCTGAACGCCGCCTTCTTCACCATGAACGGAGTGATCTCAGTGGTTTTTGCCGCATTTGTTGCTGCAGATCTTCTGATGCGGAGGTAATCCAAGCAGCCAGAATGTCCCTTTGGATGCGGCGGGAGAAGTGAACGCAGAGAATCCGAAGCCCGAAAACAAAACCGGCGTCCCCACCCCCTGCGGTGGGAACGCCTGTTCCCCATTCCCTCCCGGTGACGGAGGGTGTGAAGATTTACCACCCTCATAATCCCGCATCGCAGTCGAGCGTTTGTCAGATCCGTGTCTATAATTTGTAAAAACTATGTACTTGGAGGGAGGGCCTGCCGGATAAATTGGAGGAGAATCATCCGAGACAGGGCGGTCCGCGTGGAAATACTTGCGGTAGGCCGCAATCCAGTCAGTCGAAATATCGTGCTGAGCTGTAGTCAGATCCACATCGCCCCGGCATACCATCCGGTGCAGCCCGATCTTCCAGCTGATCTTTTACGTGCGCGTTCCACACCGTGTCTCCGTAAGGTTCGGGCCAAAGGTTACGAATATCGGTCGCGCCGCCGAGCTCCGGTGTAATCAGGTAGTCAACCTCATAGGCATCCGGCCGCGGGCGGCCACGAGAGAACGGAATCGGGAGAGAACACCAAACCATGCACCTTTGCGTCGGAGCTGCGGACAGAAAGTTGAGCTTAGCACACGCCATCGCCGCGTTCTCACTCCCTAATCATAGGTAAGAGCGCGATCTCCCAGCATGCAGTTAGTGCGGCTCGCTGCCACGTTCCAGCCTACGCGCGCTTAAAATACTGCACGGCTCGTTCATGCTTCTGGGCCGCAATCCGCGAAGAGAAGGTTCCCAGGTTCTTACGCTTTCCAGTCTTCGCATCTTTCTTGCGGGAATACAACCGGTACTCCCCAGATTGTAATTTTCGAATCATGCAGAAAAGATGCGCTTCTACGGAGGCAGGTTGGCGGCAGGGCAAAAACCAAATCCAAAACGAACACCGGCCCACAAGGACCGGCGTCTGATTAACTCGGAACTTTTCGACTAACTCCCCGCAACCATCTCCTTGGGAGCTCCGCCGTCCACGTCGGCCTGATTGAATACCACATTCGCCCCCATGTGTGCCGGCCGGGGGGCCAGCATCTGTTCCTTGCGGTAAACCAGATTGCTGGCGTTGAATGTTGCCAGCTCAAAACCGTGGCCGTGCGTAATCGCGTCGGTGGGACAAGCCTCCACGCAATATCCGCAAAAAATGCACCGGTTATAGTCGATATTGTAGACCCGGGCATAGCGCTCTGCGCCACTGACACGGTATTCGGCTGTGTTGTCGGCGGCTTCAATGTAGATGCAGTTCGAGGGGCAATTCGCGGCGCAAAGAAAACAGGCGACACATTTCTCCAGTCCGTTTTCGTCGCGCTGCAGGACGTGAGCCCCGCGGAAGCGAGCTTCGATGCGGGCGCCACGGAGCGGTCCTTTGCCATCGGGATAATTTTCGACGGTCGTAGGCTTGAACATCTCCATGAAGGTGATGCTCATACCTTTAGCGATCGCAGCGATGTTCTTCAGCACCGGCATAACCCACTAGTATACCGAAAGAGCGCGAGTGCAGCATTCCTGTTGCGCGCGACGTCTGATAGTATGCGCAGCGATACATGAGATAGTTCATATGAAGAAAATAGTTCCGACCTCAAAGGCCGAGAAAGCATTGCAAGGAACCATCGCTCTGGTAGCCGGGGCGACACGTGGCGCTGGGCGCGGTATCGCGATCGCTTTAGGTGAGGCCGGCGCAACCGTCTACTGCACGGGCAGGAGTTCTCGCACAAATCGGCAAAGACGATCCAGTTCGTCCGGACCGGAAACGATTGAGGAAACTGCGGAGCTCGTGACAGCTGCCGGCGGACGCGGCATCTCCTTAAGAGTGGATCACACCGAGCCTGCCCAAGTGAGACGCTTGATCGGCGCAATCAAGCGCCGCCACAAGGGACTGGACATTCTGGTCAATGATGTCTGGGGCGGGGACGCTCTCACGGAATTTGGAAAAACATTCTGGACCACAAACCTTGACAACGGACTGCAGATGCTGAAGCAGGCGATCCATTCGCACATCATCACTTCTTACTACGCCGTTCCCCTGATGCTCGGGCGGAAAGGAATTATCTTTGAGATTACTGATGGCGACGCGTTTTACTATCGCGGAAACCTGTTCTACGACCTGGTGAAGATTTCCGTAATCCGGCTGGCCTTTGCCATGTCCCGTGAGCTGCGCAGGAAGGAAGTGGCATCGGTGGCGCTGACTCCGGGCTTTCTGCGGTCGGAACGAGTTCTGAAACATTTCGGCGTGAGCGAGGCCAATTGGAAAAATGTGGGGAAGAAAAGACCTGACAAAGATAAAAACAGCCCGGACCAGAACGACGCGGCAAGCGACTTTATGATTTCAGAGTCGCCACGATATATCGGACGCGCGGTGGCGGCGCTGGCGGCTGATCCCCGCGTAAAGGAAAAAACCGGGCGCGTTTTCAGCACCTGGGCTCTGGCGCGCGAGTATGGATTTACTGACCTTGATGGCACGCGTCCGGACTGGGGAAAGTATGCGACAAAGAAGTATGGGAAGTATAAGATTTGCGACGAGCAATTTTATTCGTACTGGGTTCCGGGATTAGTCGAGTTGATATTTCCGGATTGGTTTTCATAGCTCTCTTTGGGTGCGGGATGTAAGAATTATTTTCGCAAACGCTGTTCCTTTTCAGTTGGTCCGGCACTATTATGTTAACGGGTCTTGGACGGCGTCTCCGATGCACGCCTTAGCTCCGGCAAGAAATATCCTTCCTGAGGTACTCCCATGCCGCTGGACACTAACTCAGCTGCGCCAAGGAGAGGGAAACGAACGCCCGCCCGCCTACAGCAGAGTCTTGAAAAGAATCTTCTTGCTTACGCAGCCGCCGCAGGCGCCGGGTTAATCGTCTATGCTCACCCCGCCGCCGCGCAGGTCGTCTACACCCCGTCGAACATATCGCTGGGCACGCCATTCGCCGGCGGCGTCACCACGAATCTCGACCTTAACAATGACGGCACCCCGGACTTTAAAATCACTAACTTCTCCTACCAGACACAGGGTCAGGGAGGCGCTTCTCTGACGATTGTGCCAACTCAACCTGGGAATGAGATTGTTGGAGCATATGCCGGGACGCTAAACCACCGGATCATCGCGCAGGGACTGGGGGCAGGAGTCAAGATTGGATCCAGTGCTAAATTCTTAACTTCTGGACACGATGTTTTTCTGGCGAATTTTTCTTTGGGTACCGCGGCGCTCCCACCAATCGGCAGTTGGTTGGCCGTTGAATTCGCCTATCTTGGGCTTAAGTTCACAGTGAACGGAGAAGTACATTATGGCTGGGCGCGCATCAAGCTTGTTGCCCCCGGATCCTTCACTATGGGAAGCATTTACGGCTACGCCTATGAGTCCACGCCGAATCAGCCGATTCTCAGCGGACAAAAAGACGGCGCAGCTCCCGTTGAGACCGGCTCCGCTGCGACGCGTACCTTTGAACGTTGCCTGCAGACGCTGGGCGTGCTCGCAGCCGGACCTTCTCCGGCAGTCTGGCGGAGCGTCCCGATTGCGAAATGTTTGCCGCAAAGCGAATAGAGCCGGACACAAATTAGGAGGCTGCGATCGTGAAAAACCCGAACTCCTCCCCGTCGAGTTCAATATCCTTGTTTCCTACCTGTTCTTTAATTAGGATCGTCCCCTTGATTGTGGCGGCGCTCGCACTCAGTTTCCCGCACGCCGTCGACGCCAGCGCCAAGGAAAAACCCATCGTTATTTTCAACGCGCGGAACGGATCGAATCCCTTAAACGGCCTGCTGGCCGATGGCAAAGGAAATCTGTATGGGGTAGCTTCCGATGGCGGAAGTGGCAATTGCTCCCCGCATGGCTGTGGCGTTGTGTTCGAACTATCTCCCGCCTCCGGCGGTGCCTGGACCGAGAAGACAATCTACGCTTTCAAAGGGGGAACGCTCGATACCGATCTACCCTGTACCGAGCTACTCTTCGACACGCAGGGAAATCTTTTCGGTGGAACTTGCCCCGATTTCTCCGGTCACATCGGAGCGATTTATGAGCTGACGCCAGGAACGGGCAATACCTGGAGCGAAAAGGTCGTGTATCCGTTCACAAGTCAGGCATACTTCCCAGGCCCTCGCCTCGCGTTCGATAGTCAGGGACGTCTCTATGGATCCGCCTATCGGACCACCAACGGAGGTGGCGGCGTCTTCCAACTCAGTCCTCAGTCGAACGGCACCTGGACGGAAACTATTCTCCACGAATTCAACCTGAATAACGGGGACGGATATTATCCGCGCGGGGGCGTGATTCTCGACAGCGCCGGCAATATCTATGGGACAACCACTTCGGGCGGTAAGACGCTCAGTGGAACGGTTTTCGAGCTAACTCCGAAAGCGGGTGGGGGCTACTCAGAATCGATAATCCTCAACTTCTCCGGTTCTGGGAATGGGTATAGCCCATCTACGCCGCTGATTATGGATGCACAGGGCAATCTCTTCGGAACCACGCAAAACGGCGGGGCCCATAACAACGAAGGCATCGTTTTTGAATTGAGTCCCACTGCCACTAAATGGACCGAGACGGTGCTCTACTCCTTTGGTCCGCAGCCCGACGGCTTCTCGCCGACCGGCATCGTTCTCGGCGGTCAAGGCATTCTTTACGGTACGACGGCGAATGGCGGCAACGGATGCGATTTTGTCGGGTGCGGAATCGTGTATCAGCTCACTCCTCAGAAGAGCGGGCCCTGGAAGGAAACGATTCTCTACAATTTCGAGAGTGCGGGGGATGGATCGCAGCCAGCTGCGGGCGTAGTCTTGAGCGGCACACCAACTGCCATTTATGGCACCACAGAGTTTGGCGGCTCTCGCTACGGCTTTGGAACTGTGTTCGAGATTACGCCCTAACAGGCTGCAATAAAAGCTTTCAGCAGTCCCGTATTGAAAGCGTGGCTCCTAGCCGCGCCGTAAGAGTCGCTTCTGTTCATTTAGCCGCCGAGGTCGCTCTCCTTTACGTGAAATCGGTGGCTCGCCCACCTGTCCTCCCGAACATTTACGGCGCGGTTGAAGTCGCGGCCGTGCCAGTCTGTTTGAACTTCATGGCGGGGTCGCCGAGCAGGTTGAAGGTGCGACGGACGCTTAGGTCCGTGATGGCTGATTTAGCTTGGATGATGGCGTCGCCCAGCGCGGGGTAAGGCGCGCGCAAGGCGGATTGCACGATGAGCTTGTTCATGACGGTTTGCGGCGCGGGCTGGTTCAGGCCGCTGGAGGCTAGGACCGCAACTGCTCCTCCATTCGGGGCGAGCATCAACGTGACTCCAAGCGGTTGTTCATACACATCCTGGAAGAAGCCGTTGAGGCAATCCATGGTTAGGAAAACCGGCAGGAA
>Ga0210400_10002906_pt1 | contig 15422 bp, 14 predicted proteins | sample IncBWH26MmetaG_FD_155456 | JGI IMG/M metagenome (GOLD analysis project Ga0210400, IMG submission 155456) | Forest soil microbial communities from Barre Woods Harvard Forest LTER site, Petersham, Massachusetts, United States - Inc-BW-H-26-M | ecosystem: Environmental > Terrestrial > Soil >... | reverse complement strand
AGGGCCACCATCAAAGTTTCCGGCACATACCGCCCACCGTAAATTCCAAAACGCCCAGGCTCTCTCGAAGAACTCTTCTTTGTCATCCCGAGCGAAGCATCCGCGTTGCGAAGCGAAGCGGACGCGGAGTCGAGGGACCTGCTTTTTCTTGCGTCGGATACCACTCTCGCCGTAGCCATCCTCAACTCACCTTCCTGCCCTTCTCCCGCACCGCCCGCACGAACGCCCGCACCTTCTCGGGATCTTTCTTCCCCGGCCTCGCCTCCACTCCCGACGCTACATCCACACCCCACGGTTTCAGAACACGCATCGCCTCGCCCACATTCTCTCGCGTTAATCCACCTGCGACCACCAATTTCAAACCGGCTCGCCGCATCCCGTCTGAGATCGATATAGCTCGTCGCCAATCAAACGTCGTCCCTGTCCCACCCGGCGTCCCGAAGTCCCCTGAGTCCAGCAGAAAAGTGTCCATCAAGCCCTCTGGAAGCGAAAACGCTTCGGGTAGAATTCTTTTCCACCCCGTAAAGTCCATCGTCAAATCTGTCTCGTTCTCGCCCAGGGACTTCATAGACATCGCCATCAAGAATCTTGCACGCTTAGGGAGCAAAGACGCGCCGATTCCCTTCGCGCCGCAAGCGAGCCGTTCAGTGTTCCCAGGGGAAACGTAGGTTTGCGTTCCAGTCAATCCAGCATCCAGAAGCACATCCATCGGATCCAATTCCCCTCCATTCACAAACACCCCAATCTTCTCGACTCCCTCCGGTAGCTTCTGCACAATCTCCCGCGCCGCCTCCACCGTTATGTTCCGCGGACTCTTTTCGTAAAACACAAAACCCACTGCATCAGCCCCGGCATCAACCGCGGTCAGCGCATCTTCCAAATTCGTCATCCCGCAAATCTTGATCCAAGTCATTTCACACCCGAAACACGCAACTCGGCGCCTGCAGCCACCTCCCGCAGCATCTCTCCCGGCCTCTGAGCCTGCATCAGCGCCTCCCCGATCAGAAACGCCTGATACCCGGCCGCACGCAGCCGCGTGATATCTTCCGTCGACCGAATCCCGCTCTCCGCCACCCGAACCACATTCTTGGGAATCCGGTCGGCCATCCGGAATGCGGTTTGCACATCCACCTTGAATGTCCGCAGATCGCGCGTGTTCACTCCAATCAAATCGGATCCCGCATCCACCGCACACTGCAATTCTTCCTCGTCATGCACTTCGCACAGAACGTCCAGCCCGCGCGACCGCGCCGCGCGCGCCAGCGTCCGCAGTTCCGCATCCGTCAAAGCCGCCACAATCAGCAGCACTGCGTCCGCCGAATTCGCGCGAGCTTCCAATAATTGAAACTCATCCACAATAAAATCTTTGCGCAGGCACGGAATGTTCACCGCCGCCGATGCCCGCTGCAAATTTCCGAGCGATCCCTGAAAAAACTCCTCCTCAGTCAGCACAGAAAGCGCCGCCGCCCCCGCCGCTTCCAGCTCTCGTGCCAACTCTTCAACACAAAACTCCGCCCGGATCAATCCCTTAGAGGGCGACGCCTTCTTGAGTTCTGCAATCACCGCCGACCCGGCCCTTCGTTCCAAGGCACGCCGAAACCCGCGCGGCTCATGCCGTTCCGCCTGAAGCTCCATTCCGCGCATATCGGCCTCGCGCTTCGCAGTGGCAACTCTTTCGCGAGTCGAATTGACAATCCGGTCAAGGGAAACAGGCATACAAGTGCCTGAATTATACGGGAAGGGAAGGGTGCATCCATCGAGCGGCATAACTTTTGACTTTGTCATCTTGAACCGCGATTATGCTTCGCGCGTTACCGCGATCCCGTTCGGAATCCGTCGAATCCTTTTCAGATATATTTCACCCTTCTGACAGTATGATCGAGCCAAGTAGCGGCCCTGCCCCGCTCTTCAATAGGAGATCGCAATGAGACTTCCAAGCATCTGCGCATTAACCTCGATCGCGGCCGTCCTCTGTACAAGTCAGGCGCTCGCACAGGATCACGAAAAGAAGATCAACCGCTCCGACCTCCCTGCTGCCGTCGAAAAAACCGTCGCTAACCACACTGCGGGCGCGACTATTCGCGGTTTCAACGAAGAGAAAGAAAATGGAAAGACTTATTACGAGGCCGAGCTGACTGTGAATGGTCACAGCAAAGACATCCTGATCGACGGAGCGGGCGCCGTCGCCGAAGTGGAAGAGCAGATTGAGTTCTCATCGCTGCCCGACGCGGTGCAATCCGGACTCCAGGCCAAATCGGGCAAAGGCAAGATTGGCAAGGTCGAATCCATCACCAAACACGACAAACTGGTCGCCTATGAGGCAGTGGTCACTGCCGGTGGCAAGCGCTCTGAAATCCAGGTGGGGCCGGACGGCAAGGCCCTGGACCACGAAGAATAACCACTAGAACAGCCGGTATTGCTCGCGCGTTTACTGACAAATAGTCTCCAGTTCTTTATACGGCTTCTCCGTGTGCATCGGCTCTTTGATCTGCTTCACCTGCATCCATTGGTCCAACAGCGTCCCAGCATCGTGCAAGCCAACATCCGGATCGTCTTCATACGCCGCATCACTTTCTGCCTCTTCCAGCGTCACTAATTTGAATCCTTTTTTCTTCAAGAGATCGATCGCATCCGGCAAGATCGAGCTGCTGAACGCGCCCAGGTGCATTAAGAGGACGTAGCTGATTTCGTGCCCATAGATCAGCTTGGCATTTTCCCGGCCCAGATCAAGAAACTGAGACGCCGTATCTAAATAGCTAGAGCGCAACCACGCAATCGCCTTTGTATCGTTCTTCGCAGCGCAACGCGCGTAGGCAAAATTCCACAGATAGTCTTCCCAATCGAGCGTCACCTGCGCAATCCGGTATCCACGCGCTTTTAGGTATGCCCGCACCGCCCGCCGCTTCTCCACCGTGTCGCCCTCATGCAGATACGGATATCGCAACCACCGCCAGTTATTGCTCGCATTGAGGAGTTCCAGGGCTGGTTCATTTTCTTCGATATCTCGCTCGTACGCCTCCGCCGTATTCTGCTCCAGATCCATGTGTGAATACGTGTGATTCCCAACCGGCTCCGCTGCCGCCCATAATTTCAGGGCTTCGGCGGCGTCTGTGCTTCCCTCAAGTTTTTTTGCGTTGATAAACCCATACACAGGAGGAACGTGCTGCTTCTTCAAAATTGCCACCACATTTTTCGCCGTTTGCGTCATGGTCACATCTAGAGGCAGCGCCCCGTTCGCCGGCAGGTCGTCCATCGTGATGGCGAGCTTCTGCGCAGGACAAACCCCGGCCAGCCCAATAGAAAACACACATGCCAGTGCATTGCGACGAACGAAAGAGCGGAGGTTTGGCATGAAAAGAGTTTACTTCACGCGCAAACGGAAAGAAGAAGAGCGTCCCGCTAGAGATCTATTTCTTGGTGCCATCGAAGGGACTCGAACCCCCACACCGTTGCCGGTACATGGACCTGAACCATGCGCGTCTGCCAATTCCGCCACGATGGCAATCTTGGACTGCAATGCAGCGGCGGCCGCAAGGCCGCCGTGTCAGGAAGATCAACTGTTCTATTTTACAGTGCGGCGCAGAGGTGTCAACGTTCCCGCAGCTGGTCTCGATCGATTCGTTCTCGCGAACGTATTTGGATTTTCATTCAGCCGAGCTTGGCAGTCATGGAAATTTTTGCGTTCAACACCTTCGATACGGGACAGCCCTTTTCGGCCGCTTCCGCATACTTCTGAAATGCAGCCGCATCCGCTCCCGGAACCTTGCCCACTACATCGATGTGGCTCGATGTAATCGTCCAGCCCGAATCCAGTTTTTCCATGGTGAGCGTCACGTTCGTGTTGATACTCTCCGGTGTCAGATTTGCCCCACCCAGTTGCGCCGACAATGCCATCGAAAAGCATGCCGCATGGGCCGCCGCAATCAGTTCCTCCGGGTTCGTTCCCGGACCATTTTCAAACCGAGACGTAAAGGAATATTGCGTGTCGTTGAGTACTCCACCCGGAGCCGAAATCGACCCCTTCCCATCTTTCAATCCACCTTTCCAAACCGCACTTGCCTTCCGTTGCATCGCTTTCTCCTATGAATAGCAAATCAAGTCCTTTCCTATTGTAGACGGTGAGCGATCAGGCTGTCAGGGCGCGGGACTTCGAAGGCGTCATGTGGAGCGTCAGTAAAAATCCGAACAACTCAAATAGAATCCACACTTCTCGCAACTCAACTTGCACCGGCTCTCTTTCAGTTCGCTCGAACAATTGGGACAAAATCGCTCGGGATGCCCATTCCCTGGTCCTGCCGCAGCCGAGTCCTTACGATTTCCCTCGGGGCTGCTTCCGCTGGTCTCAGCCTCAGTTTCACCCATGGGCGCACCATAGACCCGCATGTTGCTTCGCACAAGTAGGAAGCCGTCTTCCGGCAGTTCGCCCCCCAAATCCATCATTTGTCTAATTCACAAAATTTTATCCCTTCCACAGCCAATTCTGCGCTAGAATCCTCTCTGCATTAAGAGTCGGCTTCCAGTCTGGCCATGGAAGAAACTCTTGGCCTTCCCCCAGGAGGTAGTAGATGTACCGGCCCTATTCCAGCTCTGTGGCGGACTCACGTCCGTTCTTGGATGTGCAGTCTCTGCTTCGCAACCTTGCTCAGGACTTCGTCACCGCGTTCAACACCGGCAACTACGACCAAGCTGCGGCCCTCTTCAGCCAAGACGGCGCGTTAATGGCGCCCCACCGCGAAACCGCATACGGACCTAAGGCGATCGAGCAACTTCTCCGCGAGTTCGGCGATGCCGGATACGAAGATCTTCGCCTGGAAACCGTTCGCGTGGAGTCATCTGGCGATCTGGCCACGGAGATCGGTCGCTACTCCGTAGCTATCCGCCAACCGGATGGCACCATCATTGCCGACCGCGGCAAATACTTGAAATCCTGGCGCAGGCTGGGCGCCTGGCTGATCGTTGCCGATTGCTGGAGTTCGAACATCCCCGTTCGGTAGCCGTCAGCTCAGTTGGGACGCGGCGTCTTTGCCGAAAGCAGATCGACAAACATCTGGTAGAACTTGCCGACGTCGACATCATCCTGCACCTCGACTGGTTGAGTGATGAGCTTCGGCTTGTCGTGCTGTGTCCAACTCAAGGTGTTGCCGTAACCGGCTCCACGATCCAGGTTCACATCGAGAAATAACATTTCCTTTTTCGTGATGATCCCTGGATCGATCCAGGCCGCGGCGGCCAATTCATCCCACAAATAGTTGTAATTTCCACGCAAGCGCGCGAACTTGCCGATGTACTGCGCCGACGCCGAGTCGCTAGCCTTGATGCGGTCAATTAGATCGGAAGTAAGCCTGGTCTTGACCGAAATATCTACCGAAGTGCAAACGATTTTCTTCCACGGCGCTGTAAGCACAACGTGGGCAGCTTCCGGATCGAACCAGAGATTAAATTCGTGAGTTGGAGTATTGGCGAACTCTGGGTCGTCGGTCCGTGGATTGAAGCTTGCGCCCATGAAAACCAGCTCTTTAGCCAAGCCGGCGAATTCCGGGTCGATCGAAATGGCCAGCGCCAGATTCGTCATCGGCCCGCCCTCGTAAATCGTGATTTGCTGCGGAAACTTGTGAACCATGCGCAGCAGGAAATGCGCCGCATCTTCCTCGACGGGCCGCGTCGTGGGCTTACCCTCCGGCATTTCGCCGAGTTGGTCGGGAGGATGGTAGTACTTTGGCGTCCATGCTCCCAGCCACGGCACAGAACCAAACTGTTGCTCCCATTGTTCGGTGTCCTGCTGCCGCCGGACCAGCGGATACTCCGCTCCTGGAACCACTGGAATGTCAGGACGTCCGATCAGTTCGAGCATTCGCAATGTGTGTCCTACTTCCTCATGGAGCCACTGATCTCCCGTCACTACCGTGATCCCCAGAACTTTGGTCTCCGGCGACTGAATCAGAAGTAACATCGACTGCTGATCTGTCCCGGCAGGCCCCGCAGCATCCTGGTCGATGATGATCTTCCGCTTTGCCTGAGCCGACGCCATGAGGCACAACGACGAGAGAACAATGCTTCCCGCGAATACCCGAACTCGGAACAACTTCATCGCTAACCTCAGTTACGGTCCTCGGGCAAACGCTGAGACCTGCAAAGTGAAGGGCAGACTGGGTGTGTCTCAGTCGGCCCAATGTTTAAAACACGCGAGAAATGACTAGAAATTCAGCCTGAGAGCAAACTGAATATCGCGCGAGTTGTTCACCGTCTGATTTATGACACCGAAATTGGAGGAGTTTATGTCCTGCTGCCCGGTGTCACCGATGCCGGGCAGGAAGTACTGCGGGTGGTTGAACAGATTGAAGAACTCCGCACGAAATTGCAGATTCATGCCCTCGCGGAAAGACATTGGGAAATCCTTGATAATCGAGAAATCCGTGTTCACAAAACGCGGGCCATAGACAGGCGCCCGTGCGGCGGTGCCAAGCTCGCCTGCCGGAGCTTTTGCGAAGGCGCAAGGATTGAACCAGTTCTGTAGCGTGTGGACCTTGGCGGGACAGTTCGTACCACCCGGCTCTGGCCCTCCCTTGTTCGGATCACCAACCTGGTTGGGTCGGTTGAAGCTGAAGCCGTTGTAATTGAAGAACGTTCCCGAGTCCCCCGCGGCGCCAGGAAAAATATCCGCGTTATCGCTATCGACGACAAACAGGGGAAATCCAGACTCGGCTCGCTCGATCAGGTTCACTTGCCAATGTCCCAGCAGGGTGTTGGTGGCTCCGCTCCAGTTGCTGCCGTAGCGTTTGCCCTTACCAAAGGGCAGATCGTACAGAATACTGGCGGTAAAGACGTTGTTGAGGTTCAGTTGCGACAAACCCCAATCCAGCCTCTTCGTTCCCGGCAGGGGCCAGTACAAAGCGCCAGCGTTAGTGCCGAGGCCATCCGTAAAGCCACTGTCGAAGTTGCGGGAATAAGTGTAGCCCACAAGGGCGTAAAGGCCGTGCCGCGCACTCTTAGTCTCCGCCTTGACTTGCAGAGAGTCATAACGAGCTGAACCAATGCTGTTGTTGCTATTGATGAACTGGAACGGCGTATAGGGGAAGTTTGGCTGGCCGCAGCCAAGCGTATATCCGGGCACTGTAAAGGCGCCATTGCCCGGACACGCCAGAGGCGAAGAGATGTTTTCGTCGACCTGGCTCACCAGAATGTGGGCGCTGCGAGAGCCGGCATAACCCACAGTCAGCACAACATTTCCGGGCAGTTGATGCTCGATGTTGAGATTGAATTGCTGCACCACGCCCTGCTTAAAGTTGCGGTTCTGGGATTGAATGGTCCCTGTATAAGCTGTGGGATTCACGGGCGCGTTGTAAATGTAGCCGCCCGGAACGGCGACGGTGGAAGCGGGCTGAGGACTGCTCGACGGAAAAAGGAAGCCGTCGGTTAATGAGTTGGCGGGAACGCCAAACGCGAAGCCAAAAATAACATTGGGATCGACTTCCGCGTAGTACGGCGGGTTCTGCCACAATCCCTGTCCGCCCTGGTTCCATGCAGAGTCGTGGAAGATAGCATACCCCAAGCGGATAGCGGTGCTCTGGCTTCCCATGGGTTTCCAGGCCAGCCCGATGCGCGGCTCCAAGGCGGTCTTGTCGAGCTGAATGCCCACGCGTCCGTCGGACGAGACGCACGTCGTGCAACCACTGAGTGCCGGAGCGCCCTTGGCTACGTACCACTTGCCAGTTTGAAAATCGAAATTCGACTGACGATTTTCAACCTCCGTTTCAGGCGTGACTATGGCCCAAGCCAATCCGAGGTTCACGGTCAGGTCGCCGCTCACTCGCCAATTATCCTGGACGAACGGGCGAACCATTTTCCAGCGTCGGCCAACCGTGGCGCCCAGAAATGTCTGGTCGTGGGCAGCAAAATTTCCCATCCCGCCGATCAGAGTGTCGGAGATGTCGTCGCCCGTTTGATTCCCAATCTCTGAGATGAAGCCATCCTGGAACGCGTTATTCCTCACATTCATCTGATTGTCGCGGAATACCCCGCCGAACCGGATCTCATGTTTCCCCCGGATCAATTCGAGGGTGTCGGAAAATGAGTAAACATTGGTTCCGCCCTGATAGGGTGCAAACCCTCGATCACCCACGGAGTAGTAGGTGGACATCGAGAATGAAGTGAGGCCACAACCCTCGCAATCGTTCGTGGCCTGGTTCAGGCTCGCGGGATAGCCCGTAAAACTGTCGCACGCGCTGCCTAAATCCGCACCGGGGATGGGTGCAGCCAGGCCGGTTACTGGATCGACCAGTCTCGCCGCCTTACAGCTGCCAGTGCCAAACGAGAGTATGTGGTTGAAAATCCGGTTAAACCCAGCATTAAACTGATTGATGGTTTTGGCCGAAAAAATGTGGGTTTCCGACAACGCTAAGTTGCGTCCATGATTTTCAATGAATTGCGTGCTCCCAAATGCCGTAGCTTCAGAAAATCCGGGAGAGCCGCCCGGAACGAAGTTCGTCGCTTGATCGTAGCTGAAGCGCGCAAAGATGGAATCTTTGCTGGAAAAATTGTGGTCGAGGCGGATATCCCCTGTGCCTTCGTTAAGCTTCCTGTCCGGCACGAGGGTGTAGTTGAACTCCAGGGAGGGATTGTTCGCGTTGGGAACGGGATAAAGGCTAAGCACAGCTCGACCTACCGGGTTAACGAAGGCCGCCGGAATTACGTTGCAGGGCGTGCCGCCTGTTTGTATGCCGCTGCTGTTGGGCACAATCGCGTTGCCCGAGGCATTGCACTCAAAAGGTGCGCCCGCAGCAAACGGATTGGTGAGGTTCGGATACAAAACCTTATTGCCGTACTGTGCCTGCGGAACCCCGCGAGTGAGCCCGAAGGGATCCAGGTTATAGTCGTAATCCCCGTTGGGGTCCGGTGTCGTCATGGCTGTTGACGGAACGACGCCCGCGAACGGAACTCCTTTACGCTGCATTTTCGCCTGGTAGTCGACAAAGAAGAATGTTTTGTCCTTTTGGATGGGGCCGCCGAAAGAACCACCGAACTGGTTCAGGTTGTATTGTGGCGTTTTGTTGACGAAAGGCGTGCTGGCGTCGAGCTTCGTATTGCGAAAAAATTCGAAGATCGACCCATGAAACTGGTTCGATCCTGACTTCGTGGTGACCAATACGGTCGGCCCTGCACGCTCCCCATATTCCGCCGAGTAGTTGTACGTTAGAACCTTAAATTCCTGAATGTCGTCAATCGAAGAGAAAATCCCAATTCCACCTTCATCGAGTTGGTTGTTGTCATTCCCGTCGAGCAGCCAGTCGGTGCTCTGCTCCCGAGAGCCGCCGACGGAAAGCGAGAACGATCCGCGAGTGGAAGCTTCACTGCTGGCAGCACCATTGAAAAAGCTCACTGGACTGGTGGATGCAGTCGTGCCCGGCGTCAGCGTCGCCAGTTGCACGAAGTTGCGGCCATTTAGCGGAAGGTCGGCGACCTGCTCGGAAGTAATCACCTGACCGAGCGTGGGATTTGTTGTCTCTACGGCCACTTCGGTGGCGCTGACTTCAACGGTCGAAGAGACCGATGCGGGTGCGAGGGAGAAATCTATTTCACGGTGCTCGTCAACCTGCAGCCGGACGTCTTTCTGTTCGGTGATCTGAAATCCCTGGGACTCTACGCGAATGGTATAGAACGCAACCGGCAGAAGTGGAATCAAGTAGTGTCCCGAGTCGTCGGTCTTGGCTTCGCGTGAAACGCCAGTGCCCTGCGAGACGGCCTTCACGGTCGCACCTGGGACAACGGCGCCAGCTTTGTCAGAGACGGTGCCGGAAAAGCTGCCATTCGCCTGGCTGTAGAGCAGTGGACAAAGGGAAAATGCAAACGAACAGAAAATTCCGACGACAAGCGCCTTCTTTGTCAGCATTAATGCCCCTTTTTCGGCGGACTTGCGCCGAGTGACGAGCGAATTCCCAACAGCATTGCAATCTGGGAGCTGTTTGACCGTAGAACGGCCTTATAAATCGCGGCTGGTTACGAAGTCAAGACTTTTCGGCGGTAGGAAAATATTTGCGCCTAGCGAGTTTCCCTTTCTGCACGCATTTGCGTAACGAATACTCTCAAAGTCTCTAAGAAGTGGGACGTTGCGAATCATCTTCACTTTGATTTCCCGAGCATTAACCTTAGGCTCGCGCGGTCCACTCCGCATCAAAACGCGCGCGATCATAAAACGATTTCTGTGTACCCACGCCAGTCGTTGAAAGTCCGGCGTACAAATTGGCGCGCCGCACTGCTTCGAGTTCAGGCACTCCCTCCGCAAGGAATACGGCGAAGCTTCCTATGAAGGCGTCGCCCGCACCGGAACTGTCGACGCTGGTGACCGGAAACGCCTTCACGTATTCACTGACGCCGCTCCCGGCAAGCAGAGAGCCCTTCGCTCCGAGCGTAACGATGACCCGCCGAATTCCCCCGGCGAGCAAGGCCTCCGAGCATTTCTTCGCATCCTCGACATTCCGCACGGTGATGCCGCTGATGACTTCGGCCTCGCTCTCATTGGGCACTAAATAGTCAAGGTCAACGAGCGCGCTCATCTCGACAGCCTGCCCTGGTGCCGGGTTCACGATACTGCGAATGCGATGCTTACGCGCAAACGCGACCGTGTAGTAGACAGTCTCGAGCGGAATCTCGAACTGGAGAATAATGCAATCGGCAGCTTTCAGGGTCTCAGAAGCGGCGTCCACATCCGCAGGCTTTAACGCGTCGTTGGCCCCTTTCACAACCAGTATGCGATTTTGTCCGTTGGGCTCGACGAATATCGGCGCAATCCCGCTCGATAATCCTTCAACCTGCTTCACGTGGGTGGTGTCGATGCCGAGCTTCGTGAAATTCTCAACCGTGGCCGGACCGAACAAATCGCTTCCCACTCGTGCCACCATGAACACGTCGGCGCCACACAGCCGCGCGGCGGCCGCCTGATTGGCTCCCTTCCCGCCGAATCCGAGATCAAACTTGCGTCCGAAGATCGTTTCTCCCGGCTCTGGAAATCGGTCGGTAAAGGTTGTCAGATCGATATTCGCGCTGCCCACCACCGCGATGCGAGGTCGCCTGGCCATAAAGTTTCTTCGCTAAGCATTAACAGAATTCCAGAACGCCGAGTTTATTTGGCAAGCGGGCTAGTGTCAACGTAAGTTACGCTTACCTATCCGCCAATGCTTGTCGCTTCACCGAAAGAAGAGTAAAGTTACTCACTTCCCAGCCCAGAACGCACGAAGGAGAACCGATTGTTCACGCCATCGAGTCTTACAGTCGCGTTGATCATGATGATCACCAGCGCCGTTTGCTGGGGTTCGTGGGCCAACACCTACAAAGGCGTGAAGAGGTATCGCTTCGAACTTTTTTACTGGGACTACGCTGTCGGTATTTTCCTCATCTCTCTTATTCTTGCTTTTACCATGGGCAGTTCGGGCAACGATTCCTCAAGTTTCCTGAACAACGTCCACGCCGCAGATAGTTCAAACATTGTGAACGCCCTCATCGGCGGCGCGCTGTTCAACCTCGCCAACCTCCTGCTGGTAGCGGCAATCGACATGGCCGGACTTGCCGTCGCCTTTCCGGTTTCAATCGGAATCGCTCTCGTTGTCGGGGTGGTCCTCAGCTACGCGCTGCAACCCCGCGGCAATGCCATGTTCCTCGCTCTGGGAGTCGCCTGCGCCTTCATCGCCGTGCTGCTCGACGGCAAAGCCTACGGAAATCTCGCCGCAGGGGGGCGCTCAGTCTCAAAAAAGAGCTCGATCACCTGTGCGGTCTCGGGAGTTCTGATGGGCCTCTGGGCTCCGTTCATGACACACGCCATGACTCGCGGCAACACGCTGGGACCCTATAGCGCAGCGGTTTTTCTCACCCTCGGGGCGCTCCTCTCATGTTTCCTCTGGAACATTTATTTCATGAAACATCCCCTGGTGGGCGAGCCGGTAAGCTTCAGCGGATTCTTCAGTGGCCCCGCATCCGGGCATCTCCTTGGACTCTTTGGCGGATGCATCTGGGGCATCGGCACAGTATTCAATCTGGTGGCGGCCAGTTTTACGGGTGTGGCGATTTCCTACGCCATCGGCCAGTCTGCCCCCATGGTTGCGGCACTTTGGGGAATCTTGGTTTGGAAAGAATTTGCCAACTCCGGACCTCGCGCCAAAGCCTATCTCGGCCTGATGTTCGTTTTCTATGGCCTGGCAATCTTTCTGGTGGCCCGCGCGAACGGCTGAACGACTTTATTTTCCGCGCACACGGCTTACAAACATTTCCAGAAATCGGTCGGCATCGGAAGCCAGACACACTCGCGCATTCGGCTTCAATGCCACGACGCCCTCAATCTCGTAGTGATCGCCGTGCAACACGTTGTTCTCATTCGATCCCATCCGGTTGGCCACGGTTTCACCCCGAGTGAACTCGCCTTTAGTCTCCACATCGACGTGCATTTCCTTCAGCGTGCCCAGCGTCGGATCGAGTGCAATCCCCACAGCCAACGGGTCGTACATCGCTGCCCCGCTGTAACCGCTCTTCTCGCTGCGCGTCAAATAGAACTCGGCAATCTTCGCGATAAAGTCGTTTTGGGGGCCGTGTGAAGCCTGCAACTCCCCGAGATACTTGCGTGTGATCAGCGTACGCTCACCCACGTCGGATCCCACCATCGTGACCATCCAGCCAGCATTGAAAACAATTGCTGCTGCCTCCGGATCATTATAGATATTCGCTTCGGCGGCCCCATTCACATTCCCGCCGGATATCGATCCGCCCATGATGACGATATTTTTCACCAAACCTGCAATAGAAGGGTCTTTCGATACCGCCAGTGAAATATTGGTCAAAGGTCCCACAGGAATGAGCGTGATCTCGTGCGGATATTTATGAATCATCTCAATGATCAGATCGGGGCCGAACCTGGAGTCAGCTTTGCATTTCGACGGCGGCAATTCAACGTCGGCCAAGCCATTTTTTCCATGCCAGAATTGAGCCGTAATCAACTTCTGATTCAACGGATGCTGCGCTCCTCCGGCCACAATCACGTCGCAGCGATTGGCTAGTGAAACGATCTTCAGCGCGTTCTCCAGTCCCTGCTTTCCGTCCACATTTCCGGGCACAACTGTGAGCGCCTCGACCCTAAGCTCGGGAGAATTCAACGCGAGGATGATCGCCATCGCGTCATCGGTGCCGGGATCAGTGTCGATGATTACCCGCTGTGGAGCGCTTTGAGCGAATCCGTTCGCGAGCAGAACCAACAGCGGAAGTAAGCGTGAACCCCACAGAGCCCTCGGAAATTTCATAAAGCCTCCTTCTGCTTCGCAACAATCTTTATCGGCATGAAGTTGGAGATCCTTACATGCGGATCAGGAAGAAGGAAATCCTTACAGCAACATTCCCGCGATGGAGGCTGACATGAGATTCGCCATGGTTCCGGCCAGCATGGCGCGTATTCCGAGCCCGGCCAGTTCGCCCTTCTTGTTCGGCGCCAGCGCCCCGATGCCTCCGATTTGAATGCCAATCGAACTGAGATTCGCGAATCCGCAGAGTGCGAACGTCGCAATAGTGAACGAACGCGGATCAAGTGCAGCCTTCATCGGTCCGAGCATTGAAAACGCAACCAGTTCATTCAATACCATCCGTGTACCGAGCAGATTGCCTATCAGTCCGCAATCATGCCAGGGAACCCCGATCACCCACGCAATTGGCGCGAAGAGAACTCCAAAGATTGTTTCAAGGCTCGCGGGAAACCAGCCAACGCCGTGAGCCGCCAGCCAGTTGTGCATCCCCCCTAGAATTCCGTTGGTGAGCGCGATCAGCGCGAGGAACGAAATCAGCATTGCGGCGATATTTAAAGCGAGGTGCAGGCCATCGGTCGTTCCCCGTGCCACGGCGCCCAGCAGATTTTCTTCCTTCTCCGTTTTCTCTTCATCCTCGCTCATCACCACGCGTCCCGCGGTTCTCGGCTGTTCCGTTTCAGGCACGAGCATTTTGGCCATCAAAAGCGTGCCCGGCGCGGTCATAATTACGGCGCTCAACAAGTGTTTGGGTTCGATGCCGAATGCGATGTACGCCGCCATGATACCGCCCGAAACATGCGCCATACCGCTGGTCATCACGGTCATCAGCTCCGACCGCGTCAGATCAGGTAAGAACGGACGGATCGTTAAAGGCGCTTCGGTCTGTCCCATGAAAATGCTGGCGGCGACGTTCAGCGACTCCGCCCCACTAGCCCCCATCACCCGGGTCATAATCCAGGCTGCGATCTTGATAATGAACTGCATCACGCCATAGTGATAGAGCACTGCGAAGAAGGCCGCGATGAAGATAATGGTCGGGAGCACTTGAAAGGCGAAATAGAAGCCGAGATGTGAGCCCTGCTTGCCAAGTTCCCCAAACACAAACTGCGAGCCGACGAAGGCGTAGCTTAGCAAACGATTCACCACGTCGCCCGCTTTCTGGAAAACTCTGCGGCCGGTCTCCATCCGCAAAACAAACAAGGCAAACACAAACTGCAAGCCCAACCCCCAGGCTACGGTTTTCAGCCGGATCGCGCGCCGGTTCGTTGAGAAAGCATAAGCTGCCGCCAGCATGGTCAACAGGCCGAGAATCCCCGTGAAGCGTCCCATTCAGTGTGTGCCTCCGGATTTTCCATTGCCTCGGCCAATTACGCGATGGATCAACGGTCTCTTTTCGCATACGGGTGAATCCGCAATGCGGTAACTTTCTTCGATCAACTGCCGAGCCCGCGTGGCGCGAGTTTCCGAATTGTAGTGAATCGTCGCGATGGGCTCGCCCTTCGATACCGCATCCCCAACTTTTTTGTGTAGTGCAATGCCGACGGCGGGGTCCACCGAGTCCTCTTTGCGCTCCCGCCCGCCGCCAAGAATCACGCATGCGCTTCCAATGCTCTCGCACTGCACCGATGCGATGTATCCGTCTCTCGGACTTGCAACCGTCATCGTATGCTGAGCATGATGCAATCTTTTCGGGTCGTCGATCGTTCTCGCGTCGCCGCCTTGCAGCTCAACCATCTGCCGAAACCTATCGAGCGCTCTTCCGGAGCCGATCAGTTTTTCGCTCTGCTTCTTCCCGTCACTCAGAGTATCGGCGACTCCGCCCAGATAGAGCATCCAGCCCGCCAGCTCCAGGCAGAGCGCCCGCACATCTTCCGGACCGCCACCGCGCAGAACATCAACCACCTCGACAACTTCGAGCGCATTGCCAATCATCATGCCCAGCGGCTGATCCATGTCAGTAATGAGCGCGACTACTTGCTTCCCCATCCGCTCACCGGTCTCAACCAAGAGCTCTGCAAGAAATGCGGCGTCATTTTCATTTTTCATGAACGCCCCGGAGCCGGTCTTCACGTCGAGCACGAGCGCGTCGATGCCCTCCGCAAGTTTCTTGCTCATGATCGAAGCGCAGATCAAGTAGGGACTCTCCAC
>Ga0210400_10002904_pt1 | contig 15427 bp, 13 predicted proteins | sample IncBWH26MmetaG_FD_155456 | JGI IMG/M metagenome (GOLD analysis project Ga0210400, IMG submission 155456) | Forest soil microbial communities from Barre Woods Harvard Forest LTER site, Petersham, Massachusetts, United States - Inc-BW-H-26-M | ecosystem: Environmental > Terrestrial > Soil >... | reverse complement strand
CTGGTTCAAAAGGATTACAACACCACCGAGACCAAGGGCGGCCGCAGTGCGCTCAAGGTGATTTTGGGCGAGAACTGGACCATCACTCCCACCGTCATGGGTCAGGTCACCACCACCGATGGCCCATTCGCCTACAACCCGGCGGCCGGAGACCTCAACACCTGGCAGTTTTTCCCGGACCCCACTCGAGATTCCTGGGTGCAGTCATCGTTGACGGTTGAGGGCAAGATCAGCGATTTCGATCTCGTGTACGCGGGTGCGTACTTGACCCGAAACACCCATGAACAATCGGATTACACCGATTACTCGCTCTTCTATGACCGTGCCTACGGTTCGGGCGCATATTTCTTGGACAACGCCGGCAAGCTCATCAACCCCGCGCAGAACATCCAAGGCCGCGATCACTACACCAAGATCAGTCATGAGCTGCGGATGACTTCGCCCAAGGACTATCGATTCCGCCTTACCGCGGGACTGTTTTTACAGCGCCAGGTGCATGAAATCCTGCAGGACTACGTCGTGGACAACGGCGGTGACCCGCTTGGTTCGGTGGCGCCGAATGATCTCTCCGTGCCGGGGTGGCCCGGCACCCTGTGGCTCACCGACCAGGAGCGAGTGGACCGCGACTCGGCGGAATTCGGCGAAGCGTCCTTCGATTTCAATCAACATCTGACCGGCAACGCCGGCATACGCTTTTATAGATACGACAACACCCTCTACGGCTTCTACGGGTTCAATTCCAATTTCAGTCAGAGCGAAGGCGTGGCGACGTGCTTCACGCCATTCACTCCGTTTCACGGCGCGCCCTGCGTCGATCTCAACGGCCGGTCGGCCAACTCGGGCAACACGCCCAAGTTGAATTTGACCTACAAGATCGACAAGGATCACATGGTCTACGCGACCTGGTCGAAGGGCTTTCGGCCCGGCGGCGTGAATCGCAATGGCGGCGGAACACTGCCCCCTTACCAGCCCGATTACCTGACCAATTATGAGCTGGGTTGGAAAACGACTTGGTTCGACAACCGGCTGCGCTTCAACGGCGCGGTGTTCGACGAAAAATGGAAGAATTTTCAATTTGCGTATCTCGGCGCCAATGCACTCACCATCATCGCCAATGCCGGCCAGGCAGAGATCAAGGGCGTGGAATCCGATCTCGAGTTCGCGGTTACGGAGGGGTTGACGCTGTCCGGCGGGTTCTCGTTGCTCGATGCGAAACTCACACAGGAATATTGCGATGACCCCGCCGCCTGCCTGACTCCCGGCTATGAGCAATATGCACCCGCAGGTACCCGGTTGCCCGTGACGCCGAAACTCAAAGCCGACCTGACGGGCCGCTACACATTCCCGGTTGGCAGCTACAAAGGCAATGTCCAAGCCTCTGCGGTCTATGTGGGCGCGCGCACGGCGGACTTGCGTCAGGCGGCTGCCATCGCGCTCGGCACCGAACCTTCGTATGCTGTCGCGGACCTGTCCGCGGGACTCGAGCGCAACGGTTTGACGTACGAGTTGTACATCAACAATGCGCTCGACAAGCGCGCGGTGCTCGATCGCTACGCCGAATGCGACGTGACCAGCTGCGGTCAAATTGCGGTGTACGATGTTCCCAATCAGCCGCGCACCATCGGCGTGAAATTCGGACAGAAGTTCTGAAAGTCAAAGAATCAATAGAATCCCGGCGATCGCGCTCAGCGCCAGTACCAGGTTTTCGAACAACTGCTGATTGATGCGTATCAACGCCCACCGGCCCACGACCGCACCGACGAGCACGGCGGGTGCCAGCATCAGGTTGAATTCGAAGCTTTGAGTGGTGATCAAGCCGAGGGCGACCATGAAAGGCACCTTGAACAGATTGAGCACCATGAAAAAAACGGCGGCGGTGCCCACGAACTGCATCTTGGGCAAACGCATGGCGACCAGGTAGAGCGCCATCAGCGGACCCGCGGCGTTGGCGATCAACGTGACGAAGCCGGCCGTGACCCCGAGCGCAGCCGCCAGCCCCCAATGCCAGCGTTCCGATTCCTCGCTGCGGACGCCGAAATAGCGCCGCCCATAACTCAGCGCGCACAGGGAAACGATGATGACGCCGATCATGACCCGCGCGGTTCGATCCGAAATGTGGCCGAGCGCAAAATAGCCGAGCACGACGCCGGCCGCCGTCCACGGCATCAGTTTCCACACGTAGCGCCACTGGGTGTGCGTCCGATAGGACAGTACCGCGACGAAGTCGCCGAAGATCAGCAACGGCAGGATCAGTCCGCTCGCCTGTTTGCTGCTGGGGAACACGTGCGCGAACAGAGCGACCGAGAGAATGCTCAATCCGGTGATGCCGGCTTTCGAGACACCGATCATCAAGGCGCCGAGAACGGCGCAGATCCACAGCAGAGGGTCGGTGATCATCGAGTTAGGTTCCGCCGGCGAGTATCTGGCAAGCTTACCGTGCACGGCAGCGGCTCACATGGCTAATCTGTACCACGACACTGCGCAACCTGCGATACCGACGCCGCCGCTCGACGGCGACGTGCGCGCTGATGTCGCGGTGGTCGGCGGGGGCATCACGGGTTTGTCGACTGCTCTGCATCTCGCGGAGCAGGGCGCGAGCGTCGTGCTGCTCGAGGCGGAGCAACCCGGCTGGGGTGCATCGGGGCGCAACGGCGGCCAGGTCAACGCCGGTCTGAAACATGATCCGGACCAGGTCGAACTGGACTTCGGCCCGGATATGGGCGCGCGAATGAATGCACTCGCAGCTGCCGCACCGGCGTTGGTGTTCGATCTCATCGAGCGCCACGGCATTCGTTGCGATGCACGCCGCAATGGCACTCTGCGCGCGGCGCTGCGCTCCAAGCACGCGGTGCGGGTGCGCGTCAGCGCCGAACAGCTGTCACGCCGCGGCGCGCCGGTCGAGTTGCTCGAGGGCGCGCCTCTCGAGCGCGCCACGGGGACGAGACGCTACCGGGTCGCGATGCTCGACCGTCGCGGCGGGGATCTGAACCCATTGAGCTATGTGCGCGGGCTGGTGCGCGTTGCGGTTGGCGCGGGCGCGGCCGTGCACGGCGACACACGGGTGCGGCGCATGCAGCGCAACGGCGCCCTCTGGCAGCTCGAGAGTGCCGGCGGCCGCGTGTCGGCGAGTCAAGTCGTGCTCGCGACCAACGGTTATACGGATGACCTGTGGCCGAATCTGCGCCGCACGATCGTCCCGCTGTTCGGCGCGATCGCCGCGACGGCGCCGCTGCCGGAAGCGATTGCGCGCGAGGTCATGCCGAGTCGGGCGGTGCTCTACGAAAGCGGCACCGTCACGGTCTACTACCGCGTGGATGCGAGTGAGCGCCTGCTGATCGGCGGCCGCGGACCGCTGCGAGAAGTAACTGCCGTCTCGAGTATCGCGCATCTCGTGGACTATGCGCGCACCCTTTGGCCGGCGCTGGGCGCAACCGAGTGGACCCATGCATGGGGCGGACGATTGGCGATGACGCGGGACCAGTACCCGCACGTTCACGAGCCTGAGAACGGTGTATTGATCTGCCTTGGCTACAACGGCCGCGGCATCGCCATGGCCACCGCGATGGGGGCCGCGCTGGCGCGCCGGCTGGCGCATCCGGCAGCGCCTTTCGACATGCCGATTACCGGCATGGCGGGCATTCGTTGGCACGCCCTATGGCCGCTCGCCGTGCGCGCCGCCGTTGCCCACGGACGCCTCAGCGATTTTCTCGGGATCTAAGGTCCAGCTTCAATTGTTGATGTAGAACTGGTGCAGCCGGTGCAAATTGACGATGACGTCGAAGCGTTGGTCGGCGGGCAGCCTCGGCCCCGAGAAAAAGTCGTAGCGAGAGTCGAGATTGGCGACGCCGGGATGCAGGTCGTGCATCGCGCGCTTGAACATTTCCCTCGGTACCCATTCCGAGTTCGACGATAGCGAGCCGAATTCGTCGTGATAGATCGTCGCAGTGGAGATATCCGCCGGCGTCGAGGCGATGGCAAATACGCGCGGCCGCGAGCCGCCCAGATGCACCTGCTTGGCACCGTCCATGATCAATTGCCATTCATTGCCCTGGGGCACGGCGATCAACGCATAAACATGGTGCTGCGCGAGGCAGAAGGCGATGGGCACGGCAACGGCGGCCAGGATCCTGCGGCCGCTCGCGCCCCAACTCTGCGTGATCGCACGGACCGACGCCACCAGGAAGCACAGCAGCACGGCGGTCATTGCGAGGATCGTGCGGTAAGTCGCATATCGTTCGGAAGCGATCAAGCTCACCGCGCAGGCAAACAGCGGCAGGCCGAGCAGCGCCGTCAACCAAATGATGCCGCGCGATTTCCCGTAGCGGCGCCACTCCACCCAGGCGCCGGCGAGCAGGATCGCGCCGACCAGCAGGGCGCAGCCGAAATACAGCGCATGGTCGCGATGATTGTTGTCGTTCAACACGAACAGGCTGAGCGCGTTCGGCAAGGTTTCCTGCAAGAACCAGGCGATCTTTTCGGGCCAGTGATGCTCGAACGCGACGCGTCCCGACTTGACGAAAACACCCGTGGCATACAGCAGGCTCATGGTGCAATAGGCCAGGCCCAAGGCACTGATCACGAACCCCACGTGAATGCCGACCCAGCGCGCGGTCTGAGTCAAGGTGCGATGGCGCTGCACGATCAAGGCGGCTGCCAACGGCACGACATAGAACATGGCGCTCGGCTGATAAATGAGCGCGCTCACGATCATGAGGCCGAACGCGACCAGCCACTGCAGCACGGCGCGGCCGGCGCCCAAGCTCAGTCCCGTGTTCAAGGCGCCCTCGATGACGAAGAACGCACCGAAGGCAAGTAGCGCGGTGGCGACATACGGCCATCCGACGGCCCAACCCGCAATCACTTGCGCGGCGGGAATCAGACTCAACATGACCGCGAAGCACAGGCTGCTGTTGAACGACCAGCCGAGCGCGCGCAGCCCGCGAAAACTGACCAGCGACAGAGCACCCAGCAACAGAGATGCCGCCAGGCGCATCCACTGCAGGTCCTGCACGGTGGCGGTTTGCCCGTAGGTAGCCTGCAGCAGCCAGCCGTACACCGGCCGCGCGTGCGATGCGCAGAATTTGACTATTTTTCCCGCTTCCTCGTGTGCTTCGCGCAGGTTCGAGTAGTCATCGCGCAGACCAAAATCGTGGAAAGTCGCGGGCCAATAGGTGACCAAGGGCACGATAAAGAGCGCCGCGGTGAGCAGCCACGCCCGCACACCCATCGCGCTGCGCCGTTCGGACGCGACACCGCTGTGCGTCAGCGGGGCGACGATCGGTTCGGCGACAATGTTTTCGGGAACGGACATAACGATTAGCGCGACCCCGTGGTGCTGCAATGCAGTGACAACGCGCCGCCCCCAATCCTTTGCCGATCGCAATACATGGATTCGCTCATGGTGGAATGGTGGCCAGCGGCACGATTCTAGCTGCACCGCACGCCAAAAATCCGTGCGGAATCGGCGAAAAATACGTTAAATATCTGTTAACTATATGAAAACAGGCGCGCGCCCGCGTGTAGCCGAAATTCGGGCCTCGAGGCTCAGGCGGCCACGCACAGGTTCTTGCCGCCGTTTTTGGCGCGGTACAGGGCCGAGTCGGCGCGCTCGAACACCGTTTCCGGTGCCTCATCCTGGTGCAGTTCGGTGATCCCGCAGGAGACCGTGATGCGGACCGGTGTCGTGCGAAAATGAAAACGCAGGCCTTCGACGGCAGTGCGCACCTGATTGGCGATTTTTTCGGCCTCCGCCACTTTGACGCCGCCCAACAGCACCGCGAACTCCTCGCCGCCGATGCGCGCAACGAAGTCGCTGGCGCGCAGGGCCGAGGTAAAGCACGCGGCCACGCTTTGCAGAACCCGGTCGCCCGCCCGGTGTCCGTAGCTGTCGTTGATGAGCTTGAAATTGTCGATGTCCCACAGGAGCAGCACCGAGGCGGCGTCGCCCTGCGTGCGGCGGGTGATCTCCCAGGCAAAACGTTCGTCGAAGGATTTGCGATTGGCGATGCCGGTCAGGGGATCGAGCCGTGCGCCGTGCTTCTCCGAGTCCAGTTTGGAATGCAGCTCCAGCGCTTCGCGTTCGAGATCTGCGATCCGCTCGCGCATGTGTTCGGTGCGGCCGTCATATTCGGCTATGCGCTGCGCCTCGCGCGCGCGAAAGTCGCTGAATTGCTGGGCCACCCGCATCAGGCGCGCGCTCACCACCGATTGCAGCGCGCCTAAATCCGTGGCGCCGGTGACTTCGTCGGTGAGCTCCCGCACCTGGGACATTACGGTGTCATTGAGCGACTGGGTGTCATCGAAGTGACTGCGGTTCGCGTTGTTGGAGTCCGTCAGGAATTTCGCCATTTCCTCCAGACGCTGTGTCACCTCGGACAGCACCGCAGCCGCCTGCAGCCGCTCGCGTGCCAGCGACTCGCCACGCTCATGAATGAGGTCGGCGGTGCGCGTCACGATGGCGGCGAGCTCAGCATCGGTCGCGGCGGCTGCCAAATCCGCAATGATTGCCGGGAGCGCGGCATGGCCGGTGGCTTCGGCTTTGAGGCGCTCCAGCAGCGATAGCAGTGCCGTGCAGCTCAAATCCCAGCGTTTGACCGCTGCAGCGGCTTGCGTCACGAGTGGTGCCCCCTCGCTCAGTTGCCGTACCGGAGAGGTTGCATCGACGGCCACCACGGCGCTGCGCAGCGATTGCGCCAGCCGCTCCAGTTCCACGGCGTCCGCGTTGCGCCGGTTGGCGGCCGCCAGCGCGATCAATTCATCGTCGAGTTCCCGGTCCACACCCATGCCCGCTGCGCACAAGCGGCCGATCAGACGGCGCAGGACGCGCTCAGCTTCCCGCCAACGCTTCTCATCGGCCTCGGCTTCCAGCAGGGCGTCGCGATATTTTTGCTTCCAGTCGGACGTTTCGGACATGCGTTTTTCTTTCGCGTGGACTGCTGACCATAACGGCCGCAAGGCCGGAAGCCTTAGCCTCACGGCAGGCCTCACATATGTCAAATCGCCGTTTCATGATGCAGGTCCCACCAGCCTCGCACCCCCCGCGGTAGCCTGAATCATGCTGCTCAAGCCCGTATTTCTGATTGCAGCCGTGCTGACGGGCTCGTCGGCGTTGGCGGCGCGACCGCAGATATACACGTACGTGGACGCGGACGGCATGCGGCACTACACGGATGTGCCGGACAACAACCGGTATCGTCTGCTGGTCATGTCGCCGCACGATCGAACCGAGAGCGGCGACCGTTACGATTCCATGCTGCTCGCCAAGGCCACCCAGTACGACTCGATCATCGAAAAGGCGGCGTCGGCGTCGTCGGTGGAACCGAATCTCCTGCGCGCCGTGATCGTGGTGGAGTCTGGGTTCAATCCGCGCGCCGTGTCGCGGCGCGGTGCCGTCGGTTTGATGCAATTGATGCCCGCGACGGCCACCCGTTTCGGGGTTTCGAATCCCTACGATCCGCGCGAGAACGTGCATGCGGGCGCCCGTTATCTGAAATTCCTCATCGATCGGTTCGGCCAGGATGTCAGGCTCGCGCTCGCGGCGTACAACGCGGGTGAGGAGGCGGTGGATCGCAATGGCGGCCGGATCCCGCCCTTCACCGAGACGATGGCCTACGTGCCGCGGGTACTCAAGATCTACCGGATGCTTGCGGATCAGCCTCGCCACACGTGAGGCGCCACTAAGACGGCCCCTTCGCCTGCGACATGATGGCCAGCGTTCGTCCTTCCGGATCCTTGAAGAATGCCATCCACTCTTCGGTACCATCGGCGTGCTTGTGGATCATGTGCGGCGCGTTGATGAACTCGATCCCGCGCGACTGCATTTGCTGATGCGCGGACGAGATATCGGCGACACGCAGATACAGCGTGGATTCCGAGGCGGTGGTCTGCGCCTCCTCCGTCAGCATCAGCCGGATGCCGCCGCAATCGAAGAAGGCGAGCTTACCAAAACTATTGAGGTGGGGAATGCCAAGCGCGGTGCCGTACCACGCCTGCGCTTCGGCAATGTTGCGGACGGAGCGCGCTATTTGTCCAATGGGCCCCAAGGTGGTCGGTGAGTTCACGGTCGTCTCCTTGCGATTCAAAGCGCTGTGTTTCGGGACCTCGTGCCATTGGCGCAGTGCCTTGCGATTGGTCAGTCCCAGCTTGGCGAGCGCGTTGGCTACGTGATATTTGACCGCGTCCACACTGATGCCGCGGCGTGCGGCAATCTCACGGCTGGTCAAGCCGTGCTTCAAGGCGTGCACCACCCGCCATTCGGCAGGGGTCAGTAGATCGTCATGCGCCGGGCGGCCGCGACGCGAGGATGATGTTGCCATGTGCCCATGCTAATCCGCCGCCGGCCGATTTACCCTCCCCCTGAGCCGCAGCCGGCGATCGACGCCCTCAATGACGTTGATTTGGGCGCTTGCCGTCCCCATACGAGCGCAATGAATGCCGAACCCGCGCAGCCGGCGGTGGTCTTTCGCGGGTCGAAAGCGCTGTGTCACGAATTTAGCTTGGTCCTCGAAGCGCGCGGCATCGAACATGAGGTGCAAGGCAGCGCGCTCGGCGAACCCGGCGCCCCCTGGGTGGTGACGGTGCCGCCGCCCCTGGCGCAGCAAGCCTACGATGAGATCACGCGCTACGGCGCCGAACGCAGCGTACCTCGGCGCACTGCGGTGGTCGGGCAACCCTTCCCGGGCGCGGCGTTCGGCGCCATCGGCTACGCGGTGATCCTGATGCTGACGGCCTACTGTGCCGGCATTGGCTTGTTCGGCGTCGACTGGCTGGCGGCGGGCGCTCTCGACGCGGGCTCGGTGGGCGAGTGGTGGCGGATGGTGACCGCGCTGACGCTGCATCTGGATCAGGAACACCTGCTCGGCAATCTGCTGTTCGGCATGGTCGCCGGGATTGCCGCAGGTCGGCTGCTCGGTCCCGGCGTGGCCTGGGCCAGCATCCTCGCGGCGGCGGCCATGGCGAACACTGTGGAAGCGCTGATTGCGCCGGTCACGCATCGTGCCGTCGGAGCATCCACTGCCGTGTTCGCGGCCTTGGGGCTGCTCGCCGGCTTGGCATGGCGGCAGCAGTTGCCGCTGCGTCAGCGGCGCTGGTACCGCTGGTCGCCGCTCGTCGCCGGGGTCTCCTTGCTGACTTTGTTGGGTGCCGGCGACGCGCATGTGGATGTGCTCGGGCACGCGCTCGGCTTTCTGTTCGGGGTCGGCGTCGGTTGGTTCTATGCGCGCGCCGGCATGCCGCGCAACCGCAGCAGCCGGCTACAGATTGGGGCGGGCGCAGCGGCCGCAGTGCTCATCTGCGTGGCGTGGGTCTTCGCGTTGACCTCGAAGCCCGCCTGAGTCGCTAGCGGCGGGGTGCCGTCAGGTTTTCGCGACGACACCGGTCGGGGTGAGCTTGTCGATCGCCTGCGGGAGCACCGCCGAGAGCTTCGCCGCCAAATCTTCGGGGCTGATGCCGATTCTGGCGGCGAGCTGCTTGACGGTTTCCGAGCCGAACGCCTGGTGAATCTGATCGGCGGTAATCGGTTGATTCGCCCCGGTGCCCACCCAGGAGCGCACCGTGCCGCCGAGTCCCTGCTGCTCGAGTTGCGCAACGATGCCCTGCACCCCGCCATGCTTTTCGATCAGGCCGTTTACCACCGTCGCCATTTCGGCGCCCACCAATCCACCCAACACTCCGTCGAACAATCCCATGAGAGCGGCTCCTTTAGAAAGCGAATACCAGATTGACCGTGGCCACCGTGTCGAGCTTCTTGAGCGTCGCAGGAGGATGAGTATTGTCGGTGATTGCGTAGCCGACGCTCAAGGCCAATTTCTGCGACATCTTCACCGTCAACGCAACCTCGTCGTGCAGCAACGTATTACTCGAACCCGCCTCCGTCAGGAATTTATTGGTGAGCAGGGTGGACTTGTTGAACGCGTGGGAAAAATCCACCCCCGTCGTCGCAATCGCTTCGCCGGTCGCATCGTGCAGCACGCGCGCGGTCACGATGCCGTCCGCATTCTTGAAAATATCCTCGGGCCGCAGCCGCCGGTAACCCGCGCCGACCTGCACCGATAACTTGGTGGCCTCCGTGTCGAGGAACTTGTAGCCCATGCCGCCGGTGGCGCTTGCCTGGTAGTCGAAGCCGTCGAACAGGTCGTGCTCATAGCGAAAACCGCCGAACGCGAACAGATCGCCTGAAATCGTGTAATTGCTCTGCAGTCGCGTTTCCCAGCGCTCTGCCGACAGAACGGCGGCGCTCTTGCCGTAGAGCCCGCCCAAATAGAACTCGTTCTTCCAAGCTCCGTCGTAACGCAGCATGTCGATATTGCCATTGACCGACTCCGAATCGCTGTTGCCGTGCGAATTCAAGAAGCCGAATTGTCCCTTGCCTATCCACACGCCCATGGGCGGCGGCGGCGCATCGTCGGCCCACACGTTGAGAGCAGGCGGGAGGAGCAGCAAAATCGTAACTACAATGCGAAAGGCGGCCATGATGTCCTTGTTGGGGTAAATAGATTGCCTGGGGCGCAGCCGGATACCGGACTGCGCCCCGCCTGCACCGAGACTCATTGTCTCAAGCGCGTTTTGCCAGCAGGTCGCGAATTTCCTCCAGCAACACGTCCGACCGCGGCGGCGGTGCAGGCGCGGCGGGAGCTGCCGGAGCCGGCTTCTTGAGCCGGTTGATGCCTTTGATCGCGATGAACAGCACCAGGGCGATGATGACGAAATCGAACATGGTCTGCAGAAAGGCGCCGTACTTGATCAACACATCCTTGCCCGTCGGATCTTTGCCGAGAGCGATCGCCAAGTCCGAAAAATTGAAACCTCCGATGAGCTTGCCGAGCGCGGGCATGAACACATCGCCCACCAGAGAAGATACGATTTTGCCGAACGCCGCGCCGATGATTACGCCCACCGCCAAGTCGACTACGTTGCCCTTCATGGCAAATTCTTTGAATTCTGCACCTAATCCCATGGGAATCTCCTTATTTGTTGCAGCCTGCGCGCCCCTCGGCCTCATGGTACTGAGCGCATGTGGCAGGGGCAAGCGAAAGCTCATCCCACAGTAGCTAGCTCAGCTCACGCGCCAGGCGCAAACATTCGGTCGAGCGCCACGAAATGCCGCCGCGCGTATGCCAGCACCTCTGCATCGGTGGGATGATCCGCACTCTCGACCGCAACGATGGCGCGGCCCAATGGCGGGTGTTTGTCGCGCAGATAGGTCGCGAACTCTTGCTTGGTCTGCGCCGGACCGATCACCAGAATTTCGTGCGCTCCCTCGAGCGCCTTCGCGGCGTCGTCGAAAAAATGTCGATCGGCGGGCGACTTGTGGCCGCCGTGCGTGCTTTTGCGATTGTGCACTTGCCGATGCTGCTCGTGCGAATGCACGTGGGTGCTCGCCTGCTCGGTCGAGGTGAAGTGCCAGACCGTCGCGTTCTGATGATCGATCCAAACGACTGCATGAAAATGTGACATTTATGTTTCCTCGTTGAACTCAAGCATCGCTCGGGCCTAATGGTCTATTGTATGCCGTGGCGAGGGTCGCGGGTCGACCCAAAGGTAAATGAGCGAGTGCCGAATCTGTTGACCATTAATGGCGGTTCCTCGAGCATTCGGTTTGCGATCTTCGCGCCGCAGCGACCGCCCCAGCTGCTGCTTGGGGGAAAGATCGACCGCATCGGCCGCGCGGATGCGGTCCTCAGCATCGAGCACGGCGCCGAGCACGCAGCCACTCGCATGCAGGCGCAAATCGGCGACGCGCCGGCCGCCTCATTGCTCGACTGGCTGGAGTCGCAGCCCCTGTTCGATTCGGTCGGCGGGGTGGGACATCGTGTGGTGCACGGCATGCACCATACCGACCCTGAGCGAGTAACCCCGCAATTGCTGGAGGAGCTGAAGCGCATCATTCCGTTCGATCCGGAACATTTGCCGCGCGAGATCGAACTCATCGAGGCCCTGCTGCAGCGCCATCCCAAGCTGCCGCAGGCCGTTTGTTTCGACACCGCGTTTCATCGCAGCATGCCGCTCGAGGCCACGCAGTTGCCGATTCCGCGGCGCTACGCGGCGCGGGGCGTACAACGGTATGGTTTTCACGGCTTGTCCTACACATTCTTGCTGCAGGAATTGCAGCGCCTCGGCGATCCCGCCGCCGCGCGCGGACGCGTCATCCTGGCGCACCTGGGCAGCGGCGCCAGTCTCGCGGCGGTTCGGAACGGCCAATGCATCGATACCAGCATGGGGTTCACGCCGACGGCTGGGTTGGTGATGGGCACCCGGTCAGGGGATCTCGACCCGGGGCTCATGAGTTATCTGGCCTCGACCGAGGCCATGAGTGCGGCTCGATTTCGCACCATGGTCAATCATGAGTCCGGGTTGCTCGGTGTGTCGGAGACGAGCGCCGACGTGCGGGATTTGCTGGAGCGCGAGCATGCCGATCCACGGGCATGCGAAGCTCTCACGCTGTTTTGTTACCAGGCCAAGAAATGGATCGGCGCATTTGCAGCGGCGCTCGGCGGCGTGGATACGCTGGTGTTTGCCGGCGGCATCGGCGAGAACGCGGCGCCCGTGCGCCAGCGCATCTGCGCGGGTTTGGAGTACCTGGGGATCGACATCGACGAGGCAGCCAATGGCCGGCATGCGCAGCGCATTTCGAATCCCGCGGCGCGCGTGACGGTGCGCGTGATTCGCACCGACGAGGAGTCCGTAATCGCCGCTTTGAGCATCGGGCTGCTTAAGCTGGCATCGACCTGAGGAGTCTTGACTCATGCAACAGCAAAACGTGGCGCCGCCACTCGATGCGGACCTCGCGCGGAAAATGGATGCCTACTGGCGCGCGGCGAATTACCTGTCCGTCGGCCAGATCTATTTGTGCGACAACCCGCTGCTGCGCGAGCCGTTGGCGCTCGCGCACGTCAAACGCATGTTGCTCGGACACTGGGGTACGACGCCGGGTCAGAATTTCATTTACACCCACTTGAATCGAGTCATCAACAAGTACGATCTCGACATGATCTACGTGTCGGGTCCCGGGCATGGCGGTCCGGCCGTCGTCGGCCATACCTATCTCGAGGGCACTTATAGCGAGATCTACGCCGGCGTCAGCGAAGATGAGGCGGGGTTGAAACGGCTGTTCACTCAGTTCTCGTTTCCCGGCGGCATCCCGAGTCACGTCTCGGCGGAATGTCCGGGCTCGATTCACGAGGGCGGAGAACTCGGCTACTCGCTGAGCCACGCCTTCGGCGCCGTGTTCGACAATCCCGAACTCATCGTGGCATGCGTGGTGGGCGATGGCGAGGCCGAGACCGGACCGCTCGCCACATCGTGGCACTCCAACAAATTCCTCAATCCCACCAGCGACGGCGCGGTGCTGCCGATATTGCATTTGAACGGCTACAAGATCGCCAATCCGACGATCTTGGCGCGAATTTCCCGAGAAGAGCTGCAGCTGCTGCTGCAGGGCTACGGCTGGGCACCGTACTTCGTCGAAGGGCACGAGCCCGCGCTCATGCACCAGGCGATGGCAGCGGCGCTCGACACCGCCATCGAGCAGATCCGCCGTTTGCAAGCGGATGCGCGCGCGCGAGGTGCGACGCAGCGTCCGCACTGGCCGATGATCGTGCTGGCCTCGCCGAAGGGTTGGACCGGCCCCAAGGTCGTCGACGGCAAACCCAATGAAGGCACATTCAGATCGCACCAAGTGCCATTGTCGGACCCTGCGAAGAATCCCGAACATCTGCGGCAGCTGGAGAGCTGGCTGCGCAGCTACCGCCCCGAGGAACTGTTCGACGCCGATGGCCGCCTGATGCCCGAACTCCGGGCGCTGGCGCCCAGCGGTACGCGCCGCATGGGTGCAAATCCCCACGCCAATGGCGGCCTGCTGCTGCGCGATCTGCGCATGCCCGATTTCACCGAGTATGCGGTGGATGTTCCGAAGCCCGGCATCGGCGGTATCGGCGACACGCATGTGCTCGGGCGATTCTTGCGCGACGTGCTCAAGCTGAATGCCGAGCAACGCAATTTTCGCATCTTCGGACCGGATGAAACCCTGTCGAACGGGCTGGAGGCCGTGTTCGAGGCGACCAATCGTCAATGGCTGGCTGCCACCGCCGACAATGACGAGTTCTTGGCCCGCAGCGGCCAGGTCATGGAGATGTTGAGCGAGCACCAATGCGAAGGTTGGCTCGAGGGTTATCTGCTCACCGGACGGCACGGACTGTTCAATTGCTACGAGGCCTTCATCCACATCGTCGATTCGATGTTCAATCAGCATGCCAAATGGCTCAAGGTGACCGCCGGTTTGCCGTGGCGCCGCAAAATCGCCTCGCTCAATTACCTCTTGAGTTCGCACGTCTGGCGCCAGGACCACAACGGGTTCACGCATCAAGACCCCGGTTTCCTCGACCACGTGGTCAACAAAAAGGCGGAGATCGTGCGCGTCTACCTGCCGCCCGATGCCAACTGCCTGCTGTCGGTGATGGATCATTGCCTGCGCAGCCGCCATTACGTCAATGTGGTGGTGGCCGGCAAGCATCCGGCGCCGCAGTGGCTGTCGATGGATGCGGCGATCAAACACTGCAGCGAAGGCATCGGGATCTGGCAGTGGGCCAGCAACGATCAGCGCAGCGAACCGGATCTCGTCATGGCTTGTGCCGGCGACGTGCCGACCCTCGAGACTCTGGCGGCGGTGTCGCTGCTGCGCCAGCAGCTCCCGGAGCTCAAGGTCCGCGTGGTCAATGTCGTCGACCTGATGAAGCTGCAACCGACCTCGGAGCATCCGCATGGCCTGCCCGACAGTGATTTCGACGCGCTGTTCACCACGACAAAGCCCATCATCTTTGCCTTTCACGGCTACCCGTGGCTGATTCACCGGCTGACCTACCGCCGGCACGGCCACGACAATCTGCACGTGCGCGGCTACAAGGAGGAGGGCACGATCACCACCGCTTTCGACATGACGGTTTTGAACGACCTGGATCGTTTCCATCTCGTGATCGATGCCGTCAACCGCTTGCCGCAAACCGGCAGCCGCGGCACCTATCTACAGCAGCAGTTGCGCGACAAATTGATCGAGCACAAGCGTTATATCGATCGCTACGGACAGGACATGCCGGAGATCCGCAACTGGGTATGGCCCGGCTAGGGCGGCGTCCTACAAAGGCTGGCGTCGCCAGCCGACGCCTGCTGCAGGAATGCGCCTACGCGTGCCGGCAGCTGCGCACGAATAATGTCCGCGAGACGGCGCTCAAGGCCCATGAGGACGAAGAACAACGGAGTGGACGCGATTTCTGCCAATTACGACCGCTCGCACCAGATCGCGGGTTCGCCTTTTCCGCGCGGCGCGAGCTGGGACGGCAAGGGCTGCAACTTCTCACTTTTCTCGGAGAGCGCCGAATCGGTGGAGCTGTGCTTGTTCGATGCCGACGGGACCAACGAACAGCGCATCCGCATC
>Ga0210400_10002903_pt1 | contig 15427 bp, 13 predicted proteins | sample IncBWH26MmetaG_FD_155456 | JGI IMG/M metagenome (GOLD analysis project Ga0210400, IMG submission 155456) | Forest soil microbial communities from Barre Woods Harvard Forest LTER site, Petersham, Massachusetts, United States - Inc-BW-H-26-M | ecosystem: Environmental > Terrestrial > Soil >... | reverse complement strand
TCATCAGCGACAGTTCGGGCAGGCAGATGATCAGCATCAGCCCGATCAGGAGAGCGAGCACATAGGGCCAGTAGCCGCGCGCGTGCTCCCCGACCGACACCTCGGCGAATTTCAGCGCCATCAGCAGCCCGACCCCCATCGGTGGCAGGAACAGGCCGATGCCGACCGCGGCGGTCTGAACGATATCGAAATGGATCGGGTTGATGCCGATGCGCGTCGCGATTGGGAACACCACCGGAATCAGCACTACCGCCGCCGGCAGCCCCTCCAGCACCATGCCGAACACCATCGTGATCAGCGCAACACCGAGCAGGAACATCCAGTGTGCTGATTCGAGCGGTTTCAGCAATTCGCCGAGCAGCACCGGGACCCCGGTCACGCCCATCAGGTACTGGAAGATCGTCGCCACCGCGAGCAGGAACACGACGACCGCGGTCAACACCGCGCTGTCGTAGCCGATGCGCAGGATCTCCATCCAACTCAGGTTGCGGTAATAGAGGCGCGCCGCGGCCAGCGAATAAAGCGCGACGATCGCCCCCGCCTCCGTCGCGGTGAAGGCGCCGAGATAAAAGCCGCCGAGGATCACCAGCGGAATCACCAATGGCACCGCCGCGTCGCGCAATGAGCGCAGCAGGAACATCAGGCTCGGACGGGTGTCCTTCGGCCAGCCCAACAGATGCGCCTGGATCGCGACCAGCGCGCAGAGACACACGCCGATGACCGCGGCCGGGATAAAGCCGGCGAGGAACAGCGCCACGACCGAAACGTTGGTGACCTCGCCGATGACAATCATGAAAATCGCCGGCGGCACCAGCATGCCCATCGCGGTGCCCGAGGCGATCAGCGAGGCGCCGTCCGCCGCGCGGTAGCCGGCGCGCTTCAGCGGCGGCATCAGGGTCGAGCCGAGCGCCGACACCTCGGCCATCTTTGAGCCGCAGATGTCGGAAAAGAAATACGAGACGACGATCACCGACATTCCGAGCCCGCCACGCAGCCAGCCGACCAGCGCACGCGCCAGATCGACCAGCGCGTTCGACATGCCGCAGCGTTCCATGACGGTGCCGGCGAAGATGAAGCTCGGGATCGCCAGCAATATCCAATTCTGCGACGCGCCGATCAGGCTCGAGGCGAGCATTTCCAGCGAGTAGCCGCCGAGCACCAGTCCCAGGATCGCCGCGGCCCCGAGCGCGAAGACGATCGGCATCGAAAAGGCCACCAGCAGAGCGAACAGCAGGCCGGTCGAGGCGAGCAGCATGATCAATCGTCCCCTGCCGCGGCGATTCCGATCTTGTCGAAGCTCGCGGTTTCGGGCGGCGGCGGCTCGAAAACGGCCGCGAGGGCGTAGACAAGGATCAGCACGCCGCCGACCGCCGGCGCGGCATAGAGCCAGGCCAGGTTGATCTCCAATGCCGGCGAGGTCAGCAGGCTGTTGACGATCGCGAGCTTCACCCCATACCAGGCGGCGAGCCCGCCGAACCCGGCGATCAGCAGGTGCGTCGCGATGTGGAACGCTCGCTGCAGTGGCAATGACAGCCGGTGCGTGACGAGATGCAGCGTGAAATGGGCCCGCTCGCCGATGGCGATGCCGGCCCCGATCATCGTCATCCAGGCGAGCGCGTATTCGCCGACCTCCTCGACCCAGAAGAAGTTGATCGGATCGAGATCGAGCCAATCGGTGACCGGCACCATCACATAGCGCAGAAAGACGCCGACGATCAGGTCGCCGATCGCCAGGATCAAAAGCCCGGTCAACACGATCTTCGGCAACAGCAGCACGACGTTGCGAAGCCGCCTGCGAGCGGCGGGCGCACTTGGCGCGACAGTCGCGTCCCGAGCCGTCACCGCCGGCTCACACCTTGGTCGCGACGATTTCTTCCCACAGCTCCGGGAATTGCTGCTTGTAGGCCGGCCAGACCTTCTCCTGCGCCAGCTTGCGGAACGCCTCGACATTGGCGGTATTGACCGTCATGCCCTTGGCCTCGAGGAGCTCCTTGGCCTTGTCGAGATTGTCGACGCTCTCGGTCAGCTGGCGCACCTTGGCTTGGCCATTGCGCGATGCGTCCTGCAGCAATTTGCGCTGCGGTTCGGTGAGCCCGTTCCAAACGTCGAGATTGATCACCGCCGCGGTCGGCCCGTAATTATGATAGGTCATCGAGCAGTATTTCGAGACCTCATAGGCCTTCAGCGCCAGGATGTTGACGATCGGCAGATCGGCGCCGTCGATAACGCCCTGCTGTGCCGCCGGGATCACCTCGCCCCAGGCCATCGGCACCGCGACGCCGCCGAGCCCGTTGATCGTGTCGGCGAACACCTTGGCCTGCTGCACCCGCAATTTGAGGCCGCGCAAATCCTTCGGCTCGGCGATCGGCCGCTTGTTGTTCCAGAAATGCCGGAAGCCGTAATCGTAGAAGAACAGGATCTTGAGCTTGTATTTGTCCTGGAACTGCTTGTCGAGCCGGTCGCCGACCGCGCCGTTGAACAGCTTGTAGGCCTGGTCGTAGCTGGCGATCAGATATGGCACCAGGAAGACGCCCATCTCGGGAAACACGGTCGCCGCGGCGCCGCCGGGATCGCCCATCGCGATATTGCCGGATTTGACGGCGTTGATGATCTCCAGCTCCTTGGTCAGGAGCGTGCCGCCGTGGAATTCCATGAGCAGCTCGCCATTTGAGCGCTCGGTCACCTCTTTCGCCATCGCGGCGAACGCGACCGCCGAGGATTCCGGCTCCGCGGTGACATGCGCGAAGACCAGCTTTTTCGGGGCTGTCTGAGCGAACGCCGGAGCCTTGGCGAGGGCGATAATTCCAGTGGCGCCGGCCGCTTGCAGCACGCGGCGGCGGGTGGTTGGCGCAATTCGAGTCACAGGCGTTCTCCCCGGATGTCCCGTTTTTCTGCCGGCCACTATAACAGCCGACAGGAGGCCTACAAGCTGAGCGGCTCCAGCTCGACCCAGCGCCGCTCGCGGTGGCTGCGGTAGCAGGCCTCGGCGAGCTGGACGCTCTTGGCGCCTTCGAGCAGCGGCGCCGGGAATGGCGCGTTCTCGGCGACATGGCGCAGGAACAATTCCCATCCAGCACGGTAGCCGTTCTCGAACGGTTCGATGTCCGGCATCTCCTGCCACTGCTCGTCGAAGTTCATCACCTGCGGCTGCTCGGGGCTGAAGAACGGCTTCGGTGTCATGACCAGCGGCTGCACGAAGCAGCGGTGCAAGCCGCACACCGCCGAGCCCAGCGTGCCGTCGACCTGGATCTGCAGCAGGTCGTCGCGCTTGACGCGGCTCGTCCATGACGAGCCGATTTGCGCCAGGATTCCGCCCTCGAGCTCGAACATCGCGAAGGCGTGATCCTCGACATCGACCGCGAAGCGCTTGCCGGCCTCGTCGATCCGTTGCGGCAGCGCCGTCATATGCCGGCAGGAGACCGCGGCAATCGGGCCGAGCAGACGGTCGAAGATGTAGCGCCAATGCGCGAACATATCGAGGATCAGGCCGCCGCCGGTCGCCTTCTTGTAATTCCAGCTCGGGCGCTGCGCCGTATAGAGCTCGCCGTCGAACACCCACCAGCCGAAATCGAGCCGCACCGACAACACGCGGCCGAAGAAATTCGCCTCGTATAATTTGCGCAGCTTTTTGAGGCCGGGCAGGAACAGCTTGTCCTGAACGACCCCGCCCTTCCTGCCGGCGCGCTCGGCGGCGTGGGCGAGGGACAGCGCGTCCTCGAGGTTCTCCGCGACCGGCTTTTCGAGATAGACATGCTTGCCGGCGGCAAAGGCCGCACGGGCGCGATCGGGACGGCCGCCGGTCGCGGTGGCATCGAAATAGATGTCGATCGCCGGATCTGCCAGGCAAGCGTCGCGGTCGGTGCTCCATTTGAGGCCGCCGCTCTTCTCGGCCAGCGCGGCGAGCTTATCCGGATTGCGGCCGAGCAGGACCGGCTCGGGCATCAACCGATCGCCGTTCCCGAGCGGCAACCCGCCCTCGCCGCGCATCGCCAGCAGCGCCCTCAGATGCTGCGTCGTGCCGAGTCGACCAGTCGCGCCGTCGGTGACGATGCCGATCGTGCGGGTAGCCATCCCTCCCCCTGACTTATTGTTGTGATAGCTGTTTCACCACAGAGACACAGAGGGCACAGAGTTTTGGGATCGCAGGCCTCTGGCCCGCTCTTGAAGCGGTCGGGACGCCCGCGGTCCTTAGCTTCTCTGTGTTCTCTGTGCCTCTGTGATGAACCCTATTTTGTCGCGGCGGTGATCGCTTCGCGCAGGATCTGCGGGATGCGGTCGAGGATCTCGGTCGGGGTCGAGAGCGGTGGGCACAGGCACAGCGTATCGCCGGTCGCCGGCTCGGCACTGCCCGGACGCGCCCGCATCATCAGCCCGCGCGCCATCGCCTCGCGCGCCACCTTGACCCCGATCCCGAGTGCCGGCGCTTTGGTCGCCTTGTCGGTCACCATTTCCACACCGGCCATCAGCCCGAGTCCCCTGATGTCGCCGACATTCGGCAATTCCCCGAGCTCATGCCGCAAGCCCTCGATCAGCCGCTTTCCCATCACCGCGGCGCGCTCGACCAGGCCCTCGCTCTCAAGGATCTCGACGTTGCGCAGGCCGACCGCACAGCACACGGGGTGGCCGCTATAGGTGGCGGCGTGCATGTAGCGGCGGTCGAGCGGCGCGTTGAGGATCGAATCGTGCACCCGCTTCGACAGGATGTTGCCGCCCAATGGCAGGTAGCCACTGGTCACCCCCTTGGCGAACGAGACGATGTCGGGCTCGACCCCCCAATGACCGAGCGAGAACCAGCGACCGGTGCGGCCAAAGCCTGTGATCACCTCGTCGGCGATCAGCAGCACGTCGTACTGGTCGCAGATCTGGCGCAATTTCGGGAAATAGCTGTCGGGCGGGACGATGACGCCGCCGGCCCCCATCACGGGCTCGGCAATGACCGCGGCCACGGTCTCCGGGCCCTCGGCCAGGATCGCCTTCTCGACCGCCTCGGCGGCGCCGATGCCGCATTCCTGGTTGCCCTGCCAGCGATAGGGGTATGGCGCCGCGACCTGGATAAAGCCGGGCATCAGCGGCCCGAACATCTTGTGATAGGCCGCCATCCCGGTGGCGCTCATCGCCGCCATCGTGACGCCGTGATAGCCGTGGATGCGCGAGATGATCTTGGTCTTCTCCGGCTTGTCCTGCACCTTCCAGAAGAAACGTGCAGTCTTGAAGGCAGACTCGTTCGATTCCGCGCCGCCGGTCGTGTAATACACCGCAGAGCTGTTGCCATAGGCGTGCCTGACGATCTTCTCGCCGAGCCGGATTGCCGGCTCGTTGGTGGCGCCGACATAGGCGGAGGCGTAAGCGATCTTGCGCATCTGCCCGGCGGCGGCATCGGCCAACTCGCCGCGGCCGTGCCCGACATTGACGTTCCACAGCCCGGCCAGTCCGTCGATGACCTCGCGCCCGTCAGCGAGGTGCAGCATCGCGCCCTTGCCTTCGGTCACTAGCAGCGGTGCCTTGTGCTCCTCCGGGTGATGCAGCGGGTGAACGAGATAGCGCCGGTCGATGTCGAGCAGCTCTGCCGTGCCGTCCATGGGGGATTCTCCTGTGCCGTCCGGCCTCGGCAGGCCGGGCGTTAAGATCGCGTGTGCTTCGGATGCCTCGACAATAAGCGGCAGAGTAGGATCAGCGGTTCGGCAGGTCGAGGGGGTAGATGGGGCGGCGCACGTTCCGGAACGTCAGCTGGCTGTAATCGGAGGTGCAGACCCCGATCCCGGCGCACTCGACAACCGTCTTGGCCAGGGCGCCGAGCCCGGCGCGCCAGTGAATACGGCTCTTCAGCATCACATAGCGCTTCTGCATCGGGTCGATGCCGAGGGCGAGCAGGCAATTCAGATCGCTCGGCTCGACATGGCGCGAGATGACCGCGATCTCGACCTTGCCGGTATCGATGACGACGCTCGGTCCCATGTCCATCAGGACGCCGCGCCCCATCGGCCCCTTGTTGCGGAAGCGCCCGTTGGAGATCGTCTTGACGGTGCCGGTCACGGTCAATGGCGGGCTCTCTCCCGGGATTGCGGGCATTTTCATCTTGCCGCCGAGCGACAGAGTGATCTGGGAGCCGATCCCGGCGGCGATCGCCTGCTGCACCGCCTCGGGGTCGTAGATCGCGAAGGCCGCCACATCGTCGAGCCCCTCTCGCAGGATCGCGCCGAGCACGATCGTCGTGTCCATCGTGCCGCCCGAGGCGCAATTGTCGTAGTGATCGAGCAGCACGATCGGCCCCTCGCCGGTCTTAGGCGGTGGCAATGCCTTGGCGCGCGTCAACGATTGCTGCAACGGCTCGATGTGGTAGACGAAGGCCTCGCGATCCTGCCAGGCTTGATCCAGCAATTCGTCCCGCAGACCTTCGGCGAGGTCGCGATCGCCATTGGTCACCACCACCGCGCAGAGGCCGGCATTGCTGATGTCGGCATGCGGAAACCCGGTGAAGAGGCTCGCCGCCAGCGCGCCTTCAGCGCTCATCGCCGCGCAGCGCGCCTGCAATTCGCTGTTCGGGTGATCGTCCGAACCCTGGCGCATGACATGCGGCAGCATCGGCACATTACCCCACGCCATGACTGGCCTGATCTCGCCGCGCATTGCCGCGAGCAGGATCTCGCCGGCGCGCTTGGCGGTGTCGTAGGTGTCGATATGCGGGTAGGTTCGGTAACCGGTCACCACCGTCGCATTATCGATGATCGCATCATAGAGATTGGCGTGCATGTCGAGCGACACGGCGATCGGCGTCTTGGGGTCGATCGCGCGGATACGGCGCAATAGCTCGCCCTCGCCGTCCTCCAGGCTCTCGGTCACCATCGCGCCGTGCAGGTCGAGCATGATGCCGTCATACCCGCCTTTCGCGACAGCCTCGCAGATCTTGCCGACGATGTGCTCGAAGGCGGCGTCCTCGACCGGCCGGCTCGGCGGCGCGCCGGCGGCGATCGGCAAGACGATCTCGGCCCCTTCCCGCTCGGCGAGATCGAGATACGCGCCGAGCCCCGATCCTGTGCCGCGATAGGCGTTCACCGCCGCCTCGCCGTACAGCGGGCCCGGGCCGTGCCCGAACCGTGCCAATGGCGTCGGCACCGGCGAGAAGGTGTTGGTCTCGTGCTTCATCATCGCGATCAAGAGGCGCATCGCTCGGGAACCTTCCGCTGTCTGACCGGACGATAGCGCGCACCGTCAGCCCCGCAATCGCTTTTCGAAAAAGACGATGTCGCCGTCGAGATCCGGGCCATAGGGCGCGATCTCGACAAAGCCGAGGCCGCGGTACAGCGCAATGGCAGCACCCATGCTCGGTCGATGCGTATCGAGCCGGACCCGCTCATAGCCCTTGGCCCGCGCCTCGGCGATCGCGTGCTCGGCGAGCGCCCGCCCGAGGCCGGCCCCTCGCCCCTCGGGAACGACATAGAGCCGCTTGATCTCTGCAATGCCGTCGGCGAGCGGCTTCAGCCCGACCACACCGGCCGCCTTGCTGCCTTTGTTGGCGATGAGCAGGCATCCGCCGGGCGCGACATACGGTGCCGGTAGGCCGTGGAGCTCGGCGGTGAAATTCTGAAAATCGAGGCTGAACGGCAGCGACTCCGCGTAGGCGTGGAATAGCCGCCGCACCGTCTCGATGTCCGCTTCCGAACTCGCCGAGGTAATCGCGAAGGTCATAATTGGTTCGGCCGCTCAATTTACCCGCGGTCCCGGCAAAGGCCGGGACCCATCGATCAGCCCCTCGTGCGGCGGAAGAATGGGTCCCGGGCTTTCGCCGGGACCGCGGTTTGGTGGATGCTGTACATTACGAGCCCTCAAAGCCGAATGGATGCCGATAAAAAGACATCGGGCGAAGGCCGGGAGGAAAAGATGAAGCGCAGCACTGATCGCATCCTGACGACGCATGTCGGCAGCCTGCCGCGACCCGAGGATCTCGGGGCGCTGATCCAGAAGAAAGCCCGGGGCGACGCGATCGACGAGGCGGCTTTCGCCGCCCGGGTCAAGACCGCGGTCGCCGAAACGGTAAAGCAGCAGGTCGAAGCGGGCATCGACGTTGTCGCCGATGGCGAGCAGGGCCGCGTCGGCTTCATCCCCTATGTCAACGAGCGCCTCGCCGGCATCGAGCCGAGCGCTTCGGCCGAGAGCGCCAATTATTGGGGCCAGTCGCGCGAATACCGCGCCTTTCCGGAATTCTACGCCTGGACCGCGTCGCTGCCGGGCACCGCCGGCCAGACCGGCCGGACGCGCTGGGTCTGCACCGGCCCGGTCTCCTACAAGGGCCACGCGGCGTTGCAGCGCGACATCGCCAACCTCAAAGCCGCTCTCGAAGGGCAGCGTCACGAAGAAGCGTTCATGCCGGCGGTGTCGCCCTCCAACCTCGCCAACTGGAACCGCAACGAACACTACAAGACCGACGAGGAATACCTCTACGCGCTGGCCGATGCGTTGCACGAGGAATACCGCGCGATCATCGATGCCGGGCTGATCCTGCAGGTCGACGATCCGCTGCTCGCCTCCTATTACGTGATGCACCCCGAGGCCAGCGTCGAGGATTGCCGCAAATGGGCCGGGGGTCGGGTCGAGATTCTGAACCATGCGCTGCGCGGCCTGCCGGCCGACCGCATCCGTTATCACACCTGCTACAGCATCAATATCGGGCCGCGCGTCCACGACATGGAGCTGAAGCACCTCGTCGATATCATGCTGCGGGTCAACGCCGGGGCCTTTTCGTTCGAGGCCGCCAACCCGCGCCATGAGCATGAGTGGAAAGTGTGGCAGGAGGTGACATTGCCCGAGGGCAAATCGGTCATCCCCGGCGTGATCACCCATTCATCGAACATCGTCGAGCACCCCGAGGTGATTGCTCAACGCATCGGCCGCTTCGCGCAGGCCGTGGGGCGCGGGAACGTCATCGCCGGCGCCGATTGCGGCTTCGCCAGCTTCGCTTCGACCTGCGAAGTGCATCCCAGCGTCGTCTGGGTCAAATTGCAGGCGCTCGCCGACGGCGCGCGCCTGGCGAGCCGGGAATTGTGGCGCTGATCGAGCGGCGGCTTGGAGCATTGAGGTGTGGCCGCCTGCTGCGATCCTGAGCCTAGTGGTCGGCACAACTGTTGTCGGCTCGGTATTTGCGGCCGGTGACCCGGAATTTCCTGGGCGCGCCGACCCTCGGCTGAGCGAGGTGGCCGGGGAAGCACGGCAAACCATCGCCGTGATTGACTGGTTCTATGTGCGGCACCGCGCTTGTCCGCAGCCGTCGCGGCCGGCTGAGCTGGAAGCGTTGCAAGACGGGCTGGGGGATGGGTTCTCGGTCGATCTTGAGGGCCGGTTCGTTTCAATTCGCGGCATCAGCATGATTTCGGCTTGGCTCTACTACACATCGTCGACCCACCCGGACAAATGTACTCTGTGGCGTAAGCTGGGCTGGGACCCGGCGCTGATCTGGCGGCGCGACCGGAGCGGCGGGCGATGGTGGTTCGACCCCGGCGATGGCAGCGGAGAGCGGCTTCTTAAGGTCAAGCAATAGATGGCGATAAACGAAGGGCAGCGGCACATGCAATTCGGCTATTTCACGCTGAGCGATAACCACTATGTCGACAACAAGCGCAGCGCCAACCAGCTGGTCGCCGACATTCTCGACGAGGCGTTGTATGCCGAGGAGGTCGGGCTGCATTCGGCGTGGATCGGCGAGCACCATTTCAGCACGCTCGGCGTGCTCTCCTGCCCCGACCTCGTGCTGGCGCATGTCGCGGCGCGGACCAAGAAGATCCGCCTCGCGCCGGCGGTGACGGTGCTGCCGTTGCACCAGCCGATCCGTGTCGCCGAGCAATGGGCGACGCTTGATCTGCTCTCCGGCGGGCGGGTCGATTTCGCGGCCGGACGCGGCTACGACCGCCGCGAATACGCGCCGTTTCATGTGTCGTTCGAGGACAACCAGTCGATCTTCGAGGAAGGGCTGGGCATCGTCCGCCGGCTGTGGGCGAGCGACGAACCGATCTCGCACCACGGCAAGCACTACCAGTTCGACGATGTGGCGATCACCCCGAAGCCGGTGCAGCGGCCGATCCCGGCCTATGTCGCCGCGTTCTCGCGGCCGTCGATCGAGCTGGCCGGCCGGCTCGGCTGCAATCTGATCGTCGCGCCGTTCGCCGCGGCGCTGACCTTTGGCGGGTTACAGCAGATGGCGGATGTCTACCGCGAGGCCTGCGTGCGGCATGGCCATTCGCCGGGCCGGCTGATGTGCAGTTATTTCCTGCATCTCGCCGACACGCCGGCCGCCGAGCAAGCGGCGCGCGCCCGCCAGATCCGTTATTACAAGGAATGCGCTACCGCGGCCTTCCCGGGTGACCCGGCAACCGCGCCGCCTAGCTACCGTTATTTCATCGAGATCGTCGATCGCCTTCAGAAGGTGCGGCCAGAAGATCTGACCGAGAATTCGGTGCTGCTCGGCACCCCGGCACAAATCGCCGACACGCTCAAGAAGGTCGAGGCCGCCGGCTTCGACGAGGTGATCCTCTACGTCAATGTCGGCTTGAAGCCGCACGCCCAGGTCAAGGACGAGATGGCGCGCTTCGTGGCCGAGGTCGCGCCGGCCTTTGCTCCACCCTGAAGCCGGAGACGGCCGGTCGCGTTCGGCTAAACCGTCTCCCCAGGCGGTACGACGCTGGCATGCGGGCTCTGCCCGATCGCGTTCATCATCCCCAGCATGTCCCAATTGTCCCATGCCTCGACGATCTTGCCGTTCTCGACCCGGGCAAAGGTCATTCCACTGATCTCGAAGCGCTTCTGCGTTGCGGGAAAGCCCAGATCATCTCCGGCATGGGTCATCCGCGCCGTCCACCGCACGGCGGCGACATCGCGCTCACCGATCGCCTCGTTCACGGTGAAATGGACGTCGGGGAAAGCGCCGCGCAATTTCCGGTAAAGCACCCTGAACGCCTCAAGACCGCGCGTTACGTCCTTTGGGCCGCTCACACCGTGCGCCACCACATTCGGTGCTGCGAGTTCTTCCATCAGGTCCTCGCGCCGCTCGTTCCATACCACTTCGAACCAGCGACGAAGGAGCGCCCCGCCACTCTCTGCCATTGCTGACCTCCCGATGCGATCGGCGCTTTTTTTTGGCGGCTTGGCGCCGCTCAGCCCAGTCTAGCCAAACGGGAATAGCCGCGAAACCAGTGCCTGCATCCCCACCGCATGCACCACCCGTTGAGATGGCCCGAAAGAGCCTGAACCGCCGCATGTCCGCAAATAAATTTTCGGATTTGTGATCACCCTCACATACGCCGGATAGCTGCCGCACTAGATTTCCCGGCAATCGGGCGCTGGCGACCCGTTGAGCGGGGAGCGGCTGCGATGGGAAAGATGATGCCTTTAAAATGGATTGAGCAAGCCGAGGCCCGGCAGGTTTGGGTGATCGCGACGTCGGAGCGCATGCCGGCGCCGAGTTCGCCGATAACCGCCGCGTCGTTGAAATCCTCGCTGGTGCGGCTCCGGTCGTGGATCGCTCCGCCCGACGAGGATCGCGGCGACAAGCAACGGACGCCGCATCAGTCGACGGGGATTGTTCGGGTGCGCCGGGCCCGGCGCACTGCCGGCTGATCGCAAGGCCGCGCGGCAGACGCGGGCTGCCGGAGCCGCGCCTTGGCACGGGGAAACCGCGTTCCGCTTCCCTCGGTTTGTGGCGGGCGTTAGAGTTGGCTCCCTGACGGAAAGAAAACGGCGGCGATCACCGCCCCCAAGCAACAGGAGCCGCGCCTGAACGCGAGTGACGCAACGCCCGGCGTCGCCACCGAGGAGCGTACCTCGGGCGATCGGCCAGCGCCCACGGAGAGTGGCGGCCCGCCGCCCGAGAATACCGAACTGTCGACCGAGGCCACGCCTACGGCAGACGCGCCGGCGGATGCGTCCGCAGAGCCGGCCACGGGAGCTGACGGCGCGCCGCGCTCACGCCGCCGTCGGCGCCGCCGTCGGCGTCCGCCGCAAACTGCCGGGATGAGCTCGGATCGTCAGGCGGAAGAAGGGTCGGCTCCTCAGCCCGCGGCGGACGGCGCGCCCGGCGCAACCGAAGCCGGTACGCCGCAGGCGGAAACCTCCGCAGAGGGCGGGCCGCAACGACACATCTTGCGGCTTGGGCGCAATTGGCGTCGTCGCCATCGGATCGTGCGGCCGGCGCCGCGGTTGGGCGAGGCCGAAGGCGCCCCGCCCGCAGCCGAGAACGGAGCCACTGAACCGGCATCAGAAGCGACCGCGGTCGAGACCGTGCCGGGCAACCGTGACGGGATGGGACCGCGCCGCCGGCGCCGGCGGCCGCGTTACCCAATCCCCGAGCGTCCACCGGGTGAAAACGGTGAAACGGCGGGCGGCGATGCCGCAGCGGCTCAGGGCGGTGCGGAGACGCCGACCCGTCCGCTGGGGACCCGGCCTCCTCGCACCCGCAACCGCCGCCGACGTCCGCCTGCCGCTGCTTCCGGCACGCCGGCCGCGGGCGACAATACCGGCGGCACTCCGGCGACCGGCGCGGCGCGGTCCGAGCGTCCCGCCCACGGCCGCGACCGCGATCAGCGCGCCCGCGGCCCACGGGCGGATGGCGGGCCCGGTGCTGGCCAACGTGACAGAGGCCGGCGGGACGATGGCCGGCGTGGCGATCAGCGCGGTGACCCGCGCGGCAAAGGCCGCGGCGGCCCGCCGGGGCGCGACCGTGGCGGCCCGGGCAAGAGGATCGAGCGCAAGCTCTACTCCTTCGACTCGGTGGTCGATCGCGGCTTCGAGGATGTCGAGGAGGAGGCCGAGACGCGACGGGTGCACTGGACCATCCTGAAGCGCACCACCGCCGATCAAATCAGCCGCAAGCCGGTCTCGGCGGTCTACGTCGTGCAGCGCGACGGCAATGACAGCGAGTTTCCCAATCTCGGCGCGGCCCGCAGCGCGGTCAACAAGACCATTGTCCATCCCGAGAAGCTGACTCGCTCCAAGGAGGAATACGCCGCCGAGAAGAGCGGCAAGCGTTAGCCGCACCTGCCCGCCCCGTTTCCGGCGAGCCAGCCAGTTCTGGCATCGCCGCAGCCCTTCGTCTTCGCGGCGCCTGGTGAGCGAAAGCTTGGCCCCCGGCGTTCTACCGGTGTTGAAACAAGCCGGCGAGCCATGGGCCCCGACACCCTGATACCTGAAGCGATGCGGCAATCGGCGCAATTCCCCCCGGCGGCAGCCGTGTCCGGGCGGCGTTTGCCGATCGGCGCCGAACCACGGCCCGGAGGCGGCGTGCATTTCCGGCTGTGGGCACCGCGTTGCCGTACAATCGCCGTCGAGATCGAGGGGCTGGCGCCGGTGCCGCTCGCCGCCGAGCCAGGGGGATATTTCTCTGGCGCGGCGCGGCAGGCACGGGCCGGCATGCGCTACCGCTTTCGCATCGACCGCGGTGACGATGCCTTACCGGATCCCGCCTCCCGCTTTCAGCCCGATGGCCCGCACGGCGCCTCGGAGATCGTCGATCCGGGCACGTTTCGCTGGACCGACACCGGGTGGCAGGGCCGCCGCCGCGACGAGCTGGTCATCTACGAGATGCATATCGGCACCTTTACGCCCGATGGGAACTGGCAAGCGGCGACGCGCGAATTGCCGGCGCTGGCCGAGCTCGGGATCACCTGTGTCGAATTGATGCCGGTGGCCGATTTTCCCGGCGAATTCGGCTGGGGGTACGATGGGGTCAACCTGTTCGCCCCAACCCGCCTTTACGGCCGGCCCGACGATTTCCGCGGCTTCGTCGATCGCGCTCACGCGCTCGGCATCGCCGTCATCCTCGACGTCGTCTACAACCATCTCGGCCCTGACGGGAATTACCTGAAGTGCTTTTCCGAGAGCTATTTCACCGACCGCTACGAGAACGAATGGGGCGAGGCGGTCAATTTCGACGGGCCGGACAGCAGGCCGGTTCGCGAATTCGTCGTCGCCAACGCCCGGTATTGGATCGAGGAATACCACCTCGACGGGCTGCGCCTCGACGCGACCCAGCAGATGTTCGACGCCTCCGACGAGCACATCGTGGCGACGATTGTCCGCGAGGTCCGCCAGGCCGGAGGCGGCCGCAACACCATCGTCATCGGCGAGAACGAGCCGCAGCACGCGCGACTGGTGCGGCCGCCGGAGCGCGGCGGGTGCGGGCTCGATGCGTTGTGGAACGATGATTTTCACCACAGCGCGATGGTGGCGCTGACCGGTCGGCACGAAGCCTATTACAGCGATTACCGTGGCCGGCCGAGCGAGTTCGTCGCCGCCGCGAAATACGGCTTCCTCTATCAGGGCCAGCGTTATGTCTGGCAGCGCAAAACGCGCGGCACCCCGGCGCTCGATCTTCCGGCCGAGTCCTTTGTCGTGTTTTTGCAGAACCACGATCAGATCGCCAATTCGATGGCCGGGCTGCGCCTGCACGCGCTGACCAGCCCCGGCCGGTCGCGGGCGATGACCACCTTTCTGCTGCTGATGCCCGGCATCCCGATGCTGTTCCAGGGTCAGGAATTCGCCGCATCGAACCCGTTTCTCTATTTCGCCGATCACCATACCGAATTGGATCGGGCCGTCCGCAAGGGACGCCGCGAGTTCCTCGGGCAGTTCCCCAGCATGGCGAGCACCGAGGTGGGCGATCGGCTCGCCGATCCGGGCGATGTCGAGACGTTTCGCCGTTCGGTGCTCGACCCCGCCGAGCGGCAGGCTCATACGACCGCCTTGGCATTGCATCGCGATCTGCTGGCCTTGCGCCGTGACGACCCGGTGCTCGCCCGGCGACCAGCCAGCATCGACGGCGCGGTGCTCGGCGCGCGGGTCTGGCTATTGCGGTTTTTCGCCGAGGATGTCGATCGCCTGTTGATCGTCAATTTGGGCCCGGATCTGACCTTGCGGCCCGCTCCCGAACCGTTGCTGGCGCCATTGGAAGGACAGGCCTGGAAAACCTTGTGGTCGAGCGAAGTTCCGGAATATGGCGGTGTCGGCACCCCGCCGCTCTACCGCAGAGGATACCTTCGCATTGCCGCCGAAAGCGCGCTGGTGCTGGCGCCAGCGCCGGCGGCATCCGATCGGTCGGAGCGTCTGAATCGCCGGAGACAGCACAATGGTTGATGTGATCCGGGTCAGCCGCGACGAAAACCCGGTGGCCGAGGCGCGACGCGAATGGCTGGTGACGAACGGGCTCGGCGGCTTTGCCTCGGCGACGATTTCCGGCGAGATCACGCGGCGCTACCACGGCTTCCTGATCGCCGCCCTGCCCGCCCCGCTCGGCCGCATCGTGATGCTGAGCGATGTCGAGGCGGAGATCGAGCGCGCCAACGGGACCACCGCCAATATCCGCGAAACCGGGCAATTCCTTGGTTTCACGCTGGCGATGGGGCTGCCGAGTTGGCGCTACGAGATCGACGGCATGACGCTCGAACAG
>Ga0210400_10002902_pt1 | contig 15430 bp, 13 predicted proteins | sample IncBWH26MmetaG_FD_155456 | JGI IMG/M metagenome (GOLD analysis project Ga0210400, IMG submission 155456) | Forest soil microbial communities from Barre Woods Harvard Forest LTER site, Petersham, Massachusetts, United States - Inc-BW-H-26-M | ecosystem: Environmental > Terrestrial > Soil >... | reverse complement strand
CGACAACTGCGCCGACATCAGCCGCTCGGTATCGGCCTTGCTCGATGTCGCGGATCCGATCGCCAGCGCCTACACCCTAGAGGTCAGCTCGCCCGGCATCGATCGTCCGCTGATACGTCCGGAGGATTATGACCGGTTCGCCGGCTTCGAGGCGAGGATCGAGGTATCGCGGCCGATATCCGGCCGCAAACGCTTTCGTGGCCGCCTGCTGGGCCGCGCTGGAGACACTATCCGATTGATCGCCGAGGTCGGCGAGGTTGAAGTGCCGTTATCGGCGATTGCCCGGGCCAAGCTCGTCCTGACGGACGATCTGCTGGCGCTGGCCCAGGGCAAATCCGGCTCCGCCGCGCCAGCACATTGAGATGTACGGGAAGAACGCATGGAAACGACCGCCGCCGCTTATGCCCGCCCCGAACTGCTGCAGGTAGCCGATACGGTCGCCCGCGACAAAGGCATCGACAAAGACGAGGTGCTGGAGGCGATGGAGCAGGCCATCCAGAAGGCCGGGCGCTCCAAATACGGGCAGGAATACGACATCCGCGCCGAGATCGACCGCCGCAACGGCGAGATCCGGCTTTTGCGCTTTCGCGAGGTGGTGGACGCGGTCGAAAACGAGGCGACCCAGATGCCGTTGGCTGCGGCACAGCGGTTGAACGCCGAGGCCGAGATCGGTGATTTTATCACCGATCCGCTGCCGCCAATAGATTTCGGCCGGATCGCGGCGCAGACCGCCAAGCAGGTCATCGTCCAGAAGGTCCGCGACGCCGAGCGCAAGCGGCAGTACAACGAGTTCAAGGACCGGGTCGGCGAGATCGTCAACGGGCTCGTCAAGCGGGTCGAGTTTGGCAATGTCGTCGTCGACCTCGGCCGCGCCGAGGCAATGCTGCGCCGCGACGAGCTGCTGCCGCGCGAGAGCTTCCGCCAGGGCGAGCGGGTGCGCTCCTACATCTACGATGTGCGCGAGGAGACGCGCGGGCCGCAGATCTTCCTGTCGCGCACCCACCCGCAATTCATGGCCAAGCTGTTCGCGCAAGAGGTGCCGGAGATCTACGACGGCATCATCGAGATCAAGGCGGTGGCGCGTGACCCCGGCAGCCGCGCCAAGATTGCCGTCCTCTCGCGTGACAGCGGCATCGACCCGGTCGGCGCCTGCGTCGGCATGCGCGGCAGCCGCGTCCAGGCGGTCGTCGGCGAATTGCAGGGCGAGAAGATCGACATCATCCCGTGGTCGCAGGACCCGGCGACCTTCGTCGTCAATGCCCTCGCCCCGGCCGAGGTCAGCAAGGTCGTCATGGACGAAGAGCAGCGGCGCATCGAGGTCGTCGTCCCCGACGATCAGCTGAGCCTCGCGATCGGCCGGCGCGGCCAGAATGTCCGCCTCGCCTCGCAGCTGACCGGCTGGGACATCGACATTCTGACCGAGGCCGAGGAGTCGGAGCGGCGCACCGAGGAGTTCCGCACCCGCAGCCAGCTTTTCATCGACGCCCTCGATATCGACGAGGTGATTGCCCATCTCCTGGTCACGGAAGGCTTTGGCTCGCTCGAGGAAGTGGCCTTCGTGCCGGTCGAGGAACTGGCCGGGATCGAAGGTTTCGACCAGGATGTCGCGACCGAGCTGCAGGACAGGGCGCGGCAGGCGCTCGAACGCCGTGACCGCGAATACGAAGAGCGTTACCGGGCGCTGGGCGTCAGCGACGAGCTGACTGCGCTCGGAGGCCTGACCCCTGGAATGCTCGTGACGCTCGCGGAGAACGGCATCAAGACGCTCGATGATTTTGCCGACTTGGCCGGCGACGAGCTGCTCGAAATGCTCGCGACCTCCGACAAGGGCGGCGCCAAGCTCGAACTCGACGAGGCCAACGCGCTGATCATGGCCGCGCGCGCCCATTGGTTCGAGGAGGGAGCCACCCCGGCGGGCGCGGGAGCTGCCCCGGTGGAGAAGGAATAGCGCGACGAACAACCCGGCAACGCATACGACGGTCGCCGCGGCGCCAACCCACGCAACCCGCTCACCGGAGCGCCGCTGCATCGTCACCGGCGCGCGCAAGGATCGCGGCACATTGCTGCGCTTTGTCGTCGCTCCCGATGGGGCACTCGTGCCCGATGTTGCGGCACGGTTGCCGGGACGGGGTTTGTGGTTGACGCCGCGGCGCGATATAGTGGATCGGGCGCTGGTGAAGCGGCTCTTTGCGCGCGCTGCGCGGCGGCCGGTCCTGGCTCCGCCTGGTCTCGCCGACCGCGTCGAGGCGTTGCTGGCGCAGCGCTGTTGCGACGCGCTCGGCCTCGCCCGTCGCGCCGGCCTCGCGGTGGCCGGGTTCGATCGGGTCGGCGAAGCGGTGCGCCGCGGCAGAGCCGCGCTGTTGCTGTTTGCGATCGACGGCGCCGAAGCCGGGCGCCGGAAGTTGGGCGCAAGCGGCGGCGATCGGCCGTCGGCGAGCGTCCTGACGGCGGCGGAACTGGGCGGTGCGTTCGGTCGCGATCGGATCGTCCATGCCGCGATCGGCGGCGGTGGGCTGTGCGAGGGATTGCGTCGGGATCTGGTGCGATTGGCCGGGTTCCGCTCCGGCGCGACGATGGATTGCGGGTTCGATTTGGCGCCGGCCCAGCCGGCATTGCAGGGTGGTAAAAGCAAAGCGCATGACTGAAGCGAACGAGCAAGAGCAGAAACGGCCCCTGTCGCTGCGCTCCGGCGGCACCCTCGGCTTGCGCCGACCGGTCGAGACCGGCCAGGTGCGCCAGAGCTTTTCGCATGGGCGCTCAAAGCAGGTAACCGTCGAGGTTCGCAAGAAACGCCTGGTCACGCCCGGTTCCGCTCCGGAACCGAGCCCGACCGAACCCGCGCCGACCGTCGCGCGGGCCCAGCCAATGTCGCCCAGCACAGCTCCGGAAACCGCGGAGCCGGCACGGCGGCTCGGCGGGACGCCGCGGACCCTGACCGCCGAAGAAACCGCGACGCGGGTACGCGCGCTGAAAGACGCTCGCAAGGCCGACGACGAGTCGCGCCGCCGCGCCGCGTTGCTGGAAGAGGACCAGCGCCGCCGGCAAGAGGAGCGCGCTGTCGAAGAGGCGCAGCGCCGCGCCGAGGACGAGGTGCGCAAGCACGCCGAAGAGGAAGAGGCCAAGAAACGCGCCGAAGAGGATTCAAAGAAGCGGTCCGAGGATGAAGAGGCGCGCCGCCGCGAGGAAGAGTCGCGCCGCGAAGTCGCCGAACGCGCCGGCAAGGCGGCGGCGGCAAAGGTCGCCGCGCTTGCGGCTGCCGGCAAAGTCGCCGTCCCAGCCGAGGAAGAAGATGAATCGCCCGCCGCGGCGCGGCCCGGTCGCCGCCCCGAGGCGAGGCGGCCGACCGCCCCGGTACGGCATGAGCAGCGCCGCCGCACCGGCAAGCTGACCGTCACGCGCGCCCTCGACGAAGACGCCGGCGAACGCATGCGCAGCCTTGCTTCGGTGCGCCGCGCCCGCGAGCGCGAGCGCCAGCGGCTGCACCAGGAAGAGCAGCCCAAGATCGTGCGCGACGTCGTCGTCCCCGAGACGATCACGATCCAGGAACTGGCGAACCGCATGGCCGAGCGCGGCGCCGATGTAATCAAGGCGCTGATGCGCATGGGCGTCATGGCAACGATGAACCAGGTCATCGACGCCGATACCGCCGAGCTGATCGTGACCGAGTTCGGTCACCGCCTGCGTCGCGTCGCCGAATCCGACGTGGAGATCGGCATGCGCGGCGAGCCCGACGAACCGGACATGCTCGACTCGCGCGCGCCGGTCGTGACCGTGATGGGTCATGTCGACCACGGCAAGACCTCGCTGCTCGACGCGCTGCGCCAGACCGATGTCGCGGGCGGCGAGGCGGGCGGCATCACCCAGCATATCGGCGCCTACCGCGTCACCCTCAAAGGCGGGCGGCAGATCACCTTCATCGACACCCCGGGTCACCAAGCCTTCACGGCGATGCGCGCCCGCGGCGCCAATGTCACCGACATCGTCGTGCTGGTGGTCGCCGCCGATGACGGCATCATGGAGCAGACGGTCGAGGCGATCCGCCACGCCAAGGCCGCCAATGCGCCGATCATTGTCGCGATCAACAAGATCGATCGGCCCGACGCCAAGCCCGAGCGGGTGCGGCAGGAGCTGCTGCAGCATGAGCTCGTCGTCGAGGAGCTCGGCGGCGAGGTGCTCGACGTCGAGGTGTCGGCACTGAAAAAGACCAATCTCGACAAGCTCGAGGAAGCCATTCTGCTGCAGGCCGAACTGCTCGATTTGAAGGCCAACCCGAACCGTTCAGCGGAAGGTGTCGTGCTTGAGGCCAAGGTCGAACGAGGCCGCGGTCCGGTCGCCACCGTGCTGATCCAGCGCGGCACCCTGAAGGTCGGCGACATCTTCGTAGCCGGCGGCGAATGGGGCCGGGTCCGCGCGCTTGTCGATGAGCGCGGCCAGAGCCAGCGCGAGGCCGGCCCCTCGACCCCGATCGAGGTTTTGGGGTTCAACGGCATTCCGCTCGCCGGTGATGATTTCGTCGTGATCGAGAACGAGAGCCGGGCCCGCGAAGTGGCCGATTTCCGCCAGCGCCGGCGGCGCGATACGGCCGCCGCGGCCGGCGGACGCGGGACGCTGGAGCAGATGTTCTCGCAGATCGCCTCGGGCGTCGCGAAGGAGCTGCCGGTCGTCATCAAATCCGACGTGCAGGGATCCCTCGAGGCGATTGTCGGCTCGCTTGAAAAGTTGTCGACCGACGAGGTCGCGATGCGGGTGCTGCATTCGGCGGTCGGCGGGATCAACGAAAGCGACGTGATCCTCGCCAAATCGACCAACGCGGTGATCGTCGGCTTCAACGTCCGGGCGAACCCGCAGGCGCGCGATCTGGCGGCGCGCGACGGCGTCGAGATCCGCTACTACTCGATCATCTACGACGTGATCGACGACATGCGGAATGCGCTGTCGGGCATGCTGGCGCCGACCTTGCGCGAGCGCTTCCTCGGCAATGCCGCGATCCGCGAGGTCTTCAACATCACCCGGGTCGGCAAGGTCGCCGGCTGCATGGTCACCGAAGGCGTGGTTCGGCGCGGCGCCAAGGTCCGTCTGCTGCGCGACAACGTCGTGATCCACGAGGGATCGCTGCGGACCCTGAAGCGGTTCAAGGACGAGGTGCGCGAGGTCCGTGACGGTTACGAATGCGGCATGGCCTTCGAGAACTATCAGGACATCCAGGTCGGCGACGTCATCGAGTGCTTCGAGGTCGAGGAAGTCGCCCGCGCGCTGTAACGCTTCACCGCAGTTCCGGCGAAAGCCGGGACCGACATGTCCACAGGCGAGTTAGCTGAAACGTGGGTCCCGGCTTTCGCCCGGGACTGCGCTTTTGGGCTAAGGCAAGATCTAAATGCCAAGGCGACGCGAATACGATCACGCCTCTGGGACCCGGGCGCCGGGCCAGCGACAGCTGCGGGTCGGCGAGGAGCTGCGCCACCTGCTGGCCGAGCTGCTGCGCCCGGGCGAATTGCGCGACCCGGCGCTGCGCGAGGCAAACATTACCGTCACCGAGGTGCGCCTCAGCCCGGACCTGCGCAACGCCACCGCTTTCGTGATGCCGCTCGGCGGCGCCAATGCCGAGGAGATCATGGCGGGGCTGCGCCGCAGCGCGCCGTTCCTGAAGAACCGCCTCGCTCGCATGATCGAGCTGCGGCACATGCCGAACATCACCTTCGCCCTCGACGATGCCTTCGAGAGCGCCGCGCGGATCTCGGCGCTGCTGTCGAGCCCCGCCGTCGAACGCGATCTCCACCAGCCCGAGGATGATGACGAAACCGGCTGATCCGGGGCTGCACGGCTGGCTGGTCATCGACAAGCCCGAGGGCGTCACCTCGGCCCGCGCGGTGGCATTGATACGGCGCGCGACCGGCGCCAAGACCGGGCATGCCGGCACGCTCGACCCGCTCGCCACCGGAATCTTGCCATTGGCGCTCGGCGAGGCGACCAAGACGGTCCGGTTCGCCGCCGCCGGCCATAAGCGTTATCGCTTTCGCATCCGTTGGGGCGTCGCGCGCGAGACCGACGACCGCGAGGGAGCGATCACCGCGGAGTCTGCCATCCGCCCGGATACTGCCGCGATCGAAGCAGCCCTGCCGCGATTCATCGGCGTACTTCAGCAGCGGCCGCCCGCCTACTCGGCGATCAAGGTCGCCGGCCGGCGCGCCTATGCGCTGGCGCGGGCCGGCCGCGCGCCCGATCTGCCGGCCCGCCGGATCGAAATCGCCGAGCTCCACCTGTCCGGGGTGTCGGACCCGGATCATGCCGATTTCCAGGCAGTGGTCGGCGAGGGCACTTACATCCGCTCGCTTGCCCGCGACCTCGCCGCAGCCCTGGGAACGGTCGGGCATGTCGTCGAACTGCGCCGGCTCGCGGTCGGCAGTTTCACCGAAACGCAAGCGATTTCGCTGGATTCGGCCCTGGCCCTTGGGCATAGTCTGGCCGCTTCCGGGCATCTGCTGCCGATCGAGACCGTGCTGGACGACATCCCGGCTCTGGCCTTGACCGCAACCGAAGGTGCCCGACTGCGTCAGGGTCAGCGGGTCACACCGCAGGACGAACGCGAACGGGAGCGATTGGCGCGGATCGACGACGGCGTGATCGTCGGCGCCCGGGTCGATCGGCTTCTGATCGCATTGGCGCGGATCGAGGACGGCCATCTTCGGCCGGTACGCATCATCAATCGTTGAAGGAACGCGACCGATGTCGATTACCCCCGAGCGCAAACAGGCGCTGATCGGCGAATATGCCGTCAAACAGGGCGATACCGGATCGCCCGAAGTCCAGGTGGCGATCCTGTCGGAGCGGATTCGCAATCTGACGGATCACCTCGGCATGCACAAAAAAGATTTTCACTCGCGCCGCGGGTTGCTGGTCATGGTCGGCCAGCGGCGTCGCCTGCTCGATTATCTCAAGCGATCCGACGCTGAGCGCTACACGGGCCTGATCGGGCGGCTTGGATTGCGGCGTTGATTCGCCGGCAACGGCGCCGCACATGCCTTGATTTCGCCGCCATCTTTGCGGATGGCGCAGGAATTGCCATATCCCTGGCAATAAGGTGCCGCCACGACCGACAATTGCGGCACGGTTTATCAACGGCGACGCGCGGAGGATCCGCCTCCGGCGCGGTCGTAGTCCGTTTTGGAAGGAATGATAAGGAATGTTTCAAGTCTTTCGTAAGGAGCTGAACTGGGGCGGCCGCCGTCTCGTCCTCGAGACCGGCAAGGTCGCCCGCCAGGCCGATGGCGCGGTGCTCGCGACGTACGGCGAAACCACGGTTTTATGCACGGCGGTGGCGGCGAAATCGGCCAAGCCGGGGCAGGACTTCTTCCCGCTGACCGTCAATTACCAGGAAAAGACCTTCGCCGCCGGCAAGATCCCCGGCGGCTTCTTTAAACGCGAGGGCCGGCCTTCGGAAAAGGAGACGCTGACCTCACGGCTGATCGACCGGCCGATCCGGCCGCTTTTCGTCCCCGGTTTTCGCAACGAGACGCAAGTCGTCTGCACGGTGTTGAGCCACGATCTGGAAAACGATCCGGACGTCGTTGCGCTGGTCGGCGCGTCCGCCGCGCTGACGATTTCCGGGATCCCCTTCATGGGGCCGATCGCCGGCTGCCGGGTCGGATATATCGACGGCCAATATGTGTTGAACCCGACCTTGGACCAGCTGCCGCGTTCACAGCTCGACCTCCTTGTTGCCGGCACCGGCGAGGGCGTGCTGATGGTCGAATCGGAAGCCAAGGAGCTTTCCGAAGAAATCATGCTCGGCGCCGTGACCTTTGGGCACAAGGGCTTCCAGCCGGTTATCAACGCGATCATCGAGCTGGCCGAGACCTGCGCCAAGGAGCCGTGGAACGTCCCCGAGCCGCCGGCGAACAAGTCGGCGATCGAGGCGAGGCTGCGCGAGGCTGTCGGGCCGATGATCGATGGCGCCTACCGCGAGCGCGGCAAACAGGCCCGCACCGACCTGCTCGAAGCGGCCAAGGCGACGGCAGAGAGCCTGTTCAGCGATGAGGGTGAGCGCGCCCTCGGGCTGAAGCTGTTCAAAGACATCGAGAAGGAAATCGTGCGCGGCGCGATCCTGCGCGATGGGACGCGGATCGATGGCCGCGACACGAAGTCGGTCAGGCCGATCGATTGCCAGGTCGGCCTGTTGCCGCGCGCGCACGGTTCGGCGCTGTTTACCCGCGGCGAGACCCAGGCGCTGGTCGTCGCCACGCTCGGCACCGGCCAGGATGAGCAGATTATCGATGCGCTTGAAGGCGAGTACCGCGAGAACTTCATGCTGCATTACAACTTTCCACCCTATTCGACTGGCGAAGCTGGCCGCATGGGCTCGCCGGGACGGCGCGAGATCGGCCATGGCAAGCTCGCCTGGCGTTCCATTCGGCCGTTGCTGCCGACCAAGGAAAGCTTCCCTTACACGATCCGCGTCGTCTCCGAGATCACCGAGTCGAACGGCTCCTCGTCGATGGCCTCGGTGTGCGGCGCCTCGCTGGCGCTGATGGATGCGGGTGTGCCATTGGCTCACCCGGTCGCCGGCATCGCGATGGGGCTGATCAAGGAGCCGCAGGCCTTCGCGGTGCTGTCCGACATCCTTGGCGACGAGGACCATCTCGGCGACATGGATTTCAAGGTGGCCGGCACCGACCGCGGCATCACCGCGCTGCAGATGGACATCAAGATCACCTCGATCACCGAGGAGATCATGCGCATCGCGCTCGACCAGGCGCGCGACGGCCGCGCCCACATCCTCGGCGAAATGTCCAAGGCGTTGACCGGGGCGCGCGACGAGGTCAGCGAGAACGCGCCGCGCATCACCACGATCTCGATCCCCAAGGACAAGATCCGCGAGGTGATCGGCTCGGGCGGCAAGGTGATCCGCGAGATCGTCGAGACGACCGGCGCCAAGATCGACATCGACGATGACGGCACGATCAAGATCGCCGCGGTCCACGCCGACGCCTCGAAGGCGGCGATCGACTGGATCCGCGGCATCGTCGCCGAGCCTGAGGCCAACGCGATCTACAACGGCAAGGTGGTCAAGGTCGTCGATTTCGGCGCTTTCGTGAACTTTCTCGGCTCGCGCGACGGCCTCGTGCATATCAGCGAGCTGGCGCCGCAGCGCGTCGGCAAGGTGGCCGATGTCGTCAAGGTCGGCGACACGGTCAAGGTCAAGGTCCTCGGCTTCGACGACCGCGGCAAGGTCAAGCTCAGCATGCGCCAGGTTGACCAGGAAACCGGCGAGGACCTCGGCGACCGGCGCCAGCGGGAACAGCCGAAGCAGGAACAGGCAGCGCTCTGACGGCCCACCTGCAACCGGGCGGCAGCGCGCCTGCCACCTGCCCGCCCCTTGCTCCGGTGCCCCTGGCTCGGGTAATCGGCCATCGCGGCGCCGCCGCGCGGGCTCCCGAAAACACGCTCGCTGGGCTGCACCGCGCCAAGGAGCTGGGCTGCGCCTGGGTCGAATTCGATGTTCGACTGACCGCAGACGGCGTCCTCGTGCTGTGCCACGATTCGCGCCTCGAACGGACCACCACGGGCTACGGCCGCGTCTCGGCGCGGACCCTCTCGGCAATTCGCGGCTGCGATGCCGGCGGCTGGTTCGCGCCGGAGTTTGCCGGCGAGGTCGTGCCGAGTTTGGACGAGGCGCTGCTGCTGGCGGTGAAACTCGGACTGTCCGCGAATATCGAGATCAAAGCCGATCGCGGCCGTGCCGCTGCCACCGGAGTAGCCGTAGCCGCCGCCCTCGGGCGCTTCGAGGACCGCCTGCCGACCGTGCTGGTGTCGAGCTTTTTGCGGCCGGCGCTGGTCGCGTTGCGCGATCTGGCTCCAGAGATTCCGCGCGGGCTGCTGCTCCGCACCGTGCCGCGGCGCTGGCGCGCCATCGCAGGGAGGCTCGGCTGCGCCACGATCAATGCCGATCATCGCCGGCTGAATCCCCGTCTGGTCGCGGAGATCCGCGGCGCCGGCTATCCGCTTTTGGCCTATACGGTCAACGACCCGCAGCGGGCCGACGCCCTCTTCGCCTGGGGCGTCACTTCCGTTTTCTCCGATGTTCCCGATATAATCCTGCGGGTTAGCGCAGGAGAGCCGCCGGTTTGGCATAGCGCCGCCGGCACGCCTGATCCTGTCGGGGCGCGGCAAGGAGCGATTCAGTGAGGCCGCTCAATCCGATCGTGATTTCCGGTCGCGAGGTGTTGCCGCTTGTCGAGGGCGGTAAGGGAATCTCGATCTCGAACGGCGAGAGCTCGGGCGCATGGGCGGCCTCCGGCGGGGTCGGGACGTTTTCCGGGGTCAACGCCGACAGCTACAGCGAAGCGGGAGAATTGATCCCGCAGGTTTATTTCGGCCGCACCCGCCGCGAGCGGCATGAGGAGTTGGTGGCTTACGCGATCGCCGGCGGCATCCAGCAGGCCCGCGTCGCCTATGAGCGTTCGAACGGGCAAGGCCGCATCCACATGAATGTCTTGTGGGAGATGGCCGCGGCCGAGCGCGTCCTGCACGGGGTATTGGAGGGCGCTCGCGGGCTGATCCACGGCGTCACCTGCGGCGCCGGCATGCCGTACCGGATCGCCGAGATCTGCGCCCGCTATGGGGTCTATTACTACCCGATCGTCTCCTCGGGCCGCGCCTTTCGCGCGCTGTGGAAGCGGGCCTATCACAAATTCCGCGACTGGCTTGGCGGCGTCGTTTACGAGGATCCGTGGTTGGCCGGCGGCCATAACGGCATCACCAACAGCGAGGATCCGTTGCGGCCGGAGCCCGCCTATCCGCGGGTCCGCGAATTGCGCAGCCTGATGCTCGAATTCGGCCTCGAAACAACGCCGATCTTCATGGCCGGCGGGGTGTGGTATCTGCGCGAATGGGGCGATTGGATCGACAACCCGGAGCTCGGGCCGATCGCGTTCCAATTCGGGACACGCCCCTTGCTGACGCATGAAAGCCCGATCTCCGACGCCTGGAAGCGCAAGTTGCTGACATTGCAGGAAGGCGATGTCCTCCTCAACCGGTTCAGCCCGACCGGGTTTTACTCATCCGCGGTGCTCAACGATTTTCTGAAGGAGTTGCAGCAGCGCTCCGAACGCCAGGTCGCCTACACCGTCGAGCCCGTCGGCGAGCATATCGCGCCGTTCAACGTCGGTGCTCGCGGCAGGCTCGTGTATCTGACCCTGCACGATCGCGATTCGGCGCAGCGCTGGGTCGCCGATGGCTTTACCGAGGCACTCAGAACCCCGGATTCGACGCTTATCTTCGTGACCCCGCCCAAGGCGCTCGAAATCCGCACCGATCAGATCAATTGTATGGGTTGCCTGAGCGCCTGTCAGTTCTCGAATTGGGCGCAAAACGAGGCCGCCACGACCGGCAAAAAAACCGACCCGCGGAGTTACTGCATTCAGAAAACGCTACAGGCGATCCGCCATTCGGACGATGTCGAGTTCCAGTTGATGTTCGCCGGGCACAACGCCTATCGCTTTGCCTCGGACCCGTTTTACGCCAATGGCTACGTTCCCACGGTGCGCGAACTGGTCGAACGGCTGCAAACCGGCAACTGATTGCCGCCTGAATTCCCGCCGCGCTTTATTTTCGCCCGCCCGAGCCCTATATCAGACGAATGCAGTTGCCGCGTCCCTCACCAATGGTCGTCGAGCGCCTGCGCCGCGTCGGGCTCAGGCCGACGCGGCAGCGTGTCTCGTTGGCACAACTGCTATTCGATGTCTCCGACCGGCACGTCACCGCCGAACAGCTGCACGGCGAGGCTCTCGCGGCTTCCATCAGGGTCTCCCTCGCCACGGTCTACAATACCTTGCATCAATTCACCGCCGCCGGATTGATGCGCGAGGTCGTGGTCGAGCCGGGCCGCTCGTATTTCGATACCAACATCGACAATCACCACCACTTCTTTTGCGAGTCGACCGGTCATTTGCAGGACATTCCGGGCGAGCTCGTCAAGGTCGGCGAGCTGCCGCAACCGCCGGCCGGCGCCGAAATCCGGCGGGTCGATGTGATCATCCGGGTTCGCCAGACAAGCCGCGCCGCCGAAAAATAATTTAGAATCGTTCTAAAGGACGTTGACTCCTTCACCGGCCAGACCTATTAATAAACGGTCGGCATGGGTAAGGCGCGGCTTAGAGAGCGGCCGCCCGTCCCGAGAAAGCGGAGGGAAGGATGGCATCTCTTAAAGGTTCGAAAACCGAAGACAATCTGAAGGCAGCGTTCGCCGGCGAAAGCCAGGCCAATCGCCGTTATCTGTATTTCGCGCAGAAGGCCGATGTCGAGGGCTACAACGACGTGTCGGCAGTTTTCCGCTCGACCGCGGAAGGCGAAACCGGCCATGCCCACGGCCACCTCGAATACCTCGAGGAAACCGGCGACCCGGCGACCGGCAAGCCGATCGGCGGCACCGCCAACAATCTGCGCGCGGCGATCGCCGGCGAGACGCACGAATACACCGACATGTATCCGGGCATGGCGCGCACCGCCCGCGACGAGGGCTTCGACGAGATCGCCGACTGGTTCGAGACCCTCGCCAAGGCGGAGAAATCGCACGCCGGCCGGTTCCAGCGGGCGCTCGACGGTTTGGACTAAACTCGGGCTCGTCTCGAACAATTCTGGGGGGCGCGGAAGCGACAGCTTTCGCGCCTCTGCGCTTCTGCAGCACGCCGGCGGTCACCGGCGCGGAGAGAATTCATGCGCGAAGGCGGCCTCGACGCCCCTACCCGTCACGTCATTCCGTGGGAAGATCCGGATTTCTTCGATCGGGCGAAAACCGAGGCGGAGATGCGGCGCATCTTCGACATCTGCCACGGCTGCCGGCGCTGTTTCAATTTATGCGACTCGTTCCCGCGCCTGTTTGATCTGGTCGACAATTCGGCGACCGGCGAGCTCGATGGCGTCGCGACCGCAGATTACCAGAAGGTCGCGGATGCCTGCACGCTCTGCGACATGTGCTTCATGACCAAATGCCCGTACGTCCCGCCGCATGAATTCAACGTCGACTTCCCGCACGTGATGCTGCGCTACCGGTCCGTCGAGTTCCACGAGGGACGCGTGCCCTGGGCGCGCACCGAACTGGGCAAGACCGACCGCAATGGCGAACTCGCGAAATATGTCGCCCCGGTGGCCAATTGGGCGAGCGACCGGCACAACCAGCTGACCCGCCCGGTGCTCGAAAAGGTGGCGCAGGTCGACCGCAACGCGGCATTGCCGAAATACCACGGCCGCACCTTTGTCGCGCGCTCGCGCCATGCCGCACCGCCGGTCGTTCAGGCCGCCCCGGCGTCCGGGCGCAAGGCGGTGCTCTACGCGACCTGCTTCGTCAATTACAACAATCCGAGCATCGGCGAGGCGACCCGCGCGGTGCTCGCGAAGAACGGGGTCAAGACCGAAACCCTTTATCCGCAATGCTGCCAGATGCCGCAATTGGAGGCCGGCGATCTCGCCAAGGTCGCGGCCGCCGCGAAGCATGTCGCGGCAACGCTCGGACCGATGATCGACAATGGCTATGACATCATCGCGCTGGTGCCGTCCTGCGCCCTGATGCTCAAATTCGAATGGCCGCTGATCGTGCCGGATGACGAGGCCGTCAAGAAATTGTCGCGGGCGACGTTCGATGTCGCCGAATACATCGTCGACATCGCCCGCAAGGAGGGCCTGGCGCCCGGGCTTCAGCCGCTTGGCGGCGGCGTGACGTTGCACCTCGCCTGCCACGCCCGCGCCCAGAACATGGGCCAGAAATCGGCCGAGATGCTGCGGCTGCTGCCGGATGCCCAGGTCAATGTGATCGAGCGCTGCTCGGGCCATGGCGGGTCCTGGGGCGTGATGAAGGACAATTTCGAGACGGCGCTGAAGATCGGCCGGCCGGTCGCCCGTCAGGCATTGCGCGATTCCAATCCGTTCCTGGCGGCTGAATGCCCGCTCGCCGGCCTCCATATCCTGCAAGGCATGGAGCTCCTCGCCAAGGACGAGACCCTGCCGGAACGGCCGATGCATCCGATCGAGCTGGTCGCCCGCGCCTATGGCCTCCTCGGCGACGGCTCGCAGCAAAGCACGAGGACCGCATGACCCCCTCGCAAACCCGCCCGCGCCGCCAGCTGACCCGCGCCGACATCCTGCCGCTCGACGAATACGTCAAGATCCGCCGCGAGCGGCGCCGCGAGATCAGCGAGCTGAAACGCCGGCGCCGCGTCGAGATCGGCCCATTCGCGACCTTCTATTTCGAGAGTTTCGCGACGATGTGGCAGCAGGTCCAGGAGATGCTGTACATCGAAAAAGGCGGCGAAGCTCAGATCACGGATGAGCTAGAGGCTTATAATCCGCTGATCCCGCAAGGGAGTGAGCTGGTCGCGACGGTCATGTTCGAGATCGACGATCCGCGTCGCCGGGCGACCAGCCTCGCGCGGCTCGGCGGGATCGAGAATTGCGCGTTCATCGAAGCCTCCGGCGAGAAGATCCGCGGCGAGTCCGATCCGACCCGGGAAAACACCGACCCGGACGGCAAGGCGTCCGCCGTCCAGTTCATCCGTTTCCCGTTCACATCGCAGCAGATGGCGGCATTCAAAAAGCCGGGCGCGCAGATCGTCATCGGGTTTGACCACCCGAATTACAGCCACATGGCGGTGATGCCCGAACCGGTCCGGGCCGCCCTCGCCGAGGATTTCGATTAGGCAGACGCAGGAAAATTTGATCGGAACTGGAACAGCGGAACGGCCGAAACTGCTCTCCGAGGCCTCCCTTGATGCAATCCGATAATTCGAGCTGGCCTGAGTTGGTCTACGCAGATTGGCAGGATACCTGCGCGACGCTGCACCTATGGACCCAGATCGTCGGGAAGATCCGGCTGGCGCTGGCGCCGCCGGCCAATCATTGGTGGCACGTGCCGCTTTACGTCACGAGCCGCGGGCTGACGACCTCGCCGATGCCGTATGGCGGGCGAACCTTCCAGATCGATCTCGATTTTATCGATCACGTCCTGCGCATCGCTGCCAGCGACGGGCGGCGCGATAGCCTGGCGCTGGTCCCCCGCTCGGTCGCGGATTTCTACAAGGAGATCATGGGCAGACTGCAGGCGCTTGGACTGGAGGTCCGGATCTGGACCATGCCGGTCGAGATCGCCGACCCGATCCGGTTTGAGCAAGACGATCTCCATGCCTCTTACGATCCCGTGCAGGTCAACCGCTTCTGGCGCGCGCTTGCGCAGATCGATCAGGTATTCGCGGCGTTTCGCGGGCATTTTATCGGCAAGGCCAGCCCGGTGCATTTCTTCTGGGGCAGCTTCGACCATGCAGTAACGCGCTTTTCCGGACGCCGCGCTCCGGCGCCGCCGAGCAACCCGAATATCCCGGACGCCGTCAACCGCGAGGCCTATTCGCACGAGGTCAGCAGCTGCGGCTTTTGGTCGGGCAATGGC
>Ga0210400_10002899_pt1 | contig 15441 bp, 16 predicted proteins | sample IncBWH26MmetaG_FD_155456 | JGI IMG/M metagenome (GOLD analysis project Ga0210400, IMG submission 155456) | Forest soil microbial communities from Barre Woods Harvard Forest LTER site, Petersham, Massachusetts, United States - Inc-BW-H-26-M | ecosystem: Environmental > Terrestrial > Soil >... | reverse complement strand
TGGCTGCGATGCGGAGCATTATTACTGCCGAGGTGACTTACTTCAGCAGTTATCCGCGCGTCGGCTACAGCTGCACGCTGTCGGATCTCGACGGGTTTGGGGGCGGCGCGCCCAATGAACATCAGGCCATGCTGATCAATAGCGGGCTGGCGAGCGGAAAGCGATACGGGTATGTGTTTACGCTCTCGGGATGCAGCGGGACGCCGGCGACCAGCTTTCAGCTTACGGCTGCGCCGAGTCGGAACGGTTTCGGGCGGAAGGCGTTTTGCGCGGACCAGTCGGGGCTGATTCGGTCTGCGGCGGATGGGAATCCGGCGAGCTGTTTGGCGAGTGGGGCGCCGGTGCAGTAGGTGTCGGAAAGGCAAATGTGGGGACGGGCACGTTCGCAAGCCTGCCCTGAGCGAAGTCGAAGGGTCCCGCCAAACGCAGCGACGCGCGCCGCCGTCTCGGCCCCTGGGTTCGAACGTTTTTCACTTCACTTCTTTATTTCTTTTTCTGGCGGATGGCGGCGCGGAGTTCGGCCACGATTTCCTGCGACGCTTTGATGGCCTGAGCGTGTTGATCTATGTTGAATGAAATCGCGCCCACTCGGGCGTGACCTCCGCCGCCGTAGCGCTCGCAGATGCGGGCCAGGTTTACTTCGGGTTCCTGCGGCGCCCAGGGGTTCGAGCCTACCGAAACTTTTACGCGAAAACTGCTCTTGCTGAGACCGACGCTGTAGACCGATTCAGGGTGCAGGTAGTAAGGGATGAATTTGTTGTAGCCCTCGAGATTATGATCGCTGACGTCGAAGAAAATTGTGGCGTCTTTGCATTCGGTGCGCTGCTCGAGAATTCCGATGGAGAGTTCGTGACGTTTGAGCAACGGCGGAAGCAGGGGCGCGACAAAGCGCTCTTCGAGAATCTCGGCCAGGGATTTTGTGGCTAACAGCGGGATCAGGTTGGGAACGAAGCCGTGATCGGGCGCCGATTCGATGACCATAGTGAGTTTCATGGCGGGGGCTTGCATTTCGACGGCGGTCTTGGCGTCGGGGTAGAGAGCGCCGTCGATGATGTCGGTCCAGTGCACCAGATCGGCCAGGGGCGCGGGATCGAAGCCGAAGCGCTGCTGCGCGATCATGGCGATAAAACTGGTGCAGGATTTGAAATCGGGATCGTAGAACTTGCGGTTGCTCTGGTCCTGCTCGAAGTGCTCGGCGTCGGCTGGAGAGAGAAATGCGCTCTCGTGATGATCGAACCACCATGTGATTTTAGGTGAACTGGAGTATTTGAAATCGACGATGGTGTTCTCGTCGCCGTCGAATTGCTTTTCGTCGAACAGCGCGCCGGCGCGGTGCACCAGGCCGGTGAATTCGAATTCGGCGTCGCCGCGGATGCGTTCGCGGTAAAAGCGGGAAAATATCGCGGCTGAAGAAGCTCCGTCAAAACATTTGTCGTGATAGAAGACCCGCACTCTCAATGAATTCCCCAATCGCCCCACAGATTCCCGCCGGCCGAAAACCACGCTTCCTGGCGCGGGATTGGAACGCGGGTAAAAGTTAATAGGATTGACAGCTTACAGGAAGAAAGTCAAGCGCGGGAGATTGCCCATAGCATCCTCTTGACCCGGGGGGGGAAAACAAACCACGAAGGACACGACGCGTCACGAGCTTTGATTTGCTGGCGTTTCCTTCGTGTGACTTCGCGTCCTTCGTGGTAAAGATCTTCGATCCCTACATCGCGTTGGCTTGTTTTTCGGCGAGGTCGCCGATTACCGGCAACTTATACATCAGACCCTGATTCGCTTTTATGAGCAAGATGATCCAGAGAACGAGTCCGCCGAGGCTGACCAGAAGATGAAGCGGAATAGTGATCAGCGCCATGAATGGTACAAACGTAAAAATCGAAAGCGCGACGTGGAGGACGAACAAAGCTCCGGCAAAAAACAGGCATTGCCAGGAATGGAAACGGATGAAGCGATTCTTGTTGTAGGGCTCCACCACCAGGAAGATGATCGCCGGGATAATGGTGATATAGGCCAGCATTCCCGCCACGTTGTCGGTCATGCCTCCGACGGAGGCGGTGGTGGCAGCGGGCGCGGCCGGAGCTCTGCCGGCACAAGCTGCACAAGTGGTGGTGCCGTCCGCGATCTGTGCGCCGCACATGTTGCAAAAGGCCATAAGAGTTCCCCCTCGAGTCGATTGGGGTGAAGGACGCTGCCATACAAGCTGCGCGAGACCGCCGCCAAGCGACGCTGCGGCAAGGTATCAAAAAGCCTCACGTAAAGCAATCGACAATTTTGACAGCGCAAAGAAATTACATGTGCCCAGCTTGCTGCTCGGCGAGATCGCCAAGCAGAGGGAGTTTGAACATCTCTCCCTGGAAAGCTTTGATCACCAGGACCAGCCAGATGACAACCACGGCAAGTGCAACCACGGTAGAGACCAGCACGACCAGCAGAGGTCCGAGGACCGGGATGATGAATAGGACAACGCTGGCCAGTTTGAGTGCGATGGCGAGCAGAATGGCCGCGGCTCCGAGTGAAAGGCACTGGACGGAATGGAATCGCACGAAGCGGTTCTTGCTATAGGGCTCGACCAGCAGGAAAACGATGGCGGGGATAAAAGTGAGGTAGGCGATCGAACCTGCAATATTTTCGGGGAACGGGCCGACCTTGCCCTGGGCGCGGGTTTCCGTCGGGCGCGGTAGGCCACACGCGGGGCAGAAAGCGGCAGTCACCGGCATCTGCGCGGCGCAGTTCGGGCACGATGTCAGCTGGACGGGGGTTGGATCCATTGTGGGGACCATATCAAAACGCGGGGTGTGCGGCAAATGGGTGAGGTTCACTTGCGCATTGACGGCGAGGCGAACGAATAGTATGTTTCGTGCAAATTTCTGCGCGGAGGAAATCGCCGCTTTGGCGTTCGCGCAACAAAATGAAGAGGAGGGTGGATGGCTTCGTTCTGCGCAGGTTGCGGGAGCAGTGTAAGTGGGGACGACAGGTTCTGCCGGGTTTGTGGACGAGAGGCCTCCGCAGATGGTGCCGCACAGCCCGGGACCAACCCGTTGCCCGTTCCTGTTGGACCTGCAGAGACTAGCGGAAAGGCTATCATCAGCCTGATCTCGGGCTTGTTTTTCTTTATACCGCCGGCTTCGATCGTAGCTGTCATCTTCGGCCATCTTTCGCTGTCGGAGATCCGCAAGAGTGCGGGGCGGCTGAAGGGAAATGGTCTAGCCATTACCGGCTTAGTTCTGGGCTACGCAGGACTGGCGGTGATTCCTGTGTTGATCGTCGCGGCGATTGCGATTCCGAACTTGCTGCGGGCACGGATGGAGGCGAATGAGTCGTCGGCAGTAGCGGCGGTGCGGACCTTGAACGTCGCGGAGGTGTTTTACTCTCAGGCCCATCAGAACGCGGGATACACTTGCGCGTTGACTGACCTGGATCAATCGATTGATCGGGATCTGGCGAGCGGGCGGAAGCATGGTTACGTCTTCGAATTGAAGGGTTGCTCGGCCGAAACTGCGGGCGGCCCCAACGTGAAATATCAAGTAATTGCGTATCCGTTGGTGGCGAACCAGACTGGCGTGCGGGCGTTTTGTGCAGACGAATCCAGCGTGATCAAAGTTGACGCCTCCGGTTCAGGGCCGGGCTGCGTGGAGAATGGCAGCCCACTGCAATAATTTTTGATTTTCTCAGGAGGAAAAGAATGTTTTGTACGCAATGCGGGGCGAATAACGCAGACACCGCGGTGGTCTGCATGCAGTGCGGCCGGAATTTGCAAGCGGCGCCTCCGGGCGCACCAGGCGCTCCTTTGCCGGTCACCGGGGTGGTGATGCCGCCGGCGCCGGGTGTGCCGGTGCAGAACTATCTGGTATTCGCGATCCTGGCGACGGTTTTCTGCTGCCTTCCGGCGGGCATTCCCGCGATCGTTTATGCCGCGCAGGTGAACGGCAAGTTGCAGGTGGGCGACGTCGCTGGAGCGCAGGTTGCGTCCAACAACGCGAAGATGTGGTGTTTTATTTCGCTGGGACTGGGACTCGGGATCATCGCGTTGTACATAATCCTGATGATGGTGGGAGTTATCGCCGGGCTGCATAGCAACTAGCTTTACCAATCAGGCATGGACTCTGCGATGAGAAGAATCCGGATGGCGGAGCTGATCCGAAACCTGCGCCGGAATTGGCTGCGGGCCGCCATGGTCACGGGTTTCGTTGGGATGCTGCTGCTGGAATTTTTCGATCCGGCAACCTCGGGGATATTTCCCCCATGTCCGGTGCATTATCTGACGGGTTGGTATTGTCCGGGATGCGGATCGTTGCGGGCGATTCATCAGCTGCTGCATGGAAATGTGCGGGCGGCGTGGGCCATGAATCCGTTGACCGTGGTGCTGCTGCCCTTTCTGAGTTACGGTCTGGTTTCGTCCGCTCTTTTGGAATGGCGCGGGCACGGACTTCCTCAGCCATTCCTGCGAGCGGATTGGATCCGCGCTCTGGGCGTGGCCATCGTTCTGTTTGGGATCGCCAGAAATCTTCCGCTGCATCCGTTTGATTGGCTCGCGCCCGGAGCGATGCTGCATCTGTAAACCCGTGCTGTGATTCGGGCGTAAAGGAGACGTGCGTGAGTTCGTTCTGCCTGGGGTGCGGGAACAGCTTGGCCGAGGGAGAACGATTCTGCGGAATCTGCGGCAGGGATTCTCAGGCGGGGGCGGGCGTACGTGCAATCGATCCCTCCGTTGCCTTTGGGCTGCCGCCAGAGACCAGCGGCAAAGCGATTTTCAGTCTGATCAGCGGGATCCTGTTCCTCATCCCTCCTTTTTCGCTTGTCGCCGTCATCTTTGGACATTTGTCGCTCTCGGAAATCCGCAAGAGCGCGGGCCGGCTCACGGGAAGAGGATTGGCGATCGCGGGACTGGTTCTGGGTTATCTGGGAGTCTTGGAGATCGTGGGGCTGATCATCCTGGGGATTGCAGCGACTCCCTCGACGAATAAAGCCGCGATGCGGAAGATGATGCTGATGAACAACGAGAATTCCGTGGTGGCTTCGGTGCGGAGCCTGAACACCGCCGAGATCGCTTATGCGCAGGCCCACCGGGATTCCGGATACACCTGTTCGCTGTCTGATCTATCGGGCACGTGGGGAATCAGCGGCGATCTGGCGAGCGGCAGGAAGAATGGCTATCGCTATGAGCTGCGTGGGTGCGCCGCGGCGAAGGCGAACGGGCCGGCGACGAAGTATCAGTTAGTGGCGTATCCGGAAGTGGCGAAAAAGTCGGGCACGCCGGCGTTTTGTTCGAATGAATCGGACGTCATCAAACTTGCCCGCAGCGGCTCGGCTCAGGAGTGTTTGCGGACGGGTATCGACTTGTCAGAGACTGAGATCAATCATCCGCAGTAGTGACCTGCTGGTTGACGGTAGCCAAGTTTCAGGTGGGCTGGGTGTGGTTCTTCCTGCGGCAGTCTTCGCAAACTCCATAAATCTGAAAGGTGTGGCGAGTGGTGACATAGCTGTATTTGCGTCCGATTTCCTGTTCGAGCTCGCCGACTTGCTGGGAAAAAAATTCGACGGAACTGCCGCAGCCGGTGCAAACCATGTGGTGATGGCTGCGGCGGTTGTACTGGTGCTCGTAGCGGGCAATGCCGTCGTGGAACGCGACTTCACTGGCCAAGCCGCACTCGGCCAGTAGTTTCAGCGTGCGGTAAACCGTGGTGTAGCCGATGCGCGCATCTTTTTTCTGCACCAGGCGGTGAAGCTCGTCGGTGGAAAGGTGGTCGCGGGTTTCGAGGAAGGTGTGGAGGATCACGTCGCGCTGCGCGGTCTGCTTCAGACCAACACCCTTCAGATGGCGGTGCAGGATCTCCTGGGCTTCGCGGACCATCTGGCGGGAGATGGTGGGTTGATCATCGATGCGTTTCTGCAGCATGGCGGATGGAATTGAGTCAGCGGGAATGTGATCAGGACGACATGCTCAGGATATCATCCAGCATCTTGAAAATGAACTTCATTTTCAGCGGCGAAGTATTTGTGACAGTGCGTTCTAACGGCGTTAACCACAAAGGTCACGAAGCGAGACTGGGACGCCGGAAAATTGTCGGGGCGTGGAATACAATCAGAGATTCCTCATGAGTACCCTGGCAGAAATTGACTTTCAAAAGTCGCGCCGGTCGCCGGTGGGTCACATTCTGCGACGGCTGGCGCTAATCGTGTTCGCGATTCTGGCGGGCGTGGCGGCCTATGGCTATTATGTCGTGCACTCGGCTCTTCCCCAGTTGGACGGGCAGTTGCAGGTCAGCGGGCTCTCGGCTCCGGTTACGGTAACGCGCGACCGGCAAGGCGTCCCTACGATTGAAGCGGCTAGTCTCGAAGATCTTTTCTTCGCCCAGGGCTACGTCACGGCGCAGGACCGGCTATGGCAGATGGATTTGATGCGCCGCTTTGGCAGTGGCGAACTGTCAGAAATCTTCGGCGAGGACACGCTGAAACTGGACCGCGAACAGCGGATACTGGGTCTGCGAGCGGCGGCGAAGAAATCGATTGCAATGGCCAACCCGCGCGATCGGAGTTTCTTTGACGCGTATGCGCGCGGCGTGAATGCCTTCATCGGCACACATGGTAACCGGCTGCCGATTGAATTTCGCATCCTGCGTTTTAGTCCGAAGCCGTGGACCTCGGAAGATTCAGTGGTCATCGCCAACTCGATGGTCAAGGACCTGAACTACCAATATTTTTTCGACGCGCTCAGTCGCGAGAAGATTCTGGCCAAGCTGGGGTCAGAGTTGACGGCGGATTTGTACGTGAACCATTCGTGGCACGACCGACCGCCGACCGTGATGCGCGAAGATTTGACGGAACCGGGCAATAACCCGAACGGCTCCGATGACGACGATGACGACGATTCTCCTGACAACTCGGTGACGCAGAGAAACGCTCCGGCGGTTGACCTTGCTCAGGATGCCGCTCTGAGCGAGGGCCCGCCGGTGAATGGGTCGAATGACTGGGTGGTTTCCGGGGCGCACACGGTGACGGGCAAGCCGCTGCTATCGAACGATATGCACCTTGGCCACCAGATGCCCAACCTTTGGTATGAGGCGCACCTGCACTCCGGCACGTTCGACGTTGCGGGGGTTACGCTGCCGGGGATGCCGTATGTGATCGTGGGGCACAATGAGCGGATCGCATGGGGATTCACCAACGTCGGTCCGACGGTGACTGACGTTTACATTGAGAATTTCAATCCGCAGGGGGCTTACCAGACTCCGAACGGATGGGTACAGCCGGAACATCGCACCGAAATCATTCATGTCAAGGACAAGCCAGATGTGACTGTGGATGTGAAGATCACCCGGCACGGTCCGGTGATCACGGATCTGGTTCCGGGCGAAATCCGGCCGCTGGCGCTGCGCTGGACGCTTTACGACGGGTTGCACATCACTTCCTTCGACGTGAATACGGCACAAAACTGGGATGAGTTCCGGCGTGCGTTTTCGCAGTGGGACGCGCCCGGGCAGAACGTAGTTTATGCCGATGTCGACGGGAACATCGGATACCAGTCAACGGGCAAGGTTCCGATCCGCGCGGCGGGGGATGGCAGCCTTCCGGTGAGCGGCGCCGACAACGCGCATGAGTGGACTTCGTTCATTCCGTTCGAGAAATTGCCCAGCATTTATAACCCGCCGTCGGGAATCATTGGCACGGCGAACGGAAGAATCACGCCTGACAATTATCCCAATTCGATCAGCATGGAGTGGGAAGCTCCGTGGCGCACGGCGCGCATTTACCACGTGCTGGAGTCGGGACGGCAGTTCTCGGCGGCCGACATGCTCGCATTGCAAACGGATGTGCAGTCGGAAGCGGGCCTGTTCGCGGCTGAGCGTTTAGTGTATGCGGTCGATCACGCCGTCAAGCCGTCGGCGCGGGTGAAGCAAGCGGCAGAACTGATGCGCAGTTGGGATGGGCGCATGCAGGCATCGTCGGCGGCGCCGACCATCGCAGAAAATTCAGTGCTGGAGCTGCAGCGGTTGCTGCTCGAACCGAAACTAGGGAGCGCGCCCGCCGATGCCATGCACGATGAAGAAGTTCTAAGCTGGAAGACGTACTCGTGGGAGATGCGTTCGGTGTGGCTGGAAAATATTCTGCTGCACCGGCCGAAGCGGTGGTTGCCAGAAAAATATTCGAACTACGACGAACTGCTCACGGCGGCAGTGGATGCGGCGGTGAATGGTCCGCAGGCGCCCAAGGATTTGGCGTCGTGGCGCTGGGGCGCGTTCAATGCGGTCGAGATCCAGCATCCGATTCTGGGACAGATTCCGGTGATCCGGCACTGGTCGGGACCCGGCGTGCACGAGCAGTCGGGCAGCGGATACACAGTGAAGGCGGTCACGCGCGGGCACGGACCATCGGAGCGGTTCACGGCGAACCTCGCGGACCTGGACCAGTCGACACTAAACATCGTGACCGGACAGGGCGGAAATTTCCTGAGCCCTTATTACATGGACCAATGGAAGGCTTGGTACGAGGGAACCACGTTCACCCTTCCCTTCAGCGCAAAGGCCGTGGACGCGGCCAAGGCGCACCGATTGGTATTGGAGCCGGCGCGGTAAGCGGCGATCGGGCTACGGCCTGGCACCAACTGAGAATTGCAGACCCCGCGGCGGGAGCGCCACCTGGACTCCAGTCGCTCGTTTTCAAACGCTTCCAATACCCCCGTGCGAACAGCCCGCAGTACTTGGCGGATATCTGGGAAAGATCATTTTGCTTGGGCAGCGCGGGCCAGCTCCCTCCATGTGATCAGCTTAATTTTCTGCTGAACCAGAATCTCCCGGAACTGGTCACTGGTGAAGAAATCGTAGTCGCGCTGCCTCCAGGCCGAGCCCCAGGTCGCGCGCTCTCTGGTGGCGGCCCGTAGTTCGTCATCGTCGTAACCGGGATGGATGACGAACTCCGTCACGCCCGGCTTCAGGTTCTGCAACGCAGTGAGATAAAACTCCGCCCATTTTTCCGGCGGAATTTCCGGTTCAATCGTAACCGTATGGTCCAGCACGATATCGCCCGGACCGAGGCTGGCCTGCAAATATGGGTGGTCGGCGAACCAATCTCTGGTAACGAAAACAGGCAACTTGTACTCGTGAGCCACCCGCAGCATGGTGTCGAACAGTTCTTTGCCGTTCATGATCAGCCGGTACTGGTGCGAATCGAGGTGCGTGGGACGAACGCCCATCGCGAGCGCCCGCTCGATCTGGGCGCGTAGTTCGACCTCGACCTCCTTGGCGTTGATATGCTCGCCCGCGTCCCAATCGTGATGGAAGTATCCGTTTTTGTCGACCAGGCTCGGCACTTTGTCCGCGGGCGCCACCGGACCCCAGCGGTAATAAACTCTTTCGCTCGTCAATGTGAGGTGCAGGCCAAGGTCTGCGTCCGGATGGGATTTGGCATAGTCGGCCATCTCTGGAAACCACGGGCAGGGCACCATCAGGCTCGCCGAATTGATCGTCCCGCCTTGCAGAGCTTTGATGGCAGCAGCATTCACCGAGTGAGTTTCCCCCAGATCGTCCGCATGAACAACGAGGAGCTTGGTTCCGGGAGGGTATCCCAGTCGCTCCAATACAGTCTGCGCAAAGACTTTGACCGGGAAAGTGGACAACAGACATCCGAGCAGCAGTACTCGCAGGATCACCGAAGGAGTCATTGTCGACTAGTAAACCACATCGCCTCGGCCAGTCAATAAATGCTAAGGGGATTTTCGTCAGCGGGCTCCGGTCCGTTGAAGCCATGCGATGAGGATCGGCCGACTCAAGTCGACGCCGTTGACTCGGGTTCGCAGTCGAGCCTACGATTTTCTAATGGGGACGGAGCATTCTCCAATGACGAGTCAAGCATCCCCCGAAATTAATCCGCCCACCCGAGACTGGGGATTGAAACTGAAATCCTTTCTCACTGCCACGATGAGTCTTCTGAGCGTTCTTGTTGTTTGTCTGGGAGGCCTGCAGAAAGATGTGTTCTGGTTGTGGATAGGATTCGTCTGTTGCCTGATTTCTGGAGTCTTTGTTCAACTGTTTATTAGCCGCATCAAGAATGAGGTTGCGTCGGGTCGCAGGTAACAGCGCTTCGCCTGCCGGCTGGTGTTGGAGCCGGGCAAGTAACCATTCGAAACGCCTGACGGCATACCCTTGGCGCTCTGCCTGCCAAATTTTGTGTATGAGGCAACCCATGGTCGATTTTCGGGTTCATGCCTGCAGGGAGTCTGGTTACATCGGAGGCATTATGCGTAAAGCGACGGCGGTCACCATTCTCGTGGTTCTGGGGCTGACTATGGCGGGGTGCGGCAGCAGCACCTCAGGGGGCGCATCCATTAATGGGAACTGGACCGCCAGTCTTACGAATCCAGATGGATCGATCGCGTACCAGTTCTTAGTCACGTTTACCCAGGGCACGGGCGGCTCTTTGAACATCACAAATTTCAGCTTTACCCTGCCGGGGTCGTGCTTCGGATCCGGCGAATACGGACCGACCGCTACGTTCACACCCAGCGGAACTTCCCCAGTGGCGGGGACATTCGGAATGTCGATTGCCTCGCCGGCCGTAGTCGGTCCTGCGCTCGGTCTGCAAGGGGCGTTAACCAGAGCCACGATAACCGGCACGTGGAGGTTGGGTAGTGGCGTGGCAGCCTGCAGCGGAAACGGTACGTTTGTTATGCAGCCATCCGTGGCTGGATAGCGCCGGGTCGCTCGATTGGGCAGAGGACTAGATCGTCCGGCGTAATCCGCGAGCGCGACCGCCCAGACCCCTTCCTTCACTTCTTGGGGCTTGATGCGGCCAGCGGGAAGGTAGCAATCAGATACTTGGCTTGATCGACGTCGATCGCATCAAGCTCCAACAGTTCCACACTCCGCGACATCACTAGTCGTGTGCGGTAGTAGTAGGATCGATCTGGTTCCGCCGTGAAATGCGCGAGTTCCACGCGCTGCGCGACCAGAGAGGACTGCAAGGTGACACAAACGTGATGCTCTCCCGGCGCGACGGAAACGGAAAAGTAGGAATTGCCATGGTTTGCCCCTGCCCATGCGCCGTCGATCCCAATCTTCACCGTCGGATATCCTACCGTCTGAGTGGTACCGGCATCCTGAAAGAAGTAGACCCGCGCCTTTCCCGGATCGGACTGCTCCAGCATGTGTTGGGATGAGTCCAGCTTGACCTTGAAGCTGCGGTTCGAAGGACCACAGGCTGCACTGGGAAGTGCAGGCGGGCCCTGGGCAAATGCGGATACGGCAAACACCAGCGTAACCAGAGCGATTTTCATAACTTCCTTTCGCTGAACGCCGCCCCGGAGCGTCCAATGCGCAATCCTTTCCGTCGAGCACTAGAAGAAGTCGATGGCCTTCACGTCGCCCACATAGCCGACGATGTCGACGGTGCCCTCTGGGATGTAGTCGTTAATCAGCAGGATGTCATGAGAGGTGTCGTACACCCGCAGGTTGCCGCCTTCGGCCACATATTCCACAGTGCGGGTGGTAAAGCCCTGGAGGCCGTTCACATCGCCGTTATCCGGCGGGATGATGACGGAATTGTCCGCGGTATGGAAGATAGTGAGACAGCCGCGCACTTCGCCGACGGGATTGCCCGCATTGCCGATGTTGGTGCAGTCGTGCGATCCGATGTAGAGTTGGCCGAGGACGTTGAGGTCGATGCGGTCATGGTAGCCGTCGGTGATGGCGATCTCGGTGCCAGGACTGTTGAAGTAGGGATCGGTCATCGTGTTCAGGTCGACGATATCAAGCGTGCCGCAGTAGGTGGCGGCGGTTTTGGCGGCGCTCGCAATCGAGGCGCAGGGCTGCCCGGTGGGCGTGCCGTTTCCGGCGACGTAGAGTTGGGTTCCGTTCAGAAAACCGATGGTGGCGCCGTTCACCGGAACGGGGGCGCCCACGGCGAAGGTGGATAGGTCGAGAGTCTGCACGCTGGCCTGAGTGCCGCCACACTCCGCGCCGCAGTTCAAGATATAAGCGGTGTTGCCGTTGATGATGGCCCAAACCGGCCGGTCGAAGCCCGGGACCACAGTGCAGATCGAATTTGCGGTGGTGGCGTAGCAGCTGAAATCGACCGGAGGAGCGGCATTTGCGGGGGCGATCACGGTCACGGAGTTGGAGTCGTTGCTGAAAACGAGAAGCTGGCTGCCGCCAGTATTCGAAATCACGGTTTGCGCGTTGGCAACCGCAATCGCGGTGAGCGTGGTGGTAGAGAAATTCATCACTTCCACGGCACCCAGAACCGACAAGCCGTTGACCGTGGCGGTGGGGACGGCGGCATATCCCGTCCCGTTGGCCGTGGGAAACACCATGCTGGAGGTCGGGCCCGGAAGGTGCACGTTCCCAAATGAAGTTTCCTTGGTCGTGTCCACCGCATAGACCGCATTGGCGCTGGCATCGAAAGCCACCGCAATGTTCAGGGACGGAGTCACAACCATCAGTCCGGGGGAATTTCCTGCACTCAGCGGAGCAACCCGCGGCACCGTGTCGTAGATGCCGTTGATAATCTGCAGACTGCCGAAACTGAACGTCGAGGTAACTCCCTGGGAGGCCAGGACACGATTGGTCAGTCCGCTGGGTGGTCCGGTTTTCGTGTAACCGCAGGACATGAGGCTCAGGCTGGCGCACAATCCGGGAACCAGAACGAGGACTAGAACGAGGATGCGTCGGGTCACGCCTGTGTGCATGCTTATCTGCACGCTTCTCTTCACGCTTTTCTTCAAACGACGGGCTCCTAACGACATGAAAAAGGGAGATTTAATTGCGAAATGGTGGATTATAACAGACCCGGAACCGACGCTTTATCGCGAGCTGGCCGGATATTGAACTACCATCATCCGATTTCTTCCGAGCCTCCTGTAGCGTCCTGCTTCCCCCCCGAGGAGATGCGCGAACTGGCCATCATCCTGTATTCTCAGAAAACATATGGCGGCTGACTTTCTTACCCGGATCAAGCAATCTCCCGTGTTATGCGACGGCGCCATGGGGACGCTGCTTTACGCCAAAGGCATTTTCATCAACCGGTCGTACGACGAACTGAATCTTTCGCAACCCGACCTGATTCGCGGGATTCACCACGACTACCTGCAGGCCGGAGCCGAAATTATTGAAACCAATACTTTCGGTGGTAACTCTTTCCGTCTGGGACGGCACAGCTTAGCGGACAAGGTTCGAGACATCAATCGGGCCGGCGTTCGTCTCGCCCGCGAAGCCGCCAAAAGCTTCGATGTATGGGTCGCGGGATCGGTTGGCCCGCTGGGAACCAGAATCGAGCCTCTGGGAAAGACTTCGTTTCAGGAAGCGCGCGAGGCTTTTCGCGCGCAGATTGAGGTATTGGCGGAGAGCGGTGTCGACCTGCTGATTCTGGAGACGTTCGGATATCTGGAAGAAATTCATCAGGCCATGCTGGCTGCGCGCGACGTGAGCGCCAAGCTGCCGCTCGTGGCCCAGGTCACCATCGATGAAGATGGCAACTGCCTGGACGGATCCGATCCGCAGACCTTTGTTTCGCGGCTCGAAGAGTGGGGTGCCGACGTGATTGGCTGCAATTGCAGCGTGGGTCCGGTGGCCATGCTGGATGCGATGGAGAAAGTGCGGGCGGCGACTTCCCTGCCGCTGGCGGCGCAGCCGAACGCGGGCATCCCTCGGTCAGTGGATGGCAGGAATATCTATCTGTGCTCGCCGGAATACATGGCCAGTTATGCCCGCAAGTTTGTAGCGGCGGGAGTGCGGCTGGTGGGCGGATGTTGCGGAACCACTCCGGAGCATATCCGAGTGATGAAGTCGGCGCTGCGGGTGGGCGAGGCGCGAGGCAAGGCTGCTTCTACGTCAGTCGGCGGGAGTCAGGCCGCGCCGATGGCGGTTCCGGCCGTGCCGCTGGAGAGTCGGTCGTTGCTGGGCGCGCGGCTGGCTCGCGGCGAGTTTGTGACCATGGTTGAGATCGTCCCGCCGAAAGGGATCGACATTGGCAACGAGGTCGAGGGCGCACGATTTTTGAAGTCGGTCGGTGTTGATGCGGTGAATATTCCGGACAGCCCGCGGGCGTCGGCGCGCATGAGCAACCAGGCGCTGTCGCTGCTCATTCAGCGCGAGGTCGGCATTGACGCGATTCTGCATTACACCTGCCGCGATCGCAATGTGCTGTGCATTCAGAGCGACCTGCTGGGAGCGGCGGCGGTCGGCATTCGCAACCTGATCTGCATTACGGGCGATCCTCCGAAGATGGGAAATTATCCGGATGCGACTGCCGTGTTCGATGTCGACGCGATCGGTCTGGTCAACATTGTGCACAACCTGAACCGCGGGCTCGATCTGGGCGGAAATCCGATTGGCGCCGGTACGGGATTTGTAATCGGTGTGGGAGCGAACCCGGGGCTTACGGATATGGACGAGGAGGTTCGCCGCTTCCAATACAAAGTCGAGGCCGGGGCGGAGTACGCGGTGACTCAACCCGTGTTCGACCTGCGCCTGCTGGAAAATTTCCTGGAGCGAATTGAGAAGGCGAACTGCCGCATTCCTGTGGTGGCTGGCATATGGCCATTAGTCAGCGTGCGCAACGCCGAATTCATGAAGAATGAGTTGAGGGTGTCGGTGCCGGATGCGATTCTGGAACGCATGGCGCGCGCACAGACACCGGAGTTGGCGCGGGCGGAGGGCGTTGCCATCGCGCGCGAAATGCTGATTGCCGCCAAACAGATGGCGCAGGGAGCGCAGATCAGCGCGCCGCAAGGGCGCTACAGCTCGGCAGTGGACGTGCTGGAAGCATTGGGCGGCCAAGGCTCTCAGGCGACGGCTTAGCCCGTCGAAATTCGTCTGTAACAGTTCCCGCAGTGGGATTTTGTAGTTCATTTTTTTGATCCTCTGCATCAAAAAGACTGGACACTTCTTCCAAATACTTGCATTACAATATAGAGACGGAGCGATCCCCGTTGCCTAAGTTTGAAGAGTGCCTCCAGCGACTGGAGAAAATCGTTCAGGAACTCGAAAAGGGAGAAGTCCCTTTGGAGACTTCGCTGACGCTCTTCGAAGAGGGTATGCAGCTTTCCTCGTCCTGCCGCAAGGAACTGGAACAGGCGGAAGGAAAGGTTGAAATTCTGTTGAAGAAAAACGGGAAGCTTCAAGCGGAACCGTTTGAACCGCTCACAGAAAAAGCGCCGGCACGACGGTAGGTGTGCCGGAGCAAGTGTACCGGAGTAGGTATGCGATTTCTGACCGCGATTCGAGTTTTAGATGTCTGTGGAGTTGTGCTTTCTACGGCCACCCTGCAGCCCTAGTCCAATGTCGGCGTCCGTCGTTGACGTCGCGCAAAGATCGGGGGAAAGATGGCTCAAAGTGTAGTTGTTCTGGAAAACAATCCTGGAGTGGCCAGGTCCCTGGCCGGTGGACTCCGCTCCCACTTCCTTGTGCATGTAACCCGCTCCCGCGAAGAATTGCGGGACGACGT
>Ga0210400_10002898_pt1 | contig 15443 bp, 10 predicted proteins | sample IncBWH26MmetaG_FD_155456 | JGI IMG/M metagenome (GOLD analysis project Ga0210400, IMG submission 155456) | Forest soil microbial communities from Barre Woods Harvard Forest LTER site, Petersham, Massachusetts, United States - Inc-BW-H-26-M | ecosystem: Environmental > Terrestrial > Soil >... | reverse complement strand
CGTCGGTGGCGGCGCGTCGTGCTTGGACGGCCCGATCACCCGCGTTGCATCCCCCGCCGCCAGGTGCAGCTCGTACGCGGCCACGAGCACCGCCTGCGCCAGGTTGAGCGACGCGTGCTCCGTCGTTGGAATCGTCGCCACCATATGCGCGCGGTCGAGGGCGCTGTTGGGGAGGCCCGAGTCTTCCCGGCCAAACAGCACGGCCACCGTCCCACCGGCCGCCCGATCCAGCAGCCGCCCCGCCGTCTCCCGCGCGTCCGCGCTCTCACGCTTGGCGGCCCGTCGCCGACGCGTATACGCCGCGACAAACGTCGTGTCGACGATCGCCTCGTCGAGCGTCTCGAAATGCCGGATGCGATGCACCAGATCGGCCGTGTCGTGCGCCACCCCTTCGATCCGCTCCGGTTCGTACGCCACCGGCCGCACGAGGCGCAAATCCCCGAGACCCATGTTTTTCATCGCCCGCACAGTGGCGGCGATATTGACGGGGTCCTGTGGTTCGTAGAGCACCACCGCCACACGGTCCAGCAGCGAATGCGGCATCCCCAATCTTAGCGGCCACCTGCCGTCCCGACTACTTTCCCTGCGATATGTCCCCGATATCCGAGCTCCTCCATCGCCTGCATGATCTGCCTGCTCTGGTCACGTGGGCCGGATCGGTCGGGCTGGCAGCCATCATTTTCACCGAAACCGGGCTCTTTTTCGGGTTCTTTTTGCCCGGAGATTCGGTCCTCGTCACGGCTGGGCTGCTCATCTCCCAGGGCTCGGTCCATATCGACATCGTAACACTGGGCCTCTTGCTCAACACCGCGGCCATCCTGGGCGACAACACCAACTACTGGATCGGCCGCCTGTCCGGCCCCCGCATCTTTACCCGCGACGAGTCCCTCTTCTTCCGGCGGCGCCACGTCGACCGGGCCCATGAGTTTTATGAGCGACACGGGCCCAAAGCCGTGGTCCTCGCCCGATTCATGCCTATCATCCGGACGTTCGCGCCACTCGTTGCCGGCGTCGGCCGCATGGACTACCGCAAGTTTCTCACATTCAGCGTCCTCGGCGGCACCGCGTGGATCTGGAGCATGTTGCTGCTCGGTTACTTCCTTGGCCGCAAAGTCCCGGGCGTGGCCCAGCACATCGACCTCGTGATCATCGCGGTCATCTTCCTCTCGATCCTCCCCGGGCTCATCGGCTGGTGGCGCGAACGAAAGGCACCAGCCACCTCCACTCCGTAATCTGGAGATCCGAACGCCATGGCTTTCACGCTCCCTCCCCTGCCCTATGCCTTCGATGCGATCGAGCCCTCCATCGATGCGCAGACGATGCAGATCCACCACGACAAGCATCACGGGACGTACGTCACCAATCTCAATGCGGCCATCGAGAAAGCGCCCGAGCTGGCGTCCAAGTCACTCGATGATCTGATGACCGGCATCAATACCGTGCCGGAAGCGGTGCGCGCGGCTGTGCGCAACAACGGCGGTGGCCACTGGAATCACTCGCTGTTCTGGCTCTGGCTCGATCCGAACAAAAAGGGCGGCGAGCCGTCGGGCGGCCTGGGGGCGGCCATCAAGGCGTCGTTCGGTGACTTCAACACGTTCAAGACCCAGTTCACCGCCGCCGGTGTCGGCCGCTTTGGCTCGGGCTGGGCGTGGCTGGTCCATAAGGACGGCAAGCTGACCATCACCAGCACGCCGAATCAGGACAACCCCTTGATGGACGGCACCCGTCCTCGCGACGTGCTCCTCGGGCTCGACGTGTGGGAGCACGCCTACTACCTCAAGTACCAGAACCGCCGGCCCGACTACATCGCGGCCTTCTGGAACGTCGTGAACTGGCCCAAGGTCGCCGAACGGTTCGAGGACGCCAAGAAATAAATAAGGAAGAAAATTTTCTTTCTCTTCCCCGCCCCGTTGGGGCGGGAAGAGATTTTTTCTTTATGATTTGGAGGGAGGAGGTGCTCGCGTCAGCGAGCAGCTTCTCCCTCCAAATACGTATACCCCTCCAAACCCGCGACATACTCGGCGATGAAGGTATTGGCCTCTGAGCGGCTAATCATTTCAGCCCCCGCCACCTTCCGCCGAAATGTCGTCAGAAGAGTATTGGCGTTGTACTCGACATAACTCAGCACATCGGTGACCGTATTCCCCCGCACGAGATCCGTGATCTCATACCCGGTACTCGTGTCGGCCAACCGCACGTGCACGGCGTTGGTGTCGCCAAACAGGTTATGCAAGTCGCCGAGGATCTCCTGATACGCCCCGGTGAGAAAGATGCCGAGGATGTAATCCTCATCGTCGTTGACCGCATGTAACTCGAGGGATGGCTTCCCCAACTTCCCCCCCACAAACCGATCAATCTTCCCGTCGGAATCACACGTGATATCCTGCAATGTCCCACGCCGCGTCGGTGCCTCACTCAACCGATGGATCGGCATGATCGGAAAGAGCTGATCGATCGCCCAATTGTCCGGCAACGACTGAAACACCGAGAAATTACAGAAATACCGGTCGACCAACGCCGCCTCGAGATCGCCGGCAATGTCACCATAGTCGTCCGGTTCCTGCTGCGCCCGCCGGGCCACCACGTTCACGATCCGAAAATAGATCTGCTCCGCCGCCGCCCGCCCTCGGAGCGAGAGCACGCCGCTCTGAAAGAGATCCTGCGCCCGGCCACGATCGAACACGGCATCGTGATACGCCTCGATCACCCGCCGATACCCGACATCCTGCTGCAAATCGTCGTAGTCGGCCACCATCTCGTGCAACAGTGCATGATCCTCGTCGCCCAGCACAGGCAACGGTAGCTCCGCCTGTGATTCGACATCGATGACCTTGAGCAACAGCAACGCGTGGTGCGCCGTCAACGCCCGCCCCGACTCGCTGATCAGGTGCGGCATCGGCAACTCCTGCTCCCGGCACGACTCGGCCATGATGTAAATCACATCGTTGGCGTACTCCTGCAGCGTGTAGTTCACGCTGGCGTGGGCCGTGGAGTTGGTCCCGTCGTAGTCGACGCCCAACCCCCCACCGACATCGACGTGCGTGATGTCCACGCCCAGATGCCGCAGCTCGGCGTAGAACCGCGCCACCTCCTGGAGCGCCGCCTTGATCGAGCGGATATCGGAGATCTGACTCCCGATATGAAAGTGGATCAGCTTGAGGATGTCGAGCCGCCCCCGCTCGCGCAGCATGTCGATCGCCTTGACGAGCTGTGACGTCGTGAGGCCGAACTTGGACTTCTCCCCGCCACTCTGCGCCCACCGCCCGAACCCCACCGACGACAACTTGATCCGCACGCCGGCGCACGGCACCACTCCGAGCTCGTCGGCGACCGTGAGGAGCACGTCGATCTCGCTCAACTGCTCGATGACGATGAACACCTCGTGCCCGAGCTTCTGCCCGATGAGGGCGAGGCGCATGAACTCCTCGTCCTTGTACCCGTTGCACACGATCGTGTGATCCGTCGCTTCTGACAGCGCCAGCACCGCCTGCAACTCAGGCTTGGAGCCACACTCGAGGCCCACCCCATGCAGCGATCCAAACTGCACGACCTCCTCGACGACCCGCCGCACCTGATTGACCTTGATCGGGTACACGGTCGTGTATCCACCCTCGTACCCGAACTCCTCGATCGCGGCATCAAAGGCGCCACTCAGCGACTCGATCCGCGAGCGGAGCACGTCGGAAAAGCGAAGGAGCACCGGCAACGCGACCCCCTGTTCCTCCAGATCGCGGGCGATCTCGAACAGGTCGAGCTCGCGCCCCGGGTGCGCGCGATCCGGACGCACGACGACGTGGCCACGACTATTCACATCGAAGTACCCGCCGCCCCATCCCTCGATGTTGTACATCTCGCGGGCAGACTCGATGGTCCACCCTTGAATCGTTGATGCGCTCACCCGACCGCTCGCTTGAGAAATGCACGGACCGCCAACGTCCAGAAGACCACGACCAGTATCGACATCGCCAACAGTACAACGGCAAGCGGCATATGCGGCACCTCAGGCGTCAACGCGCCGCGCATCCCCTCGGAGACGTACACGAGCGGATCGATCAATACCCCATACTTGGCCACCGGCACCACGTCGAGCCCGCGCCATGGGTAATACGTGCAGCCGAAAAAGATCATCGGCGCGATGAACACACTGAACATGAGCCCGATCTGCTGGGGGCTGATCGTGGACCCGATGAGCAAGCCGAGCGCCGAAAACGTGGTCGCTCCCAACACCGTGACGGCCAGGACGGCGCCAAAGTGCACGAGCGTGAAGCCCGGGATCGACCCCATAATCAGCCAGGAGGCTGGCAGCACGACCAGCGCCGCGATCACGCCCTGGATCACGCCGACCACAATCTTTTCGGCGGCGATGTACGGGGTCGGAATCGGCGCGAGCAGCCGGTCTTCGATCTCCTTGGTCCACCCAAAGTCCTGCACCATCGGCAGCGTCACCGACTGGACCGCCGCTAGCGTGAGGCTGAGCGCCAGGATCCCAGGCAGCAGCGCCGTCGTATAGCCGCTCCGCACGAATCCCATCTTCGGGAGCAGGCTCCCAAACACGATGATGAACAGGAGCGGCTGCATGATCGTCCGCAGCAGGAAATACGGCAGCTCCCGCCGCGCGACCCGCAGGTCACGCCGCAGCAGCGCGCCAAACACCGTGGAGACCCGAATACTGGTCAATCGAGCTTCCGACCGGTGAGCGAGATGAACAAGGTCTCCAGACTCGGCGCCGAGAAATTAATGTTCTTGAGCGTCCGGCCGCTCTGTTCCGCGGCCGTGATCAGCGCCGGGATCACCTCGCCCCCCCGATCACTGAACGCGCGCACGACCACGCCCCGCGCCTCGACGCCCGTGACGCCGAGCACGGCCCGCGCCCGCTCGAGCGCCGGCGTGGCGTCGCTATCGAGGACCAGCTCGATGAGCGTGCCCCCCGGTGCGCGCGCCTTGAGCACCTCCGGCGTGTCGAGCGCCAGGAGCCGGCCACCATCCACGATGGCGATCCGGTCGCAGAGCTGGTCCGCCTCTTCCATGTAGTGCGTCGTCATGATGATCGTCCGCCCCTGCCCATGCAGCTCACGCAGAATCTCCCAGAACGCCAGGCGCGCCTGCGGATCGAGGCCGACCGTCGGCTCGTCGAGAAAGATGACACGCGGGTCGTGAATCAACGCCCGCGCGATCATGAGACGCTGCTGCTGGCCACCCGACAGCTCATCGACCTTCGCCCGCGCTTTATCGGCGATGCCCAGCCGCTCGAGCAGCGCGAGCGCCCGCGCTGTGGCGGCCTGCGTCCCGATCCCGAAATACGCGGCGTGATAGAGGAGATTCTCAAAGACGTCGAGGCTGCGGTCGGGGTTGGGACGCTGCGGCACCACACCGATGCGCTGGCGGACCGCAACTGCCTCCAATAAGACGTCAGCGCCAGCTACAATGGCCTGCCCAGCGGTTGCGATGATGCGCGTCGTCAGAATGCCGATCGTCGTAGTTTTCCCGGCGCCATTTGGACCCAACAGGCCGAAGAACTCCCCCTCGGCGACCTCCAGATCGAGGCCATGCAGCGCGACAATCGGGGCGGCTTGCGCAGCCGCCGCAGCCGGTCCCCGGCCATTTCGCCCGGGCCGGCCGCTCGGCGGCGGGTAGACCTTACGCAGCCCCTGCGTGCGGATGGCGGGCGTCACGTCGCAAAGCTATCCCCCCACGGGGAGCCAGTGTAGGGGCACACGCGTCACGAACGATCCCCCGATAGACGGTGCGCCACTAGCGGCTGGCTCAGGGCTCGCTATGTTCCCGAACGTTATGCCGGTGCCAGAGACAAGCCGACTGTCCCTCCGCTACAAGATCGCCGCGTCGGCTGGGTCGGTGGCCGTCGTGCTGCTCGTGGGCACTCTCGCGTACCTGGTCGCGGCGCGGAACGCCCAAGCGCTCATGGCGAGCGCCAACACGCAGAACACCCTGCACCTGCTCGACTCGACGCTGACGCGCGTGCTCGACGCCGAGACGAGCCAGCGTGGGTTTCTGCTGACAGGCGACCCTCGCGATCTGGCGCCGTTCGACACGTCGTACGCCGACCTCGGCGGCATGGTGGACCGGCTCGGCGAGTTGGCGTCCACCGACACGCTCCTCTCACAACAGGCGGGCAGGCTGCCGGCGCTGTTGCAGACCAAGTTCGCCGAGATGCGGCGCACGATCGCCTTGAGGCGGAGCGGCGGGTTGGACGCGGCGCGGGCCGTGGTGCTCCTGGGCGTCGGCCGGATGTACATGGACTCGATCCGCGCATCGATTACGGCGATGCAGTCGGCCGAGTTGGCGTCGCTGGTGCGGCGCCGAGCCGATCGGACAGTTGAGACAGCGCAGTTGTTCGCCGTGCTCATCGCGGGGACACTGCTCGCCGTGGCGTTGGCGTCGATCACGACGGTCGCGTTGGCGCGGGCCGCCCGGCGTGAGGAGCGCGCGGCGGCCCGGCTCCGCGACCAGGCGCTCGAGCTCGAGGCGACGAATCAGCAACTCCAGGAGCAGGCGACGGTCCTCGAGGAGCAGGCGAGCGAGTTGGAGTCGGCGAACGACGAGTTGGCGGCGGCCAACGACGAGCTCCAGACGACGACCGAGGACTTGCTCGCGCAGACGGCGGTCGCCGAGGTGAATGCCGACCGGGAGCGGTTGGCACGGGCCGATGCCGACGCGGCGCGGGTCGCGGCGGAAGAGGCCAATCGGGTGAAGTCCGATTTCCTGACCAACATGAGCCACGAGCTCCGCACGCCGTTGAACGCGATTGCGGGTTACGCCGAGATCATCTCGCTCGGCATTCGCGGGCCCGTCACCGCGGAGCAGCTCTCGGATCTCAAAGGGATCCAGCGGAGCGAGCAGCACCTGCTCAATCTGATCAACACCATCCTTGCGTTCGCGCGGCTCGAGGCCAACCAGGAGCTGTTCACCATCCAGTCGGTGGCGATCAGCGACGTCATCGGCGAGGTCCTCTCGTTGATCTATCCCCAGGCGCACGCCAAGGGGTTGACGGTGCGGTCGTCGTGCACGCCGGCGTGCCCGCCGGCCGCGGCGGACCGCGACAAGGTCATCCAGATCCTGGTCAATTTGCTGGGCAATGCCATCAAGTTCACCGATCCGCCGGGCGAGATCGTCGTGAGCTGCGAGGCCACGCAGGAACACGTCATCGTCTACGTGCGGGATACCGGTCGCGGGATCCAGCCCGAGGCGCTGGAACGGATCTTCGAGCCGTTCGTGCAGCTCGACCGGCAACTCTCGCGGCCCGTCGACGGCGTGGGACTTGGGCTGGCGATCAGTCGCGACCTCGCCCGTGGCATGTCCGGTGAGCTCACCGTGACCAGCGTGCCCGCGGACGGATCGACGTTTACCCTCTCGCTCCCCTGCTCCGCGTAGCGGAGCTCAGTTCAACCGACTAGCTCTAGCAGGGTGCGTCCTTCAGCACCTGCTACAGCACGAATCGGTTGACCGAGGCCAACGCCTCGGCGGCGATGGCCTGCAACGACGCCAGGTCGGCGGCCGCCTCGCCGATGACCGAGGCCTGGAGCGCCGTGGCCGACGCCATCTGCGACGCCGCCTCGCGCTGTGCGTTGGCGAGCGCGGCCACTTCGGCGGCGCGCCCCTCGATGCGTCGCACCGCGTCGCGTTGCGCGGCGGCCAGCGTGGCCACGCCTCGCACGATCGCCGCCGCTGACTCGACACGCGCCGCCGAGTCCCGGATCGTTTGCCCGGTGCCGCCGATGACCTTTCGTCCGGCCAGGACTTCGTCGTTGGCGCGCGCGAGATCGTCGGCCGTTGCGGCGGTGCTCTTCTGGATACCGGCAATCTCCCCGCGGATCTGCTCCACGAGCTTGCCCGACGCCCGCGCCAGCTTGCGCACCTCGTCGGCGACAACCGCGAACCCCTTCCCATGCTCTCCCGCACGCGCGGCCTCGATCGCGGCGTTGAGCGCGATCAGGTTGGTCGTCTGCGCGATCCCATCGATGCCGGCCGTGGCGCCGGCGATGGCCCGGAGCCGGTGCTCGACGTCGGCGAAACTCTCCCGCGCCGCATGGGCTGCGACGACGATGCGCTCGATCGCCGAGTCGGCGTCGGCCACCCCGCTGAGCCCCGCCTGTGCCGCCCGGAGCGTGTCGGTGGCGATCTGATCGGCCTCGCCGACCCGATCGAGCATGGCCTCGGCGGCTTCCCCGGCGGCAATCGCTTCCTCCCGAGTCCGCGCAGCCGCGTCGGCCTGGGCCGCGGCGTCCGCCGCCACGTGCTCCACCGTCGCGGTCAGCTCCTCGCCCGACGCAGTGAGCTCCTCGGTCGACGCGCCCAGCTCCTCGGTCCGACGCACCACGCGTTCGGAGGCGTCGCGCGTACTCGCGACCAGTCGCGCGAGCTCGGCGATGAACCGATTGACGCAGACCGCAAGGTCGCCGATCTCGTCGCGGGTCCGTACGGCGACCCGGGTGCGCAGGTTCCACTCGCTCTGGCGGGTGAGACTATCGAGCGACACGGTGACTGATTCGAGCGGCCGGGTCACCGAACGCGAGAGTAGCCAGGCGAGTCCGCACGCCACCGTGATGGCGGCGATCGTGGCGACCGTGAACAACTGGCGAAGCCGGAACCAGGCGTCGATCGCCCGATCCAGGGACCAGGCGAGCAGCACGCGCTCACCGGAACGCGTTGGACGCACGACCCACAGCTCGCGGTTGTTGTGGCGGACGCCATCGTTACTGGCGGCGCGCGCGACGTCGGGAGGTGGGAAGATGGTGCCGTGCTCGGAGCGCGCGAAGAGCACGTGCCCGGTCTCGTCCACGACGCCGACATATAGGATACGGCCCAACGCGGTCGTGAAGACGTCGTTGATCGTCTCGGCGGTCGGCCGGCGGACGACGAGCGCGGTCACGGTGCGGGCGCTTTCGGCGGACTCCCCGAACTGGACGGTCCAGAAGATCCGGGGCAGGAACCACGAGCCCAGGATGAGAAACGTTGGGAACAGGGCGGCGACGACGAAGAGAATGATCTTCGTCCGCACCCGGGCGCCGCGCCGTTCGACGCCGCCATGCGCGTGGAGAAACTCGATCCCTTCGAGGGTGTCGAGCTCTGGGGAGCGCCAACGCCCGCTCCTGCGGCCGTTCGCGCCTTGGATCTGGTCAACGACAGTCAATCCAGCACCTCGGGGTCCCGCGGGGCGCGCTCTCGTACAGGACGACTGGGGCGCCCAAGGGTTGCGCGGGCCGCGGGGGTTGCTTGTCGGGGCTTGCGAGCTACTCTACCGGAGATGCGCCGCCTGATCTCCTATTTCTTACGTGGGCTGGCGTTCGTCGCCCCGATCGCGGTGACGGTCTACGTCTGCGTCCGGATCTTTACGGAGATCGACGGCTGGCTGGGCCTCAAGACCCCGGGCGTCGGCTTCGCGCTGACGCTGGTCCTGATCACCGTCGTCGGCTTCCTCGGCTCGACCCTGCTGGCGCGCGGGCTCATAACGTCCATCGACAGCCTGATCGACCGCCTGCCCTTCGTTCGCCTGCTGTACTCGTCGACCAAGGACATGCTGAACGCCTTTGTCGGCGAGCAGCGCCGGTTCGACATCCCCGTCCTCGTCCCCTCCCCCGACGGCGGCCCGGCCAAGTCCCTGGGCTTCCTCACCCAGGGCTCGCTGGACCGCATCGGGTTGGGCGACCACGTGACCGTCTACCTCCCGTTCTCCTACGCGCTCTCCGGCCGGCTCTTTCTCTATCCGGCCGCCGTCGTCACACGTCTCGATGTGCCGAGTGCGGACGTGATGGCGTTCATCGTCTCGGGGGGCGTGACGGCGCTGCCGCCGTCACCCCCGAGCCCCTCGGCCTAACAACCTGATGTGATGGGCGTTCCCGGCGTTGCGGTTGGGTCGTTCCAATTCTGCAGCGGGTCCACTGGAATGTTGGGATTGGCGCTCGTTTCGCTGAGCGGGTAGGTCAGTCGACGCGGAATCAACGCCTGACCACCGAGCGGCAGCATCGCCGGCAACCCGGTTCTCTTCCAGTCGTTCCAGACTTCGGGATTCTGAAACAGCGCGATGTACTTCTCGTTCATGATTGTCGAGAGGTGCACGGGCGATTGCGGCGTCGCCCCGACGGCGGCCTGTTCCGCTTGATACGCCAACGTCGCGGAATCGCCGTGTCCTCTCTGACACTCGGCCTCCGCGATGATCAACTCGTTTTCGGCGTACGTGATGATCGGCTGGGCGAACGTCGGGGCCGAGCGCGTGCCGGAGAGCGTGGACAGCGCCGCGCCGGAGGCGGTATCCGATCCGACGTACAACGCGCCAACCGTGGTGAAATACGCCGGCAAGCGTGGATCGCCCGTCGCGTTCATGAGATTTACGATCGTCCCGCCGGCCGCGATGTCGCCGGCATAGATGCTCTGGAAGTCCGACCACAAGTTCGCGGTGCTCGCCGTCGCTCCGACGTGGTAGCTGACGAAATCGGACGCACCGGTTGGATCCAGGATGCCTGAATCGGCCGCGACCAGCGCCGAGTCGTACGCCACGACGCCAAGCTTCTCGGCTTGATGGATCCACAACCGCGCTTTGATCGTGTACGCCAGGTGAATCCACGACTCGGGCGCGCCACCGAACGTATTGTCGTTCGCCTGCGCGCCGACATTCGTGGGCCCCGTCGCGCGCATATACACGATCGCTGATGACAGGGCGTGTTCGAGGCTGTCGTACACCTGTTGTTGGGGATCGACCTTCGGGATCGGATGGACCGTCGGCTGCGAGGCCTGCGAGTACGGAATGTCGCCCCAGATGTCGGCCCCGAGCCCGACCTGGATCGCCTCCAGGACAATCGCCTGGCCAACGAAAATCGAATCGCCCGCCGCCATCGATGTTGTCTCGATGGTGTGCAGATCGATCAGCCCGCCGCCCCCGTAGATGTGCGACCAGTTGCCGTAGTAATCGTCCTGCCCGTATTGGTAAATATTCAGCGTGTTGAACGGCGTCGCTTGTCCGGAGCACTGCTGCATCCAGATACACAGGGTGCGGCCGAGCTGACCTTCAATCTGGAAATAGACGTCCGTCTGTGCCGCGATGAAGAGGGGACCGGCGGACGCGGTGCCAGGCTCGTTCGGGTTGGTGGTGAGTTTCTTGGCCTTGAGGAAGTCGTTGCATCCCGCCAGCGCCAACACCAGCAGGCCGCTTCCGCACGCCGCCGCCACGTATCGATGCATGTATGAAATCCGAGTAGAAGTCACGTGGCCGCTCACTTGGTGAGGATGACCGTGAAGACAATCGTCCGGGCCTGCGGGATGCCGAAGAAGTCGATGCCCTGCGCGCCAGTCTCGGCGCCGCCGGCATTGACCTCGGGGTCACCCGAGGGATACCGGGACCATGTCACCAGATTGCGTCCCGACACGCGGGCCTGGATATACCCGAGGCCCAGGTTGTGCGTGATGAACCGGCTGTCGAACGTGTAGCCGAGCGAGAGCTCGCGCAGCTTCACGTAGCTGCCGTCGAGCAGATACGGCGAGATGAGCGACACGGCGATCCCGCCCTGATAGTTCTGGAACCACGTCTGGTCGAGCACGGCCGGCGTGCCCGCGCCGGGGCCAGCCACTGGCCCCTTCATGTAGCCCTGACCAAACGTCACCGTCTTATTGCGCAGGTTACCGGTCGTCGCCGACGTGCCATAGAAGTCCAGGGCTTGCTGCGTCTGATCGTACACAAGGCCACCCTGCCGCACGTCGACGAGCGCGTAGAGCGTCCATTTCTTCCACCGGAAGCTCGTGTGGAAGTTGCCGGTCCACTTGGGATCCGGGTTGCCGAGGTAGCGTTGGGTCGGATCGATAATCGGGTAGCCGGCACCCTCCCCGCCGAGCGTCCCGTTGTCGATGAACAGGGCGTGATGCTTCCGCTGCCTTGCCGTGCAGTTGGCGTCGACGCTATAACTGCCGTTCAACACGACGCCACGGCCGCATCGGACGTAATCCTCGCCGCGAAACGCGTCGACGGTCCCGCCGAGTTGCGTGAACACGTTGCCGAAACCACCCAGGCCGCCGTACGGAATGAAGCTGGCGCCGGCGAGCTTGGTGACCTTGTTCCAGTTTGTCGCGTAGTTGACGCCGGCCTCCCACGAGATGTCGCGTGTCTGGATCGGCCGCACGTTGAAGGCCAGCTCGACGCCGTCATTCCGAATCGTCGCGCCGTTGTACCACTTGTTCGTGTAGCCGCCAGACGCCGGGACGACGATGGGCAGAATGACGTCCGTCGACAGCTTATGGTACCAGGTGATGGCCAGGTCGCTGCGGTCCTTGAAGAAGCCAAAGTCGGCGCCCGTCTCGAACTCGCCGGTGCGCTCGACGCGGAGCTTACCGGGCTCCGTGTCCGGTGTGAACAATCCGCCGCCGTTTGCGCCCGACGCCGACAGGATCGATGCGCTGAAAAAATCGGTGTATGGGCATGCGGCGCAGTAGTACTTGACCGTCTCGTACGGGTTTGGCTCGGTGCCGCTCTGTCCATACGCCACGCGCAGTTTCGCGTACGAGACCACAGGGTAGACCAATCCATGCAGGTAGCTGCTGATGTCCCATGCGGCGCTCCCGCTCGGGAACCACGCCCAACTATTTGGGAACGTCGATGACCCGTCATATCGGGCCCCGACCTTCAGGTACAGCTGCTGCCATACGTTGAGCGTCGCCTGCCCGAAATAGCCGAGGTCATGGATGTAGTACTGCTGCGAGTAGACCGGCGTGCGTTCCGAGTTGGTGTTGTTCAGCGACGGGGGATAGTTCGCGAACAACCCGTCGCCGACGGCGCCAAACCCATTGAAGCTCCGCGTATTGAGATCCTGGCCGATCGTCGCATCCCCGCTCAGATTTGGCCCTCGCGACCACGTGGCCGTGGCGAGCACGGTCTGATCCAGCTCGAAGTGATCGAAGTCCTGTTGGATGACCTGACCGGTCGGCAGCGCCGTCTGTGAATTCCCGATCGGTTGCGACTGCACACGGTTGTCGTGCGAGTAGTCCACGCCCAAGTGCTCCTGGAACTTGAGCCACGGCGTCGCCTGCCAGTCGATCGTCCCGCTCGGGATGACCCGGTTGGTGTTCGTCGTGCTCAGTCCCGTCGCCGCCGAGAAGAACGGATCATCGTATCCGCGCGTCGAATCGGCATCGAGGGCAGTCGGGAACGGTCGTCGGAACGACCGCTGTTGTCCGTACTGATTGTAGATCGGCAGGTTATTGAAGTCGGGCGGCGTGAGCCACGAGCCGAATGTGATGCTCGCAAAGTTGTACCCCTTCTGCACCGCGTCCTGTGCGGTGTTGGCAAACGAGACGTTGCCATCGAGCGTCAGCCCGGGCACGACCTCGCGCGAAGCTTTGAGACGGGCCGAGGACCGGTGCAGATAGTTGTGCGGGCCGATCACGTCGCCGACCTGGTCGACATATCCGCCCGACGCCAGGAACGCGCTGCGCGTGTCCCCACCCGAGACGGTCAGATTGTTGTCGCTATACGTCCCGGTCTGGAACACTTCGTTGCGGTGATCATAGGTCGGCGTGCCCGGCGCGATCGCCGGTCCCCAGCTGACCCCTTGCGTGAGACAGGGCGGATTGCTCGAGAATCCGGCCGCGATACACGTGTCCACGGAGTCACCCGACCCCTCCCCGTATTTTCGTTGCAGATCGGGAAAGTTCGTGACATTCGAAAAGCCATAGTTGCTGGTCAACGTCGTCGTCGTCCGACCACCGCGGCCGCTCTTGGTCGTGATCAGAATGACACCCTGGCCAGCACGCGCACCATAAATGGCCCCAGCGGCGGCGCCCTTCAGGATCGTCACCGACTCGATGTCGTCGGGGTTGATGTCGATGGCACGATTGGGCGAGGCCACACCGCCTTGCGGTCCGCCGGTCTGGGGATCGAGCGTGGCCACCGTATTCGTCGAGTTGTCGATCGGCGTTCCGTCGATGACGATCAGCGGATCCGGCGTGTGCCCCAGCGTGTTCTCGCCGCGCAGCCGGATCGATGCCGACGCGCCGGGATCGCCGGCGTTGGACGTGATGTTCACACCAGGCGTCTGGGCGGCAATCGCGTCGACGATGTTCGGCTCGTGGCTGTTCTGGATCGCGCCCGAGTCGATATGGGCGCGCGCCGTGGCCAGCTTCTCCGTGCTACTCGACGTGCCCTCACCCGTGATGACCACTTCCCCCAGGTGCAACGGGTTGGTCTCCACGCGGTATGTCACCGGCGCAAAGGGCGCCGTGAGCACCAGCGACTCCGTCTCCGGTTTGAACCCGAGGGCGCGGACGCTCACGACGACGGTCTGGCCGGAGAGCTTGCTGGTCGGGATGTTGATCGTGAACTTGCCATCGGGCCGCGTCTGCGTGATCAGCGCCAGACTCGGAATGATGACCTGCGCGAACGGCACTGGGTTGCCGAGCGCCGACTTCACCTCACCCGTGAACGCCTCCGTCTGTCCCTGCCCCCGCGCCACCGCCGGTACGATCCCCAGCGCGATGGTCGCCAGACACCACATACGACGTATGAGATTCACTGATCGCCCTCATCCTGGGAGTTGACACGGAGTTGACAGGCAGTTGACAAACTCCAGAGACCCCCGCCGTCGGAGAGCGACGGCGGGCCGGTGCTGGCGCGGCGCGCGCGAGGCGCGCCGGTGTGGAGCGCCTTTAAGGTCCGCTACGCCGCAGGATGCCCGCGCGCCCAAGGCGATCGTTGGGCGTATTGGGGCGAATCGATCGAGACTGCGTGAACGTCGGCGTGATCAGATCCTCCGCGCGATTAGGCGCGGCGACTGGGGAAAGGACCACGACTCCGTCAGCACGAGTGTTGCCGACGGCCGGATGAGAGCCGACAGAATATCGAGGCGCGACCGCTTGGCCAGTCCGCTACACTCGATGTCGCGAATGTAGGGATGCCTTACACATCATGTCAATAACGAGTCTCGACTCGGTCTCATCGACGACACCATGCCGCGTGGCTACTTTGTCGTGCATGCCCACGCCCCGCGGTACCTTCGCCGTCCACAATCCCGCGACACTCGCCCATCTCGCCGACGTCCCAAACGCGACCGCCGACGATGCACGCCGAGCAATCGCCGCAGCGTCCGCGGCACTAGCGAGCTGGGCCGCAACCCCCGCACCCGAGCGGGCGAGCATCCTGAGGCGCGCCGATGCCCTGATGCTCGAGCGCACCGATCCCCTCGCGCGCACCCTCACCGCCGAAGGCGGAAAACCGCTCGCCGAGGCGCGCGGCGAGATCGCCTACGCGGCCAGCTTCTTCAGATGGTTCGCAGGTGAAGCAGAACGACTGTACGGCCGCACCATTCCAGCATCGACCCCCGACAAACGCCTCCTCGCCGTCCGCCAACCCGTCGGCGTCGTCGGCGCCATCACGCCGTGGAACTTCCCGGCCGCGATGATCTCCCGCAAAGTCGCCCCCGCCCTCGCCGCGGGCTGCACCGTCGTCC
>Ga0210400_10002897_pt1 | contig 15451 bp, 13 predicted proteins | sample IncBWH26MmetaG_FD_155456 | JGI IMG/M metagenome (GOLD analysis project Ga0210400, IMG submission 155456) | Forest soil microbial communities from Barre Woods Harvard Forest LTER site, Petersham, Massachusetts, United States - Inc-BW-H-26-M | ecosystem: Environmental > Terrestrial > Soil >... | reverse complement strand
TAGCCATCCTTGAAACCGCAACTTAGTCAAATCGAGTCTGCGGTCAGCCCAGCGACTGCTACCTAATGTCTACAGGGGTTACTCTAGTCATATTGCCTGCGCCCGTGAATGGCTCCATCGGGGACTCGGGTAGCACTTTGGGGTTAGTCTGAGGCGACATTAGAGAACAGATAGCGGCCCCCAAGGTATACAAAGGGACACACCGTTCCAGCCCTGGAACCCTGCCCTTGCGGGGCATCTCGTTGAAAATCGGCGTCCCCGGTCCGAACGCGGTGAACAAACGTAGCGCCCGACTCGCAAGTCCGCAGAATCCCGGTCGTGGTAACCGAATTGCTCCTCTTTCCCTCGAGGGAGTGTGTTTGTGCACCCAACCGAAGACCTTGACCAAGCGTCCGCTCTGCCTGTGAAGGTGGGAGTGCTGTCAGTCCCCGGACATGCCACAGAACTCGAAGAAGACTGCCATGCTTCCCAGGACCCAACCGGCCAGGGCCCAAGCGGCTGGCGCGAGCGGATTCGGCCGGCGGTCTCCTTCCTTGTCGTACTCACCTTGCTCGTGCTCGCGCTCGTCTTCGTGTTGGCTCGGGGCAGTATTGCGGACCCTGACATCTGGTGGCACCTGCACAATGCCGATTACCTGGTGCAGCACCATGCCCTGCCGCGTTCTGACATGTACTCCTTCACGGTCGCGGGAAATCCCTGGCTCAATCATGAGTGGCTGGGGGAACTGCCTTACTATTTTGCCTGGCGCGCCTTCGGGCTCGGTGGCATTAATGCTGTGACCCTGGGCGTTCTGAGTCTGATTTTTCTCGGGCTGCTGTATCTCTGCAACCGGCAGACCGGGCATTACAAGGCCTCAGTCGTCGCGACTTGCTACGCCGTGCTGCTGGCCTCGGTTTCGTTCGGACCGCGGACCATTCTGTTCGGCTACGTGTATCTGGTCGTGCTGCTGATTATTCTGCAGCGCTTTCGCCAGCAAGATACGGCGCTAGTATGGGGCATCCCGGCTCTGTTCTGTTTGTGGGCGAATACTCACGGATCGTGGCTCATCGGCTTGATCCTATTCTCGATCGTGATCGCGGCCGGATTTTTCCAGGGAGAGTGGGGCTCGGTCAGTTCCGTGGCCTGGACACCTTCGCAACGGAATAAGCTGCTGGTCGCATGGTTCGGAAGCATAGTTGCGCTGTTCGTGAATCCCTTTGGCTGGCGGCTGGTGTTCTATCCCTTCGATCTGGCGTTCCGCCAGAAGCTCAACGTTGAGCACGTGGCGGAATGGGTGTCGGTCAATTTCCATGACACGCGCGGCAAGCTGGTTCTGGTTCTGTTGTTCGTTTTGCTGTTCAGTTCGCTTCTGCGCTCGTGCCGCTGGACTCTGGCGGAACTCGGGCTGCTCTCGTTTGCGCTTTACAGTGGACTCACCTACTCCCGATTCTTCGTCTTGCTCGGCATTGTCGCCGCACCCGTGCTGGTCAGGATTCTGGATTTCGTTCCGCGCTACCGCCGCGAGCTCGACACGCCGGTCTTGAATTCGGTGGTGGTCCTGGTCATGCTGGGTGCGCTCTGGCACTTCTGGCCGCGGGACGCGCAGCTGCAGGCCAAGGTGGCCGAGCAATATCCGGTGCAGGCCGTCAGCTACATCGAGGCTCATCCGCTCCACGGGCCCATGCTCAATTTTTATCTATGGGGCGGCTATGTGAACTGGCGCGATCCCAACCTGAAAATCTTTGTCGACAGCCGCGTCGACATCTTCGAGTACGCCGGCGTGTTCAAGGATTATCTTGACCTGCTGGCGGTCGAGCAGCCCGAAAAAATGCTCGAAAAATATCGAATTCGTTACGTCCTGTTTCCTCCGGGCGAGGCGCTGACTTCTATTCTGGAGCGCGACCCGCACTGGAAGGTTCTGTTCCGTAACAACAACAGTGTTCTGTTCGAAAAGACGAGTGAAACTTCCTCGAATCCTGTTTCGTCCGGCAAACCTGCTCTCGCCGGGAGGGCAGCGCCACCGGCCGCCGGAGCCGCCATTCCATGATCATGAATCCCACGAATATGAAGGAATTTGCCGGACCCGCGGGACTCGCACTTTAACCGGATGACAGTTCATCGCAGGCACGACATCCCGGTCATTCTTGCCTTCGTGCTGTGCGTGGTGGCATTCGGATCGTTCCGCTCCGACTACCGTTTGCGGGCGAACATGCCCGCGGAATTCTTCGACGCCGCGCAGCTTCCGGCGAACAAACGTGCAGCGGAAGAAAAGATCGCTCGCGCCTACTGGACATGCGCGGTGACCCAAATCCAGTGGAAGTACGGCTACGCTCACCGCCTTCCCTTCGATCCGCCGGAGGAATTCGCCCTCACCGCCGCCGGACCCGGCGCCAAAGATTCCGCCGCGCGCCTGCACTACTGGCAAAGACTGCGCGTCATCTGGGATACGTCGGGCATCTGGGAGCATCAATACGAATTCAATCCCCTCGTGTTCAAGCAGTCGGTGGAATCGGCGGGACAATGGCTGGAGAATCTGATGCGCAGAATCACCGGCTATTCGTAGTCGAGCCGCCCTCCCCTTTTTGTGAAACATTTTCGGATTCGGGGTAAACGTGTTCGAGCACAACATAGGGCTTGAAGCTTTGATGGTGTCGATCGCGCTGCTGCTGGCGCTGGTGTATCCGCAGCTGGCGGACGGCTGGTTTCGCCGCGCCGAACGCGTGCTGGCCGCCATCGCGCGACGCCGCACGCTCAGCGTGATGCTGTGCGGCTTCTCCGCTCTGGCCATGCGGCTGGCTATTTTCCCGTGGGTGCCGATTCCGCATCCTTTCGTCAACGACGAATTCAGTTTCCTGCTGGCCGCCGATACCTTTGCCCACGGCCGCCTCACCAATCCCACGCCTGCGATGTGGGTGCATCTGGAAACCTTTCACGTCATCTTTCATCCCACCTACGCATCGATGTATCCGCCGCTGCAGGGCCTGGCGCTGGCTTTCGGGCAAGTGGTTTTCGGACATCCTTTCTGGGGCGTGTGGCTCAGCGCCGGCCTGATGTGCGCCGCCCTCTGCTGGATGCTGCAAGCCTGGCTCCCACCCTCCTGGGCGCTGCTCGGCGGGATGCTTCCCGTGCTCCGCTTCGGCGTCTTCAGTTATTGGGACAACAGTTACTGGGGCGCAGGCACGCTGGCCGCCGCCGGAGGAGCGCTCGTCCTCGGAGCCCTGCCCCGCATCGTGCGCCACCAGCGCGTCCGCGACGCCGTCCTGATGGCGGTCGGAATCGCCATGCTCGCTAATACCCGTCCCTACGAAGGGATGGTTCTCACGATGGCCGCCCTCGGCTGCCTCGTCTTCTGGATGGCAGATCGTACGGCTAAGAAGAACGTGGCCGCGGCAGTGTGGCTCCGCCAGACTGCGCTTCCCATGTTGTTGGTGCTCGCGCTGGCGGGCGCAGCCACCGGTTATTACTTCTGGAGAGTCACCGGCAATCCCTTGCGCATGCCGCAGCAGGTGAACCGCGAAACGTACGCGGCGGCAAGATACTTTTATTGGCAGCAACCGTTTCCCGAACATACGTATCGCCACAAGGAGATCAGCGATTTCTACGGGCTCGAAATACAAGAGTTTGAGCAGTCCAAGACAGTAGCCGGCGTTATTCGACAGACTGCCAAAAAAATTGGCATGACCTGGGTGTTCTACCTGTCGCCGCTCCTCACAATTCCCATGTGTTGGACGATCTGGGCAGTGCGCGAACGGCGCATCCGGCCATTGCTGGTCGTGGGAGCGGCAGGCCTTGCTGGTTCGGTCCTGGTAGTTTTTTTCAACATGCACTATATTGCCCCGATTGTTCCCGTAATCGTTGCACTCCTGGTGCAATGCATGCGGCACATGCGGCTTTACCGTTGGGATGGCCGACCCATTGGCCTGTTCCTGGTCCGGGCAATTGTTGTCATGTGCGTGCTGCTGGTCCCGGTGCAAGTGCGAATTCTGGCGTCGGCTCCGAGGCCGGGGACTCTTGAAGCTATCGGTCCGAACCGTGCGGCGATTGAAACTCGGCTCAACGCCCTGCCCGAACCGCAGCTCTTGCTGGTGCGCTACGGCCCAAATCACGACACCTTGATGGATTGGGTTTACAACGGCGCTGACCCGGACCACGCAAAAATAGTCTGGGCTCGCGACATGGGAGCGCAGCAGAACAAAGAACTTCTGCGCTACTACGGCGATCGCCGGGTGTGGCTGCTCGATGGCGACGCGATTTCTCCGCAGCTCGCTCCCTATGCGAAATCCGCTGAGTCAACCTCAGCGGCAACCGGAACCGGGGAGAACAAATGACCACGCCCGTGGCGCATGCCGCCGCTCAAAGCAAAGCTTCGCGGGCGTTGGCCTTTGTGGGCAGCTTCCATCTGTGGATGGCGTTCGCAATCTCGCTTCTTCTAATCATCTCGCTTGCGGGCTGCGCGCTGACTGGCATCAAGCTCCCCGAACTTGGCGCGTGGACGATTGTCTTCCTGGTTCTTACGGCGATGCTGCTGCCTCTGCCAGCCTATTGGTACGAGAAGGGGCGCGCGGATTTGCTCGATCCAGCGCTGATCCTGCTCTGGACGTTGCTGCTACGGTTGATCATTCCACTTTCCGTACGCGTTGCGGCTCGCCTGCGAATGCCGCTGCAGGATTCGCTCCTCGGCCGCGCCGATGAGCATCTTGGGGTCAGCGTGCCTGCGATCATGGCGTGGGCCAACCACCATTGGCTCGGTAGCGTGCTCAACCGCAGCTATGGATGGGTTGTGATTTTGCTTCCGCTGGCCGTGCTTGTACCAGTCTTGGCCGGAAGATCGAAATATGCCAAGGAGTTTCTGGTCGCGAACTTGATTTCCTTCGCCATCGGCATCCCGCTGTTCGGGCTTCTTCCCGCGGTGGGCCCGTGGCGCTATTACCATCTTCCGCCCACACCGGATCAAACCATATCCTGCGAAGCCCCGCTTTTGGAGTTGCGTCTTCCGGGTCCCTACATACTCGGCTCACAGGAGGCAGGAATCGTCTGCTTTCCATCGTTCCATGTCGCGTGGGCCATTCTCTTTGCCGCCGCGCTGTGGGGATTCCGCTGGCTGCGCATGCCCGTTGCCCTGGTCTCGGGAATGGTCATTCTTTCCACGCTGACCACGGGATGGCACTATTTCGCGGACGTGCTCGGTGGGATTCTTCTTGCCGTTACTTCAATCGCCTTGGCGAAACGTCTCATGGCACGGATGGATATCAGGAGAGCTTGAGGATGCTGCTACTCGAATCTCTTTGGGTGCTGGCGGCGCTGGTCGGCGCGTTTGCTTTTCCGTCGGTCGGATCGCGTTGGTTCGAAAAGCTGGAGCGGCGGTTCAGCGCGTTTGCTCGCCACCGCACGATGTCCGTGGCTGCGGTGGGACTGCTTGCTCTAACGCTGCGGGCCGCGCTGCTTCCGATCCTGCCGATTCCGGAACCAATCATCCACGATGAATTCGGTTACCTGCTGGCGGCAGATACCTACGCGCACGGGCGGCTCACCAACCCGACGCATCCCATGTGGGTTCACTTCGAGACCTTCAGCATCATTCAGAAACCCACCTATCAGTGCTTCGCGCAACCGGCGCAAGGACTCATGCTCGCCCTGGGCCAGGTGGTGATGGGGCATCCATTTTGGGGAGTGTGGCTAAGCGTGGGCCTGATGTGCGCCGCGATCTGCTGGATGCTGCAAGGCTGGCTTCCGCCAAGATGGGCGCTACTGGGGGGCCTGCTGGCGATCATTCGCTACGGGGGTTTTACCTATTGGGCCAACAGTTATACGGGCGGGGCAATGGGAGCGCTCGGGGGCGCGCTTGTTCTTGGCGCATTGCCTCGCATCAAACGCGCACCCAGCGTGCGAAACGCGCTTTTAATGGGGCTTGGGTTGGCGATCCTCGCCACCAACCGTCCGTATGAAGGCCTATTGCTGAGCCTGCCGGTGGCGATTGCTCTTTTCGCATGGCTCGCAGGAAAGCGAAGTCCCCCGTTGCGGATCACTTCGCGCTCGATCGTCCTGCCGCTCTGCCTTGTGATGGCCCTTCTTGGCGTGGGAATCGGCTATTACTGCTGGCGCGTTACCGGTAATCCGCTCCAGTTGCCCTACCAGGCTGAGCGGCAGCAGTACGCAGTCGCGCCCTACATGCTGTGGCAACATCTTCTGCCGGAACCGGTTTATCACAGCGAGGTGCTGAGGCGCCTCTACGCCCACGACGAGGTTTGGGCCTTCTGGTTCTTCGGAACCTGGTTCGGCATGATCACGAAGCTGTATTGGATGTGGGCCTTTTACCTTGGTCCCGCTCTGACTTTCCCGTTTCTGGCACTAGCTTTGGTATTGCCGTTCGGCTTTTCCTGGAGGCACATCAGCAAGGCAACTCGGTTCCTGCTATTTGCGATGGGCGTCGTGCTCGTCGGCCTTGAGTGTGAGACTTTTGGCTCTCCGCATTACATCAGCCCTTCCACTGGCTTAATTCTTGCTCTTGTACTGCTGGCCATGCGATGCGTATGCCGCTGGCGACCGCGCGACAGGAGAAGCGGCCTTTTTCTGGTGCGCGCAGTCCCTCTAATCTGTCTAGGTCTCTTTGCCCTCCGAGCTGTCCATGGGCCCCTTGCGGGGGACGAAGACTATCACAACAGCTGGTACCAGCGCGGCGCGGAAAGCTTCGGCCGTGCGGCACTCCTGAAGAAGCTTGAGCAGTTGCCTGGGAAGCAACTTGTTGTCGTTCGCTACAAGCCAGACCATCCCCAGTTCAATGAATGGGTCTACAACGAACGCGATATCGACGCGGCCAAGGTCGTTTGGGCGCGAGAGTTAACACCGGACGAAAACGAGCGGCTTCTGAAATACTACGACGACCGACGGGTATGGTTGCTTGAAGCCGACGAGAATCCGCCCCGGCTGTCACCCTATCCTGCGGGCCGGGTCGCAGTTGGCGTCTTCGGTGGCGGGGCAAACTCGCAGAGGCCACACCCCTAAGCCGAGGATAAATGCACTCAAGAGGAGTCGACTAGCGCCAGTTATTCGCCTATGTAGGTGTCCCGGCTAATTCCCAGCATGCTTAGAAATACGGAAGAGAAAAGTACTTCGGCACCCAGAAATAACGAAAGAGAGCAAAAGAAGACAGTCCGCACCGCGTGCAGTTGTCCAAGTCCAGCGGAGAGCCAACGATAGAACACGATTGCGTCTCCGCAGAAGCCGAAGGTGAACAATGCGGCACCGAGCAATAAGCCGTGCTCCAGCTTCATTCGTCTGAGCCAAAACACGAATGTGTGCTGATTCCGCGACAGCTTTTCCACATGGCAAAATACTTTGACAAAGAGACCGATGGAAAAGATGTGCATTCCAAGCAGTACGAGCATCATTGACAGCGACATCGTATTGATATCGAGCCCGACTTTTCCTGCAAGCCTCGGTCCAGGTAAGAGCCACAGCACGAAGCCGATACCCAGGACCATCAGCAACGCGCCGGGCAGCAGAAAAAGCCAGTTCGGCGCGGACAGCATGATGAAGCGCAAGTGACGCCAGCCGTCGCGAAACGTTTGCAGGTGTGGGGAACGGTCGCGAAGGTCGGGCCAGGTGGTGATTGGAATTTCGGCGATGTCGATCCCCGCTTTCGCAGCCTTAATGAGCGACTCGGAACAGAGTTCAAACCCGTTCGTTCGCAGGTCCAGCCGGCCCGCTAATTCCTTCGTTATGCCACGCATGCCGCTGTTGATGTCTGTTACTCTCGCCCCGAAGAATAGATTCACAAGAGCAGAGAGCGCGGGCGTGCCGATATGCCGGTGATGCCAGCGCATCGCATTCTCTTTGATTTCGCCCAGCAGACGACTTCCCAAAACAAATTCGTGGCCTTCTCGCCACTTCGCGACAAAGCGGGGTATTTCTCCAAAGTCGTGACTGCCATCGGCGTCGCCCAGGATAATAAATACGCCGCGCGCCGCCTGGGTGCCTTTCTTGATCGCGCTTCCGTAGCCCTTCACGCTTGCGTGCACGACGCGCGCACCATGCCGCTGGGCGATGTCGACTGAGGAGTCGCTGGAGCCGTTGTCGGCAACTACCACCTCGCCGACGATTCCGGCGGCCTCGAAGGCGGCCAGGGCTTTATCGATGCAGGCGCCAATCGTCCGCTCCTCGTTGAGGCAAGGGATTACTACGGAGACCTCGGGACAGGTCTCGGCGGGCGTGGCTGGCGGGCTCTCGGGTCCCGCCCAGAGGTGGGCGACAGTGTCCACGATCCTCCAACGATCTAAGGGAATGAAGCACGTTGAGCTCCAAGAACGGCTCCGGTCGGGGCTGGGAGCCTATCTTGGCCGTTTCAGGCCACTTAGAGACTGCGTCCGGAAAGGACGAGCCGGGGGTGGATGCACTCCATACCTGCAAGTGAAAACGGATGTCTACACCTTCGGGAGCGGCTCTGTTACCTTGCAGCGCATCCTTTGCGGCAAAAAAGGCGGTTCAGTTGCTCATGACGAATACAATGAGGACGGTTTCACGCGTGCCGCCAAAACCTGCGCAAATCTCGACGGGCAGCTCCGCGAAACCCCTGGCATTCGACGGCATCCTCGCCTATCTGGGATTGGCGGTATTGCTGGTCTCCGCCGTGTTCTGGGCGGACCATCCGCCTGGCATGGAGAAGACGGACTTCTCCGTGACCTACATCGGGAGCCGGATGGTTTATCTGGGGCAGGGGGCGCAGCTCTACGACCTGGCGGCGCAGCGTCGGCTGAAAGCGGCGCTGCTCAAGGATGCCGAGCCGCTGATTTATGAGCATCCTCCGTTTGAGGCGCTGCTGCTGGCGCCGCTGGGCGCGCTGCCCTACAAGACGGCGTATCTGCTGTGGGGGCTGATCAACGTGGCGATCTGGTTGAGCCTGCCGCGGCTGCTGCGTCCGTACGCGACGGCGCCGCGGGATGAACTGGGATATCTTGGCCTCTGGCTGCTGTTCGCGCCGCTGGGCGTGGCGCTTTATCAGGGGCAGTCGTCCATCGTCCTGCTGCTGGTTTATGTTCTGACTTTTATTTCCCTGAAGCAGGGGCGCGATTTTCGCGCGGGAGCGATCCTTGGACTGGGGCTGTTCAAGTTTCAGTTCATCCTGCCATTTGTTTTGATTTTTCTGTTGCGGCGGCAATGGCGGTTCATGAAAGGATTTATGGCCACCGCCGCAGGGCTGGGCGTGCTGTCGGTGGTGGCCGTCGGCTGGTCGGGAGTTTGGAGCTACGTCAATCTATTGCGCAGTATCGCCGGGCATCCGGATAACTCGACGTTCGGGGCCGCGATTGGCATGGGCACGGTGCAGGGATTCGTGCACGCGGTGCTGGGGAAAATTTTGCCAGCGCCGGCGATTTCGGTGCTGGTGGCGGTCATCTCGCTGGGGCTGATTGGATGGATCGCGTGGCGCTGGCCGGCGGCGGAAGCTGCGCAGCCAGGCCGCAGTGTCGATTTGCAGAGCCTCGACCTTTTGTTCGCGGCGGCTGTTGTGGTCTCGCTGGTCACCGGCTTCCACATGTTCACCCACGATCTCAGCCCACTGCTGCTGGCCATGATGCTGGTGGCGGCGCATTTTCCCGGACGTGGGCGGCTCGCGCTGCGCCTCGCTCTGGGCGTGCCCCTCGTCCTGTTCTGGATTCCGTTTCTATACTTCGCGCTGCTGGCCTGGCATTGCGTCTATCTCTGGTTCCCGGTGCTGATCGTGTTTATGATGGGCGCGCTGCGTGTGGCTAAAATGCCGGCATCCGGACTCCCCGGATCAGGAATTCCGGCGTGACGATGCCTGCCACGCCTCCGCCAGCGCCAGATTCGCCTGCAACTGCAGCGCCCGAAGCATGGACCCCCGAAGCATCGCGGCCCGAGCGTTACATCTCGCTCGCACTGTTCGTGCTTTCTTTTCTCTACCTCTGCATCTTTCGCCACTACACTTCCATGGAGCCCGATGAGGGGATCGTGCTGCAGGGCGCGCAGCGCATCCTGGCCGGGCAGGTGCCTTACCGCGATTTTTTTTCTTTCTATACTCCGGGCTCTTACTATGGGCTGGCGCTGGTGTTCCGGATCTTTGGGAGTTCGATGGCGATCGCGCGAGTCGCGCTCGCTCTGGCCGGCGCGATTCTCTCCGCGTTGAGCTATCTGCTGGCGCGACGGGTCTGCTCGCGCGGCATGGCGCTGACTCTGGCTGCGCTGGGCACGCTTACCACTCTGCCCTACCGCTTCCTCGTGCTGCATAACTGGGACAGCACGCTATGGGCCTGCCTCGCTATTTACGCCGCGGTGCGACTGCTTGAAAAGCCCGCGCGCAGCTGGGCATTTGCGGCGGGAGCCTTTGCGTCTCTCACCGCGCTCTCCGAACAATCCAAGGGAGCGGGACTCTATCTCGGGCTCGCGATCGGACTGCTCGCCATCTGGTTCGTCGAAGGCAAGCCTCTACTCACTCGCGCAGAAGTTCTTGCGCTGGTCAGCGGCTTCGCCATTCCTTTTGCTGTCACATTCGCCTACTTCGCCTCGCAGCACGCGGCCTCGGTCATGCTGGCGGATTGGCTCTGGCCGCTGCGGCACTACTCGCTGGCCAACCGCGTTCCCTATGGATACCAGAACTGGTCTGACGCCAGCCGTCATCTGATCTTCGGCACGGGATCGCCGTTCGTGCGCCTGATCAAGATTCTGGCCGTCAGTCCCTGCTTCTGGATCCCGGCGTTGCCTCCGGTCGCTCTCGGATTGCTCGTCTATTGGATCGTGCAAGCGCGCCGCAGCGCTCCTGCGCCTGCGTCGCGGTATTCCATCCTGATCGCGTCGGCCTACGTGGGACTCGCGCTGTCCGTCGTCCTGACCCGCGCCGACATCATCCACTTCATGTACCTGCAGCCGCTGAATTGTGTGGTGCTGGCGTGGGTGCTGAGTTCATCCGAGCTCGACTCGCGCGAAGTTCCTACGCGTCTGCTCCGGCGGGCGCGGCCTGCCCTCGCCGCTTATGTAGTGATCTCGCTGTCGATATTCGGCCTGGCGCCGCTGGCCAACACGGCATCGGCCCCGGAGCGGCTGATGACGCGTCGCGGAGAAGTCACCACTCCCGCCCGCGACACGGTCGTCGAATATTTTCAGGCGCACGTGCCGCCCGGCAAAACCGTCCTCGTCTATCCCTACCTGCCGCTCTACTACTATCTGACCGGCACGTCCAGCCCTGGGCCCTACGACTACTTTCAGCCCGGCATGCACACTCGCGAGCAGGCCGACGAGATCGTCCGCGAGCTGGCCACGGGCCGCGTCGATGAAGTCTTGTTCGAGCCCAACTTTTCCGATAAGGTGGCACACTCCTGGCCAGGAACTCCTCTGGCCGCGATTGCGCAAGACCCCGTGGCCGACTATATCGCTCACCACTATCGTCCGTGCCGGGATCTGACGTCCCCGGCAGGATGGGAGTTTTTATTTATGGTGCGGAAGGATTTGGCGTGCCCGTGACGAGTACCTGACCGATAACGCATGAAGACGCTGAACCTCATCATCGGCCTCTCGCTGCTCGCTGTGCTGATCTGGTTCCTCATCTCGCACCAGCAGCAGATTCGCTCCAGCGTCGCCGATCGCGATTCGATTGCGTATTGGGCTGCTGCCAAGCTTCTGGTCCACCATCAAGATCCTTACGCGGCGTCCAGTGTGCTCGATCTCCAGCAGAGCCAAGGCTATGCGGCGGATAAGCCGCTCGTGCTGCGCACCCCACCCTGGTCGTTGTGGATGGTCTTGCCCCTGGGTTTACTCGATGCTTATTGGGCCTGGGTAGCGTGGCTGGCGGGTCTGCTGGCTGCGTTGATTCTGGCCATGCGCATCTCGTGGCGCATGTATGGCGACGGCCCGGTTCGCCCGCCAACGGTCTTTCTGCTGGCCGGCTATCTCTTCGCCCCGGTGCCGGCGTGTCTGGTCGCGGGCCAGCTGGGATTGGTGCTGCTGGCTGGGATCGTTTTATTTTTTTTCCTCGAGGAGCGCCACCCGTTCCTTGCCGGAGCCCTGCTGCTGATCCCTTTCGCCAAGCCGCATTTATTCTCATTGCTCTGGCCGATCCTGGCGATTTGGATCGCGACCCGCAGGAAATGGTCGATGGCCGCAGGGTTCATGCTTGCTTTCGCGTCGGCATGCGCCATCGCATGGGCGTTCGACCCGGCGGTTTTCTGGCACTACCGGGAGATGGTTCGTCAGGCCTCGATTCAATCGGAATTCATTCCCGCGCTCAGCGGAGTCGTCCGTTTGATTTTCTTTCGCAGATTTTTTTGGGCTCAGTTCCTGCCTCTGCTGGCTGGACTGCTCTGGAGCGCTCGCTACTACTGGAAGAACCGTCTGGCGTGGAGTTGGAAAACCCACGGCTCGGCCTTGCTGGTTGTATCCGTGCTTACGACGCCCTATGCCTGGATGACCGACGAAGCGATTTTGCTGCCCGCCATTCTGCAGGCCGTGATGTGGGTTTACCGGAGAAAGGCCAGCCTGACTCTCCAGTCGCAACTAGCCATCTTCGCGTTCGCGGGTCTCGACGTCCTGCTGCTCCTGGTGTTGCGGGCGAAGATTCCATTCAGCACCGGAATCTATTTCTGGAGCAGCCTGGTCTGGGCGGGCTGGTATGGGTACGCGCAGCGTTTTCGCAGGAGCGCCGCTGCCTGATTGCCGTTGGAACTCGAGCACTGGAGCTTGGGCGCGAGCCAGAATCGAGTGAATTCGCTGCTTTTAGAGGCCGCCGGGACGTGATGCTGTGGATTCAACATCCAGAGGGTCCGTTAGGGCGACAGAAAACGCAAGCATAAAAGCAAACAACGGCAGGGCCATCAGGAAGAGTAAGTTCCCCAGCAATAGTGTCGGAGCCGCTAACAAGGTGATGAGGACTGCAGCACCGAGCTGTATGGAATGCCTTTTATCCACCAGAGTGAAGCTCATGATCATCGGTATCGCGACAATGCTCAGGTCATAGACGAAAAGATGGTAGCTGACCAGCACGCTTCCGCAAACCGCGAGCGCAAACTGTTCGGAAGAAGTGAGGGAACGTGCCCGGCGGAAGGTCCAAATCAAGAGGGCGATTGAGCATGTTAGCGTGATCAGTTGCACTGCGGAGTGAGAGGCCGGAAACGCGCTGGCGACCAGGCCTCGGATATTCACCATCCGCGCGGTCGGCTGCGTGTAGACCGCCTCCTGCTGTGAGACGCTCATCGAAAGCAAATGGGTGAAATAAAGCCTCATCTGGCTCGTCCCGACCATGACGACCGAACCAATGAGTACAACAATTGATGAAACAAAAAAGCCCAGCACGAAGCCCCAGCGTCTCCAGAGTAGGAACAGCACGGCGATCGGAATTAACAGCTGAAACCGAAACAAACCGAGTGCAAGCACGGCACCGGCGCTGAGCTCGTTCCCGCGACGCAGCAGCCACCACGAGGTAGCCGTTATTGCCAGCATGAGAATTGAGTCCTGTCCGTCAGCAAGTGCTGCCCCTAGCGGCATGTAGGAAAAGAATAGTAAGGCTGCCGACTGAAAATCGGAACCGATTCGTATCGCCCGAAAACTGAAGAACGCCAGCACGCAATTGAGGCAGAAAAAAGTCAAGAAAGCAGTCCGATAGCTTAGTGCCGAAAGGGGAGCGAATAGCAAGGCTTCGTAGGGCAGATGAATGTATGGCGCAGGCGTGGTGGTCACGAGCGCAGTCTGAAACTGCTTCTCAACCCCATAGTCATAAAGCTGATGTCCGAGTCCTGCGCGCACCATGTAGCCGCCGACGTAGAATGCTCCGAAGTCGGCTTGGCCACGCAACGCCGACGGCAGAAAGCCTGCCAGAAGCAGCATCTGGAATCCAACGAGAATCGGCGATAACCCCAAAAGAGCGTCGCGGAACCACTTTGTTCTCAATTGCGCACCAGTTGCGGTACAGGCAGGACGGCCAACAAACAATCCTGGTCTTTCATGGTCCAAACCTCGCCCCTACAGGTTGCGATAAGCCAACCCTCAAGCCAGCAGCTGTTCTACCATCGCACGAAGCGCGGAGAAAGGATTTCTTTGACCGATTGACTGTAAACAAACGTACTCACCCGCTCCGCTCGTGCTGCTACTGTAGGTACCAGTGGAACCGGTCACTGCGTTCAAAAGGCCCAAGTCTTGCTAAGTCTCTGGCACAAATTGGATTGCTGCGCACTAAGTGCCTTCGCTACAGCGATATAGGCGAGGGCACGTCGGTGCCATGCGAAGCCGCGAAATTTGGCCACCCAACTGCTTCTGTGTGGTTGTCGATTTTCATCCGGCGCCACCCCCGCGCGCTGGAAAGACAAGAAAACACAGGAGAATAAAAATGATGAACTTCGTTCTGCGTTCAATGAACCGCCTCCACCAAGATGAGTCGGGTCAGGGTCTCGTGGAATACCTCTTGATCCTGGCACTGGTGGCGTTTGCCGCTACGGCCGGTATGGGATCACTGGCTTCCGGTCTCAACAGCGCCTTCGTTCGGATCGGCTCGATCCTCGGCGAATACATCACGTAGTCGTCGCTCTCACCGCGAATTTCTGTTTCGTCTGCGCTACGGCGTTCGTTCGGTGGACGCCGAGTGCAGACAGACGGATTTCAATCTGCTAACTCGGAGCTAAACAATGATCCAATCTGTCGCGTTCCAACTTCAACGTTTGCAGACTGATGAGTCGGGCCAGGGTCTAGTGGAATATCTCTTGATTCTGGCGCTGGTTGCTTTTGCCGCCACAGCGGGCATGGGCAGCCTGGCATCCGGACTCAACAGCGCATTCGCACAAATCTCGAGCATTCTGGGCAGCTACATCACTTAGTGATGTCGCAGTTCAAGAAATGCTTCGCATAACCGTTGTATTCAACCCTCGGCTTCCCTCCCCCAAGTCGCGGCCCTTTATCAGTATGAGTATCAGTATCAGCGTGAATTCTTAGCAGTCTGAATCATGGAAAATTATTTTCTGATTGGCGCGGTTCTGGTGGCTTCGGTGGCCGCCTTCAGCGACGTACGCAAGGCGCGTATCCCGAACTGGCTGACTTACAGCAGTCTGGCCACGGCGCTGGTACTGCGCGCGGCTCTGCTGAGCTGGGCAGGATTCAAAAGCGGCGCGCTCGGCATGCTGGCCGCGGGCGGAATTTTTCTGATTTTATTTTTCATGGGCGCGATGGGCGGCGGGGACATGAAGTTGATGGCCTCCACCGGAGCCTGGGTGGGCAGCGACCACGTCGTAACCATCCTGCTGGTGGCCGCGATGGCGGGCGGCATTCTTGCCCTGGTGCAGATCGTTTTTGGAGGGCGGGGATGGCAGGCCTTGCGGAATCTTTTTGAATTGATCCGCTTTCGTCTGATCTCCGGACTTCAGCCGCATCCCGTGTTGAATGTCCGCGAGCCCGGCTCGGATCGAGTGCCTTACGGATTGGCCATCGCTCTCGCCACTCTGTACTGTGCGCGGAACGCAATCTGGTGGAGGTGATTTACGAA
>Ga0210400_10002895_pt1 | contig 15461 bp, 14 predicted proteins | sample IncBWH26MmetaG_FD_155456 | JGI IMG/M metagenome (GOLD analysis project Ga0210400, IMG submission 155456) | Forest soil microbial communities from Barre Woods Harvard Forest LTER site, Petersham, Massachusetts, United States - Inc-BW-H-26-M | ecosystem: Environmental > Terrestrial > Soil >... | reverse complement strand
GCGAATCACTGCTGGGACACGCTGCGGCGGCGAAGAACGCGCCAGGACAAGGAAACCGGAGACTTGGAGAATGTGCCGCTGGAGCACCCGGATCCTGGCCAACTGGAACAGATGATCGAGAAGCGCACCAACGAGGAAGTGCGCAAGGCGCTGGAGAAACTGGGAGCGCGGGCGCGCATGGCGCTGGTGATGCGCTATTACTCGGACATGAGCTACGACGAAATTGCGGATGCGCTAGGAGTGCGGCGCGCCTTTGTGGGCGTGGTGCTGCTGCGCGCGCGGCATGAACTGCGGCAGGCGCTGGAAGGCAATAGTGCGCTGGCGGCGGGAGGGGCTTCGTGAACAAACTGCCGGAAGAGAAGACAAAACATCTGGACGAAATGACATGCCTGCTCTACATCGAGCGGCAACTGGACCGGGCGCGCGGGCTGGAAGTATCGGCGCACACTCAGGACTGCGCGGAGTGCCGCACGCTGCTGCGGGCGCTGGAGCGGGAGTCGCGGCTGCTGACGCGCGCGATGCTGGAAGAAAACGAGCCGCTGCCTTCGCGGCTGGCGGAGTTCCAGGAAAAGGCGCGGCGGTCGATGCAGTGGATCTGGGGCGTGGTGTTTGGGCTGGCGGCCACGGGCTTATATGCGCTGTACACGGATTATGTCGTGCGCTGGCAACAACAATTGGAACAAGCGGGATTCGGCGGTTCGAATTTGCTGGGCTTGTTGATCTTTCAAGGCGCCTTTTGGAAAGGATGGCATTCCATGATCACACTCCTCGAGGTGCTGGCGATGCTGACGCTGGCGGTGCTGGGAGCGATGTTTTTCCGGCGACGGATCCGGCGCGGGTCGGCGCTGGCGCTGGTGTTCGCGGGACTGTGCACGGTGATGGCGCTGCCACCGGCGGCGACGGCGACGGAGTTTCGCAAGGCCAACAACTCCACGGTGAACAAGGAAGAAACAATCAAAGGCGACTTGTACATTTCGGGCGAGCGGGTGCGCATAGAAGGCACGGTGGACGGCGACGTTTACGCTGTCGGGCAGGACATCGATATCAACGGGCACGTGACGGGAGACGTGATCAGCGCGGGCCGCTTTTTGCGTGTACGCGGAACGGTGGACGGCACGGTGCGCGCGGCGGGAAACACCGCGGTGATCACGGGGAGCGTAGGCAGAAACATTATGTGGTTTGGCGATTCCGCAACGCTGGACGCAACGGGAAAAGTGGGCGGCAGCATAACCATGTTCGGAGGAGTGCTGTCGGTGGACGGGCACTTGGGGCGCGACATTCTTTTCTTTGGACGTGAAATCAATTTGAACGGCAGCGTCGGCGGGAGCATCCGGGAAAAAGGACACACGCTGATGATCGGGTCGAATGCGCAGGTGGATGGACCGATTCATTTTGAAGGAGAAAAGCCGGCGGATGTTTCGCCGTCGGCGAAGCTGGCGTCGCCGGTGGAATTCAAGAAGATGGAGAAAAAAGAGGAGTATCGGGAGAGCGGCTACTACATCTGGCAGGTGATTTGGGCAGCTGCGTATATTTTATTTGGACTGGTGCTGTTCGCGCTGATGCCGTCGTTTTCGGCGGATGCAGTGGAGTCCGCGGAGCACTACGGAGCTGCCGCGGGATTGGGCGTGCTAGCGGGATTTGGCGTGCCGATCGCGGCGTGCATCGCGTGCATCACGGTGGTGGGATTGTTCATTGGACTGGCGACGCTGAGCGTGTGGTACGGGTCGCTGTATTTCGGGCAGGTGATTATTGGAGCCGTTGTGGGGAAGTGGCTGATGGGCCGGACGAGCGAAACATGGCCGCTGATTGGAAGAATGGCGGTAGGGGTGCTGATCGTGCGTTTGTGCACGACGATCCCGCACATCGGGGGCTGGGTGAAGTACGGCGCGGCGTTTTGGGGAATCGGGGCGATATCGCTGGCGATTTACCGGCGGTTCCAGCCGGCCATTACGCCGGGAATGCCGTCAGCGCCATATACGCCGCCGCTGCCGCCGAATACGACGGTAGGCGGGACAGTGCCGGCGTAAAAACACTGGTTAGTTCTTAGTTTTTGGTAGTAAGTCAGGAAACGATCGCACGCTACGGGAACTTGGCAATCCGCATTGAAAAAATAAAACGGGCCGGTCTGAGATTCTCAGACCGGCCCGTTGCCTTTTGCGGAGGCGGAGAAATTGTTCAGGTTAGTGCTGGCGAATCTTGGCAGCCAGGAACGGGAACGGAGCGGTGAGTTGTGGGTTTTCGATGAAGAGAACGCGAAGCCCGACTGGTTGGCCGGCGACGAAGTTCGCAGCCGTACTTTGGCCGTCCAGATTCGTTACGCCGCTTGCGCCGAGGGTACCCGAGAAAACTTGTGTTGGAAAAGTGGATGCGGGCGTGATCAAAAAATACGATGGGACAGTGTTGACAGTGACGGTAGCAGAACTGGCCGATACAACATTGGCGATGAGGCGAGACCAGCGGAGGGTTACAGTATCGGCGGTTGCGATAGCAATGACAGTGGGTGTAGCGGCGGTGAAGGTCGTGACGTGCACGGCGACGGTTTGGCCAGGATGGATGGCGGTGGTGTCGGTCGACCCTTGAAAGAAGCCGAGGCTGGCGGCGGGTACGGGAAGGCCTTTGGAGTCGACCTGGAAGTTTTTGGGAGCGGGGATATTGACGGTTAGGAGATCCCCGGTGTTGAGCCCGCCGATCAGGGAATTGGTGGCGGCCTGGACTTTATCGGTGACGGCAATGGCAAACTGCGTGGTAGTGTTGACGGAGATGACGGTGCCCTCGACGAAGTCCTGCTGTGTTGCATTCAACGGTTCGAATTCCTTGAGGGAAAGTGTGCCGTCCGCGTTGAGGAAGGCGTCCACGCTGGCGACTTGACCGTTGACGACGCAGGAGACGGTGGCTGGCGACGGACAAATGGTGCCATCGGGGCTCGGGTCAAAGAACGAGGTCGAAGTGCTGGTGGTTGTGAGCACGCCGTGGGTGGGCGAAGTAATGGTTACGGTGCTGCCGTTGATGCCGACAACGCCTGTGAAATCTTCAATCAGGTCAAGTTGGCCGGAGCCAAGGTTCGAGTTGGTGCGCGGAAGGAGGAACGAAGTGAGGACGCTGGTGGTGGCGGAGTTGTTGAAGTTGACTGTCAGAGTTGTGCCGGTGAGGGTTATCGCGTTGGCGAGATTGAAATCGAGCCCAAAGCCGGTGTTGGCCGAGAAAACCTGCGAAAGGTTGTTGATGAGGACAGCATTGATGGTTCCAGGGTTGAAGGAGCAAATCGCATTGATCGGACAGATGGGGTTGGTGAGGGCCACGCCAGTGTCATTGAAAAAAGTAAGGTCCTGAGCGGCGAGCGCGACGGTGAGACTGGTAATGGTTTCGCTGGGCACATTGACGAGAGTGCCGAGAAAGGCGGAATCGGATTGAAGGCGCATTAGATCGATGGGCGTGGAAGGGGGCGTAAGGGTGATCGTCGCGGTCGAAGAAGTGACGGTGATGCCGGAGACGATGACTTTGAAGCTGAGGATCGAGGGGTTCGCGGGAAGATGGTCGGCTACTAAAGTGAAACTGAGGTTGGCAGGGCCACCGCCGCAGTTGACAGTACAAACCACGCCACCTGGCTTGCCGCTGCAAGAAGCCAAACCGAACGAAGCGAGCAAGATAAAAACGAGCAGAGCTCTGTTGCGATTCATGGAGTACCCCCACGGCAGACTTGTTTGCGTTTGCCCTGATTAGGAAGGAAAACGCGTAAAGTGAACAAATAGAATGTAGCGCGCCGAAAAGATGTGCGGGAAGACAAAAAGAGGCAGAGTGCTCAACTGCTAAAGATACTGAATTAGCCGAGATGCGCGGAATCGTTTGCGTCGGCGAGAGCGCCAGAGTAGTTGGTAAGGGTATGGTATCGTTACTGGTCTCGGCGATTTGCGGTGTGAGAATAAGGCGGATTTCTGGCGAAACACGCATCCAATTCGGCGGTTGACTCCTCAGGAGCGAAGCTGAAGCGCGCGGGAAGGGCTGGCGCGGGCAAGGATTTACCCATCGAGGATGATCCTACGGCGGGCGGAAACGCTACGGAGAGTGCTCTTCAGGCCCCACCTGAGGGAACGGTCAAACCTTCGATGCAGGAAGTTTTTGGGCCGGGCGGATTTCTTGAAAAATGCATGAAGGGCGGGTTTGACCGGGCCACGGTCAGCGCCGATTACGAACACCGGCCAGGACAATTGGAGATGGCAGAAGTGGTACACGATGCGTTCGAAACGCATCATCACGCCATCGTGGAAGCGGGCACGGGCACGGGGAAAACTCTGGCGTATCTCTTGCCGGCGATTTGCAGCGGGCGGCGGGTGGTGATCTCCACGGCGACAAAATCCCTGCAAGAGCAGCTCTACCAGAAGGACATTCCGTTTCTGCAAAAACATTTCGCCCCGAACCTGAAAGTTGCAGTCATGAAGGGACGTTCGAATTTTCTGTGCCGCGCGAAAGTGCACCAAATGGCGGACCAGCCATTACTGAAGGGCATGGATGAAATAGACGCGTTCCGGCAGATTCGTGACTGGTCGAAACTGACGGAAACGGGCGACCGCGCGGAGCTGAGTTTTCTTCCCGACGATTCAGACTTGTGGACGCGTCTGGATGCGCGGCGGGACACCTGCACGGGGAAAAAGTGCGCGGATTTCAACCAATGTTTTTTGACGAGCATGCAGCAGCGGGCCAAGGAAGCGGATCTGATCATTGTGAATCATCATCTGTTCTTTGCGGATCTGGCGCTGAAGCAGGATGATTTCGGGAGCATCCTGCCGGAGTATTCGGCGGTGGTGTTCGACGAAGCGCACGAGATGGAAGACGTGGCCAGCGATTATTTCGGGCGGCAGATTTCGAACTACCGGTTTGAGGAACTGGCGCGGGATGCGGATCAGACGGTGCGGCTACTGCATCTGGGGACGCCGTCGCTGCTGCGTAAGACGCAACGGATTCGCGAGCGCAGCCGCGGCTTCTTTGAACTCTTTCCGGCGCGTGACGGGCGTTTTTCCTTCGCGCGGAACGAGCGCGAGGCTTTCCTGGAGCAAAACCGCGAAGCCTACGAGGCGCTGTCAGCGGCGCTGAAAAGCATGGAGACAGAATTTGCGGCGCTGGCGACAAAGCCGGAAGAGCTGACGCGCATTGCGCGCAGGAGTTTCGAACTGCGGCAGGAGCTTTCTTTCCTTTTCGAATCGAACGAGAAGAATTTCGTTTATTGGTACGAGCGGCGGAACAAGGGAGTTTTCCTGACGGCTACGCCGATTGACGTCAGCCAGATTCTGCGGGGGCGGCTGTTCGAACAATTCGACACGGTCATTCTGACGTCGGCGACTCTGACAGTTGGCGGGCGCTTCGATTACATCCGCCAGCGACTGGGCATTGATCACGCGAAGGAGCGGGCGCTGCCGCCGGAGTTCGACTATCCAAGTCAGGCGCTGCTGTACCTGCCGAAGAAGATGCCGGACGTGCGAGACGCGGGGTTCCAGGCTGCGGCGGCGAATGAAATCGTGCAATTGCTAGAGCATAGCCAGGGCCGGGCGTTTTGCCTCTTTACCAGCTATTCGCAGATGAACGATTTATTCGAACGCGTGCGAACGCGCGTGTCGTTTCCACTGCTGTTACAGGGGACTGCGCCGCGCTCAGCGCTCCTGGAACGGTTCAAGAACACGGAGTCGGCGGTGTTGTTTGCGACGGCAAGCTTCTGGCAAGGCGTGGACGTGCCAGGAGAGCAGCTTTCGTGCGTGATTGTGGACCGGTTGCCGTTCGCGGTGCCGAGCGACCCGATTGTGGCGGCTCGCGTAAAGGCGTTGCAGGAGGACGGGCGCAACCCTTTTGCGGAGTTTCAAGTGCCGCAAGCCGTCTTGGCGTTGAAACAGGGATTCGGGCGCTTGATTCGAACGAAAACGGATCGCGGCGTCCTGGCGCTGCTGGATACGCGGCTACAGCGCATGCCCTATGGTAAAATTTTCCTGGAGTCGCTGCCGCGCTACGGGACGACGCAAGATCTAAATGAGGTCGCCCGGTTTCTTGAGGGGAGCAGCGGTTCCGAGCGGCTCAGCGAGAATTCGGCAAGCCCCGCCTGACAGGCTACGATCTACAGGGAATCGTTCGGAGCCGGTCGATGGATTCTGGAGAGATATGTTTCAAGTGAGCGTGGAAGAGACGTTTTCGGCGGGACATGCCCTGCGAGGCTACAAGGGTAAATGCGAAAATGTGCATGGGCACAATTATCGCGTGCGCGTGACGCTGGAGGGGCCACAACTGGATTCGATTGGACTGCTAGTGGACTTCACGCAATTGAAGCAGGTGATCCGGGAAATCATGGGCCGGCTCGATCATCAATTCATGAACGACCTCGAGCCGTTCACAGCGTTGAATCCTTCGGCGGAAAATGTAGCGAAATATTTTTACGACGAGGTCACTTTGAAATTGAAGGGATTGCCGCCGGGAGCGCGGGTTACCGATGTAGTTTTGTGGGAGACGGACACCAGCCGAGCGCAGTACCGGCCGGGGGCCTGAGTGTTTGAAGCGCGGATAAGCCAATGAATCGAGCATTTTTGATCATTTTGATTCCCGCGCTGCTGGTGGCGGCAGGATACGTGGCGGTATTCCGTTATATGGGAATTTCGCCGGGATATCCGCGGCTGATAGTCACGCTGGGGCTGCTCTTCGGCGCGATCTACTGGTTGTCGCGGCGTACTGCGCGCAAGCCGGAAGCCGGCCGCAAATAACAGGAAGCAGCAAGCCATGGTCATCACGGAAATCTTCAAATCGATTCAGGGCGAAGGCACGCGGGCGGGGTTGCCGTGCATTTTTGTGCGGCTGACGGGATGCAATCTGCGCTGCACGTGGTGCGATACGGCGTACGCGTTCCATGGCGGCAAGAAAATGAGCGTCGAGGAAGTGCTGGCGCGCGTGGATGCGCTGGCCGGGGGTAACACTGGCGAGGCCGGATCGCAAGCAGCAGTTCCGCTGGTGGAATTGACGGGTGGAGAACCCCTTTTACAGGATGAGGTTTATCCACTTTCGGAAAAACTTCTGGAAGCGGGTTATAACGTAATGATTGAAACAAGCGGAGAGCGATTCATTGGGGACCTCCCGCGGGAAGTGGTCAAGATCGTGGATGTGAAGTGCCCGGATTCAGGGGAACCGGATACTTTTGAGATGCGTAACCTGGAAGCGCTCAGCGGGCAGGATGAAGTGAAATTCGTGCTGTCGACGCGTCGTGACTATGAATTTGCGCGGAAGTTCACGCGGGAGCATGGATTGGCGGGGCGCGTTAAGCAGGTTTTGTTTTCTCCGGTGTTTGAAGATCCGGCAGGGAAGTGGGCGGGGCTGGAGCCCCGGACGCTGGTGGAGTGGATTCTGGCGGATGGATTGCCGGTGCGGCTGGGGCTGCAATTGCACAAGTTCATTTGGGAACCGGCGACGAAGGGCGTTTAACTTCGAAAAGAGAGAAAGCAAGAAGCGAAACAAGTGCTCAGGCAATGGTGAAGGACTCGATGAGCGATGATCGCAAAGCGGTGGTGCTGCTGAGTGGGGGGATGGACTCGTGCGTTTGCACCGCGATTGCGCGGGAGAGGCATGGAGCGAGGAATATCGTGTTGTTGCACGCCGGATATGGACAGCGAACGCAGGAGCGGGAGCGCCGCGCGTTTGAAGAGATTGCTCATTTTTATGCCTTGAGAGAGCGGCTCGTGGTGCAGCTCGATCATTTTCGCGCGATTGGTGGTTCGGCGCTCACCGACAAGAACATTTCAGTTCCTGAAAACGAGCCGGGGGGGCTGGGGCCGCATGGGAGCGCGATTCCGGTAACCTACGTTCCCTTTCGCAACGCGCATTTTCTTTCGGTGGCGGTGAGCTGGGCGGAAGTGATTGGCGCGGGCGCGATCTACATTGGAGCAGTAGCGGAAGATAGTTCAGGCTATCCGGATTGCCGGCCGGAATATTACCGTGTGTTTCAAGAATTGATCCGCGCGGGCACGCGGCCAGAAACGCAAATCGAAATCGTCACTCCGGTCATCACACTGAAGAAAAGCGAGATTATCCGGCGAGGCCTGGAACTGAAAGCGCCATTGCATCTGACCTGGTCGTGTTACCAGAACGAAGATACTGCCTGTGGCGCGTGCGATAGCTGCCTGCTGCGGTTGCGGGCTTTCGCGGAGGCAGGTGCAACGGACCCTATCGCCTACCGGCGGGCCGTTTCCGTATCACAGTGAACCTGCCTCCCGCAGGCAGTCAGGCTTGGAATCTGGCCCGGATGAGAGATAATGGGGCGTAGATCGCCCGGCCACACTGGGTGAGGCTCCCCCGTGAAAAGGAGAATGGAGCATGATGAGATTTCACAAGTCGTTGGTACTCGCCGCGATCGTGGCGGCCGCGCTGGTTTGCATAGTGACACCGCGCGCCGCGGCTCAAATGGACGGCGTGATCAAGGGTCAGATCATGGATATCGCCGGCAATCCGTGGGCAGACCTGACCGTTCAGTCGGTAAACGAGCAGGGGACGAAACAGGAAACGAAGACGGACAAAGCGGGGAATTACATGTTCCGGAATCTGCGTTCGGGCGTTTACGTGGTTCGTGTGATACTCCCGGCGCCGAATCAGCCGTACGAATCCAACTGCCGGGTACAGGGCGGAGTGGATGCGAAGGTGGACCTCAACTTCAAGGACATCGCCGCCAAGCAGGGCGCAGCATATCAGGAAGTACAGAAGAAAAACGAAGAGGTCAAGAAGAGTCTTGAGGGATTGAAAGCGCACGTGGCGGCGGGCGACCAGCTTGTTGCACAGGAGAAACAGACCAAGGCCGAGCTGCAGAAGGCCCCGTCGGCCGAGCGCGAGGCGCTGAAACAAAAACTGGCGGACCAGTCGAATCAGGCGGTCGCCGAATACCTGGAGGCGCAGAAGAGCCTGGTGGAGAAGGATCCAAATGCCGCGCTGGTGTGGGTCAAGCTGGGAGAAGCGTATGACAACGCGGGGCGAAATGACGAAGCTGCGAATGCCTACCAGCAGGCCATCAATCTGAAGCCCGACGTGGCGGGATACCACAACAACCTAGGAAACGTGCTGGCGCGCGCGGGGAAAATCGACGAAGCGAAAGCGGCGTACACCAAGAGCGTGGAACTGGATCCGGCGAACGCGGCTACGGCCTGGCGGAACCTGGCGATCAGCTTGTACAACGCGAACCGCGGCGGCGATGCCATAGAGCCGCTGCAGAAATCCGCAGAGCTGGAACCAAAGAATGCGCAGACCTGGTACCTGCTGGGAGCTTGCCTGATTTACAAAATGACGACAAAGAAGGTGGGGGACAAGGAAGAGATCACTTTCGCGCCGGGAACGATTGAGGCTTATCAAAAGGCGATTGAACTCGATCCCAATGGTCCCTACGGAGCTGAAGCCAAAAAGGGCTTAGAGCAGCTTCAACTGATGGCGCCGGGAATCGACACGAAAGTCAACACGAAGAAAAAGAAGTCTTAAGACAGGCTCGAAGCAGTTTACTGAGGCTGGCTTCGCATTGCGGAGCCGGCCTTTTTCTATTAGCTATGCGTGAGAGTGCCGGTGATTTTGGTGCGACGAAGCGCCCAGGCAAAGACGGCCATGGAAACCGGCAAGAGCACCATTGCGGACAGAAGAAGGACAGCGAGCGGTCGCCACAGTGCCTCGACTGTAGCACCGCCGAGAAGCGCGGCGCGCATGGCCTCCAGCGCGTAGGTTACAGGATTGAACCGGGCGACGACTTGCAGCCAATCCGGGAGAATGTTCACTGGAAAAAGCATGCCTCCGACCACGCTGGAAACTCCGAGGAAAAACCACTTCGCAGGATTGCCGCGCTTGAACAAGAGGAGATAGCTGGAAGAAAGAATCCCCAGACCGGAGAATGCCAGCAGCGTCGCAAGAAGGACGATGACGACCGCAAACCAATTTGTCGCATGCAGCGGAAAGCCGAAGAGAACCGCGCCCCAGGCAACGTAGACCACGATGCGCAAGGTCGTGGCGACGAACGGATAGATTGCCGAGCCGGCGACAAAGACGGGAAGCGAAGCCTGGGTGACCAGGAGATGTTCGAGCGTGCCCGAATTTCTCGCTTCCTCCAGGCTGCGATCGAAGGTGTCCAGCGCGGCGTTAAGATAGTCGAGGAAGACGAATCCAACAAGAGAAAAAGCGAAATAGCTGCCACCCTGGGGCAGAGCGCGCTGGAGTTCGGGTGTGTCCACGAAGCGCGCCACGTAATAGAACATGGCGGCGCCGAAAAGCGCCTCGATGGCCTCCAGAACGAAAACCGTGCGGTAGGTGCGCGCAATGGAAAGGTCGCGCCAGAAGAAGAGCCACAGTTCGCGAAGGACGCGAATCATTCGGCGACGCTCCCCTCGGAAACGCGAGCGCCGCGTCCGGTAAGGCGAAGGAAAACTTCCTCGAGGGAAGCGGAGCCGGTGCTGCGTTTCAGTGTGGAGGGAGTATCGCAGGCGAGGAGACGGCCTGCGTCGATGACAGTGACTCGGTCGGCAAGAAATTCGACCTCGGGGAGAGTGTGGGAAGCAAAGAGCAAGGAAGTGCGGCCGGGCAGCAGGATTTCAGTTTTCAGGAAACGGCGGAATTCCGCGGCGCCAATGGCGTCGAGACTGCGCGTAGGCTCGTCAAGAAGCAGCACGCTGGGCTGATGAAGCAGAGCGCGAGCCAAGCTGAGGCGCTGAACGGTGCCGGAAGAAAGCGTGCGCACCTGGCGGTCCAGGGCTTCGTGGATTTGGAATTGCTCAGCCAGGAGGGAGATTCGCTGGGTGGCAGCGGCATTCGAAAGCTGATTCAATCGGCCAAAAAAGCGCAGATTCTGGCGGCCAGTGAGGCGCGGGTAAAAGCCGTGGTCTGTGCCGGCGTGATATCCCAGGCGACGACGGACTTCGTGTGATTGCTGAACGGTATCGTGTCCGGCGACGCTTGCACGGCCGGCGGTGGGAACCAGGAGCGTGGCAAGAATTCGCAAGAGGGTCGATTTGCCCGCGCCATTCGCGCCCAGAACCGCCATCGCTTCGCCCTCGCGTACCTCCAGGGAGAGACCCGCCAGCGCCACGGAGGTAGGTTTCTCGAAGGGCTGGAAAAAAGCACGCCAACCGCTGCGCGCAGGAGGGAACAACTTATCGAGAGATTCGACCTTGATTGCAGGTTCAGACACGAGAGAGCTTATAGCGTGTCTTCCGTTGGAAGACAATCGGGGCCGCGTTGTTTTGGCCCGGGAGCAGAAGGACTGCCGGCCGTGCTCTCCTGCATGGCGCAGCAGAGCAATCCCCGGTAGAATAATGCGGCAGGGGTATCCCTCCAGTCGATCGCGGCAGAGAAGCCGCGGATTCCCCCAAGGAGTGCGAATGGTGTCGCTTGCGGACCGTGCTGCTGCCCCGGCGCACGTGCTGGTGCGCGTTTTGGATCGCGAATGCGTGTTGCTCAATCTTGAAACGGAACGCTATTTTGGACTGGATGAAACCGGCACGCGGATGTGGCAGCTGGCGACGGGATCGGAAAACCTGGACGCAGCCTACCAGGAGCTGCTGGAGGAATTTGACGTCGAGCCGGAATTGCTGCGGTCCAACTTTACGGAACTCCTGAGCCGACTGGTGGAAAACGGCTTGCTGCAAGTTCTCCCCGCCGATGTGGGAACGGCTTCGACGATTTAGCGCCCTGGAACGTTCCGCGCAGAGTTTGTTTCTGCGCGCGATCGTGCTGCTGCCGTTAGTTTCGCTGAGCTTACGATGGCGCGGATTCCGCGCGACGCGGGAAACACTGGAGCGATTTCCTCCTAGAACAAATCTGGAACGCGAGGCCGCGACGCCCCACGGCCGCGCAGCGCAGACAGCGCAAATGGTGAATCTCGCGGACCGGCATGGACTGGTGCACCCTTCCTGCTTGGCAAAATCGTTGACGCTCTGGTGGCTGCTGCGGCAGCGAGGCATCCCTTCCGATCTGCGCATTGGTATTCGAAAAGAAAATAAAAAGTTTGAAGCGCACGCGTGGGTGGAACGGGATGGGACCGCGCTGAACGAGCCGGAAGAGCACCACCGGCACTTTACCGCGTTCGATGAGGCTTTGTCCTCGCTGCCTGCCGACGAAAAATAAAAAAGGCCCCCGGACCTGGCCAGGGGCCTTTTTCGAACGGGCGCTGTTAAATGTTCGTGCGGTGGGCGACGGTGTGCTTGGTTTTCGCGGGCGCGGCCGGCAGCTCCACGCTGAGCGTGAGCGCGCTCTTGTTCCGAAGAACGCCCAGCTTGACGGTCTTGTCCTTGTCGTCGCGCTTGGCGGAAAGCTTTTCGCGCAGCTCGCCGACGGAGCGAATGCGGTCGCCGTCGAGAGAAGTGATGACGTCGCCGGCTTTGACTCCCGCCTTTTCCGCAGCTGAGCCCGAGTTCACTTCACGGACCAGAATTCCTTCACCATCGGGAGCGCCGAAGAATGTGGCAAGCTGGCCGCTGAGATCTTCAGCGTCAATGCCGAGGCGCGGGCGCCCGCCCAAGAGCATGCCGCCGTTCCACTCCATCGAGGGGATGTCGGGAATAACATTCATATCCGGCATGCGAAAGGCAAACGCGCCGGGCGTCGGCGCCACCATTTTCATGCTTCGATGACGCTCCTCGGACTTGCCGAGAGTGGCATTCAGAGTTTGTGAGTGGCCATCACGCCAAACGGTAAGCTGGATGGTGCGGCCTGCGGGGATTTCGTGGAGCATACGGCGAAACTGCGCGGCGCCTTCCACCCGCTGACCGTTGATCTCCATTACGACGTCATTTTCCTTTAGACCGGCTTTGGCCGCCGGGCTGTCCGGAATAATCTTTCCAAGAACGACGCCGCGTTCCGCGGAGAGTTTGAGTTCTTTGGCCTTCTCGCTTGTGACTTCCTGCGTCTCAACGCCTAGCCAGCCGGAACCATCGCCATCCACGAAAATGGTCACATCATCTTTTTCGATGAGCGGCTCCTGCAGCTCGAAGATTTCCGGATCTTGGCGTACGAGTGTTCCTTCGGCAGCCTGCTGGGCTTTCAGCTCGGCGATTTCCTGCTGCAGGCGCGCGATCACGCGATCCTGCGGACTTTGCGTTTTTGCGGAAGTGCCGGGCAGGGCGATAAGCGCAAGGCTGAAGGCCGCGGCGCCGCCAGCGATAAGCAAATTTCGTTTGTTCATGGTCGTCCCATCCTCCTGAAACTTTAGACGCAGCAAACGCTAAACCGTTGACCGAAGAATTACCAGGCGAATGCCGCCGTTGACCGTTCGCAGATGTATAGGCACACCACCGTGGCCCAGCTTGCCGTGAATTTCTCGGGGCTTCTGAGAACTCTCCATGGAGATGGGGAGCTCAGAAAAGAAATTGCCGTTCAGGCAGCGCGCTTCCAAATCAGCCTGGGTGTCGGAAGGCACGGCAAGAACGAGAGAGCCGTTGGTGGTTTCAGCGACGGCGCCGTTCTTGTCACGGAGGTGAGCCAGTTCCAGGCGTACGTTGCCATTCGTGGTGTGGGCATGCACGCTCCCACCGGCTTCGAAGACTTCAATGTTGCCGTTCACAGTGTGCAGGTCCCCGACGAGATCGATGCCGGCGATTCGTAGCGTGCCGTTGATGGTGCCGAGATGCTCGAGGCGCGCGCCATGCGGAACGTGGATGGTGTAATCCACGGCTACTTCGACGCCTTCGTTCTGCGGGTAGCGCGTGGTAATGGAGACTGCATCCGGTTTGGCGTCCACATCAATGTACACGCGGTCGAGGTCGGATTCTTTTTGCTTTGCCGTCTTTACCGCATGAACTTCGACTTCATTGCGGTCCCAGCCCTGTATGTCGATGGAGCCGTTGACATTCTGCAGCTCAAAGGAGCCGCCGGGCTGCAGTGGATAGGATTGATTGACCTCCTTGGTGATGCCGTAACTGGGAACGGCCCAACCTACGGCCAAACCCAGGAGAAGCAAAGCAGTCGCGCGCGCTGAGTGACGCAGCATAACGTTGAACCCCCTTCGATGAACTGCTACCAAAACAAAACCGAGGACCCGAACGAAACTCGAGCGCTGAGGAGACTGCCGCTCAGTGCAATTTAAAATTAAACGTCACAGTCGAGATGACTTCGACTGCCTTGCCATTAACCCACAGGGGCTTTGCACGCCACTGCTTCACGGCGGCAATGGCAGCATCGGCCAAGGCCGGTTCGCCTTGCAATAGTTTCAGCACTTCCACGCTGCCATCGGTTCTCACGCGCACCTGAAGTTTGACGATCCCCTGCAAGCCGGCGCGTTGCGCTAGGGCCGGATAAGAGGGCGTAGGTGAATTGGTGAGCCCCTTCAGGAAATCGTCAGGCTCCTCGCTGATGCCCCCGCGAAAGCGTCTCTCCAAATCGAGAAGCCAGCTTTCTAGCCAGTCCGTCTTTTGTTCATTTTGCGGGCCGATCAAAGTCGTGTCGATCATGCCGTTATTCTCGGGCTTATAGTCCGGGATGCGCTGGCTGATCCGTTCAATCTGCTCACGAATAAGCGATTGGCGCAGGGCCGTCTCTGAATCCAGGAATTGCAAACGGATCTTACCGGCTGTAGTGCGTAACTTGAGAGGAGCGCCGCCACCATTCAAAACGGCAGTAGCATGCACCGGCCCCGTGCCCGTGTTTAGTCCCTGGATGACCAAATGCAAGGAGGGATCGGCTTCGATATGGCGCTCGCCACCGGTTGCCACGTTGGCTTCGATCGTGGCAGCAAGATTCCGTGGCAGGTACACGATAATGTCGCCGTTCCCGGATGCAAGCTGCGAGGGGCCTCCGAGACGTACGTTCCCGCCCTCGGATGGCGCATCGGGATTGATCCAGGCGGTAATTGTGCCGCCCGAAGTGGAAGCTTGCAGCGCGCCGGCCACTCGCGTCAAACAGATGCTGCCACTGCTCGATTCCACTTCCATCGGGCCGGCGACGTAGATGACGCGAATACCGCCGCCGCCCGTTTGGGCTCGAACCGAGCCGCGGACTTCGCCAAAATCGATCTGGCCGCCGCCGGTCCGAACGCTCACAAAACTGTCCGCGTGCGCCACGGTAATATTTCCGCCGACCGTCTCCAGTTCGGCGCGCCCGCCAATCTGGCCGGCGCGTATGTGGCCGCCACCGGTGCGCAGGGAAGCATCGCCCGCGATATTGCCTACGACGATGTGACCGCCGGCCGTGAGAGCGCTGAGGTCGCCCGCAACATCCGAAACTTGAATATGCCCGCCCTGGGTGTCGAGCTTGGCGATGGAGCGGTTGGCGGAAACTTCGCGGAGACCGGAGCCACCGATGCGCCCCGTCCGAATATTGCCTCCCTGCGTGTGGAGACTGGCGGTGCCGCCGATGTCCTGCGTCTCAATGTCGCCGGCTTCGGTGTTCACTTCGACGCTGTAGCCCCTCGGCACGGTCACTTCAAATTGCACCCAGAACTGAGCATCCGTGGAGCGCGCAATTTGTTGCGGCAGGGTACCAACAAT
>Ga0210400_10002894_pt1 | contig 15469 bp, 14 predicted proteins | sample IncBWH26MmetaG_FD_155456 | JGI IMG/M metagenome (GOLD analysis project Ga0210400, IMG submission 155456) | Forest soil microbial communities from Barre Woods Harvard Forest LTER site, Petersham, Massachusetts, United States - Inc-BW-H-26-M | ecosystem: Environmental > Terrestrial > Soil >... | reverse complement strand
CGGCGCTTCGTTGGTCTTGCACTCAGCTGCCTGGCGGTCGACCCCTCACGAGTTGCGCCTTGCCGGGATGCTACGCAAGGGTTTTGACCACATCGGAGCCGGAGACTTCGTCCTCGGCCGTCTTGGCGCCGCGATCGTCGTCGCACCGCGAGGAAGCCACACCGCGGTGATCGGCCCGACAGGGAGCGCAAAGAGCACCGGGTGCCTCATTCCGAGCCTCATTGCCCGAACAGGTGGTTACGCGCCCGCACTGGTCGGTAGCGCCAAGCCTGACGTGTTGATGGCCACCCTGGCTGCTCGTCGTTCTGTCGGCCCCGTAGCCGTATTCGATCCCGCCGGTCTCGTCACTCCTCAGGTTGGAGTACCACGGTTGGCTTGGAGCATCCCGGCGATGTGCAGTGGGCCCGATGCTTGGCCAACGGCGCAGCACGTGGCCAGCGTGTTGGGCAATAGCGGCGGCGACAACGCACGGGGCAGCCAATTCTTTCGACAACGAGCGGCCGCTGGGATTGCTGTCTATCTCTTCGCGGCAGGCCGAAGCGGGGCCGGGATGGACACAGTCGTAGCCTGGGCCCGGGGAAGCCGAAAAGGGGAATTGTCGGCGGCACTCCTTGGAGCACCCGTCGAAGTCGCGGAAGCTGCCTCGAGTATTGGTGTCGGCTCAAGCGACTCGAGCGCCGACGTAGCGTCGACGGCCCTCGGGCTCTTGCAACCCTGGGCGGAGACCTCGGTGGTAGAAGCAACGAGCCATAGCGGGGATGACCCGTGGACCCCGGGCAAGTTCCTGGATGACGGAGGAACCTTGTACCTCGTTTATGGCCCGGCGCGGTTGGGGGTCGTGGCCACCATCTTGCTCGACTCCGTCGTGCGGGAGACCGAGCGCCGACATATTCAGACCGGACGTGCGCTTCCTGGTTGGGGTTGCTCACTGATGCTTGATGAGGCGGCGAGCCTGGGAACTGGCACCGATCTCCCCCGCCTCCATGAGGTGGGTCGCGGCTGGGGGCTTTCTGTCACCAGTTTCTGGCAGTCTGTGGCCCAACTCGACCGCGTCTACGGTCTTTCGGCCGAAGAGAGAATTTTGGGCTCGTGTGGGGCAATCATGGTGCTCCCACCCGGTGATCCGGCGACAAACGCTTGGCTCGGTAAGCGCCTCGGGACGGCTTCCTACGAAAAAACGTCAAAGACGACGCACTCGGGTGGGGGGCAGTCCTATTCGACCACTCCCCACGAGGCGCCGGCCTTCGACCCCCAGGCCTTCCATGTTTCGTCGCAAGCTCTCCTTCTCGCCCGAGGTCTGCACCCAGCAGAGGTCACGATCTCGCGGTATTTCGAGGACAAGGCCCTCAAGGCCCTGGCGACCCCAGCCGTACCGACCGAGGCGGCGTGACAGCGGCCCGGTTGCCGGTTCGGCCTGCCCAGCCGATCCGCCAACAAAAAAGCAGCAGTGAAGGAGAAGTAGGCAACCCGTGATCAGCATCGGGAAGTGTCGTTCCCCAAAGGGACAGGTCTCCCCGAAAGCGGCCGCGAGAGAGGCCGCGGCTTATCTCGTGGACTATGCCAGCGAGCACGGCCTTGTCGGCCGCTGGCGTGGTGAGGGCGCGGCTCGCCTGGGCCTCTCCGGCGATGTGGACGCCGAGGAGCTCATAAACGTCATCGCCGGTTTTTCACCTGACGGTAAAACCGCCTTGCTGCCCCGCCAAATCGCCGAGAGCCGATCGGTGTTGGCCCTCGACATTACGCACAGTAAGCCGAAGAGCCTGTCACTACTCCAGGCGCTCACGACAGACCCGGACATAGCGGCGACCCTGCGGGATGCCGAGGACGTCGCGGTCGTGGCGGCTCAGCGCTACCTGGAGGACGTAGCGGGGAAGCTACGGCGTGGACATGCCGGCGCCGAATCAATCGAGAGCACCGGCCTAATCACCGCGGCGTTCAAACACTCGAGCAGCCGGGCTGGTGATCCGCAGTACCACGAACACAATCTGACGGTGGCCTATGCCGAGGGGCGTCGACGGCAAATGGACCTCCCTGGACGCCCAATTGTTGTACCGAGCCGCTAAGACGGCGGGCTTCATCGGCGAGAGCGAAGCCCGCGGATTCCTGACCGAGAAACTTGGCGTCGATTGGACTTCGAGTCCCACCTGCAAGGGCAGTTATGAAATAGCTGGACTCGACGATGCAGAGCTCCTGAAAGAATTTTCGCAGCGCCGCCAGCAGGTCCTGCAGGCGGGTGGGGGTGAGATCGTCTACTCCCACTCGGAGGGAGTCCAAAAAATTGTTCGGGCCTCGCGGAAGGACAAGTCAGCGACCGAGCAGTTAATGGATCCTGCTCTCCTACGGGCGCGGGCCGAGGCACTCGGCTTCGATGATGCCCGCCTCCGGTCCGTGGCAGGTCGGATAGCCGGGCCAATCGAATTCGCCGTGCCGGATCTCATAGCCCAGTTGGTGGCGCCTGACGGTCTGACTGAGAGCCACGCCTCCTTTTCCCGCTTCGACGCACTCCAGGCCGTCGCCGAGAGAGTCCACGCATCCGCGGACCGCATCCAAGACATCGTCGACGACTTGCTCTCGAACGGCGAGGTCGTCGAGGTAGCGGCGCCCGAAAAGGACGACCTTCACCCCAGTCGGCGGGCACCCCGATACACGACCCGTGAGCTTCTCGGGGTGGAGCGTCGTCTATTCGAATTCGCACGAGCCGGGTTTGGGGCTGGTCGTGGAGCCGCCGGAGACCCGGCGACGATCGAGCGCCTGCTGGTGGAGCGTTACGGCCATCTGTCCGCGGAGCAGGCGACGATGGTGAAGGCGCTGACGACGTCCGGTGATGCAGTCTCGTGCGTGGTGGGCCAGGCCGGTTCGGGGAAAACGACGGGGCTGCGTGAGGCGTACGAGATCTGGCGGTCAGCAGGCCTGACTGTGAGTGGGACGTCGACTTCGACCGGGGCGGCTTTGAAGCTGGAGCAGGAGTCGGGGATCCCCTCGCAGAATCTGTCCCGTCTCCTTCTCTCGCTTGACCACCCGACTTATCCAGGAATCGACGAGATCGGGCCGGAGACCGTGATCGTCTGCGACGAGGCTGGGATGAACGACACCCGAGCGCTCGGTCGGCTCGCGGCCCATGTCGAAGCGGCCGGAGCGAAGTTGGTCGTCATCGGCGATGACAGACAGCTTCAGCCGATTGGGGCGGGGAACCCTTTCCGCGAGCTGATTCGCATCGGCCGCGAGAACGTCACGGAACTCAAGGACAATTGGAGGCAGCGCGAGGAGTGGGAGCGAGAGTCGCTGCGGGAGCTGCGCCACGGCGATGTTGGCGTGACAGTGGTCGACCTTATGGATCACGGTCGAGTCCACGTCGGCGAAGACGCTGAATCCACCCGAGTCCAGCTAGTGCGGGACGCACTTGAGGCTCGAGGTCGAGGTGAATCAATCCTCATCGAAGCGCCTACCCGATTCGAGAGCGAGGCGCTTCACCGGCTGTTCAGAGATGCCCTAGTCGCCGCCGGCGAACTGGGAGCCGACAGTGTCGACATCGGTGGACGCGATTTCAAACCGGGCGAACGCGTCCTCTTCCGCCGCAACCCGACCGGTCCACTGCGCCGGTACGCCGTGGCCCTCCACCGTGGAGTTCGAAACGGCACGCTCGCGTCCGTCGTGGCCGGCGGCGATGGTGAGCTGGTGGTGCAGCTCGACGATGGAACAACGCGCTGTGTACCCGCCGGCTACATCGCGGAGGGCCATTTGGGGGGCGGCTACGCCACGACTATCCATAAAGGGCAGGGCGGCAGTGTCGACGAAGCCTTCGCACTTGTAACCGACTCGACGATTCGGGAGGCAGTGTACCCGGCCCTCAGCCGCGGGCGCCTCGCGAACCACGTTTATACGACCCTGGGGGCGCAGGAAGACGACGAGGACCTGCACCACGGCGCTCCCGACGAGTCCCCGAAGCTGAGCGTCGAAGCGGAACTGACCCGGCGGTTCGGACGAAGCGGCGCCAAGACGGCCGCATCGGTCGGCATTGACGCTGCTGGGGAGGTCAGTGCACTGGCCGAGCTGGACATGGCGAAGCTAGCGACGCTGGAGCGAGACGCCTACCGGGCAATCTTCCGCCAGAGCCGCGAGAGCGGGCGAGACAGCGTGGACGATCACCCGGAGCTACAGCAGCGACTTTGGACCATCCAGGAGGCCAAGGACCGGCGCCGCGCGATCCTCGGCGCTGCAGCTGCAGCAGTCCTCGAAGATGTACCCAGCTTGGGGGTACCGCCCGACTCAAGTTCCTCGTATCGAGATCGGGCGGCGTGGAAGCGCGCTGCCGGAAAAATCATCGGCGAGCATGAGGAGACAAGTGCCGGTCGGCCGCCGCCCGAGCAACCTGCGCCACTTTTGGCCGTAGGGCAGCAGCAACGGCCAGCGTTAGAGGCCGACTTGACACCCGCTGCTTCTCCTTCACTGCCTAACGCAAGAGGAGGCGGGGCCGGGCAGGCACCGACGACGGCAGGCGGTACGGGACCTGGGGGCCTTCCGATAATCGTGCGCCGAGACAAATCAGGTGCCGAATTTTCGGCCAACTTGTACGACATTTTTAGGGTCCACGAGCTGTCTACCTGGAAGACGCGCAGGCTCCAGTCCCGAGCCGCGGCGATGGCGGACATTGCCGGCGACGAATCACGCACCCAGCGTGACCGAACAAAGGCCGGGCACGAGGGTGACCTGGCCAGCTACGCGCTGCAGCACCAGCGCGACATCGGCGTTCTGGTTGCCCAGAACCTGACACCGGATGACCAACTTCGACGCCTTGGCGTAGCGCCGGAGCTACTCGAGCAGAGAAAGCAGGCGATGGGATGACCAACAACCAGTCACTCGACGAATGGGTCCGGTGGCTAGTGCGCACATACCTCGTCGATGCCGTCGTGCCCCAGTGCTGGCACGAGCACCGTGGGCTGCTCGAGGAACTGCGGTCCCTCCAAGAGGCCTACGAACACGCCGAGAGCGAGGCGGCGGCGGCGCAGCTCGGCGACGCGACGAGCGACGAGATGCTCCGCTGGCACGAGGGCCTGGACCGGACCGTGCAAAGACTTGCCAGCCGACCGTGGGGCGCCGGTTGTGCAAACGAGCGAAACCACGTCCCGTCCCCCACCACGTGGGTCGGAGATCCGCCAGCGAAGGGGGCAGACTCGTGAGGACCAAACATGGCAAGTCAACAGTTCTGGTTGCCTTGGCACTGTCCGCGAGCGCCGCTGTAGGCCTCGGCGCTACGGCTGCCGCGGCGGATTCCCCACCAACCAACCTGGCGTCGGTGTCGACCCAATGGGGACCCGGTGACTACACACTCGCGTTTGGGGGAAACTCGGCATATTGTGCTGCAGGATTCACTCTCTACGCGCGCACCGACCAGCTTGGTAGAACGAGCACCGTCGCAGCTGTCATCGAGACCCCTCCTGGGACCCCCTTCGAGCTGCGCGTCGGCGACACGAGCTATTTGCGGGCCGCAGGTGGCACGCCAGGGTTCGCCACCGGGCTCACCCAGATCGCGGGTTCAATGACCGGCCGGGTCGCCATAACTGATCAGATGCCGCCCAGCGTCCGAGCCGGACTTCCCGGGGTTGCGCTCGCTTCGATTGGCGACTGCCCCCTGCAGACATCCACGGCGCCAGTGGCGCCAGCAGGTCTCGCCAAGCCAACGCGGTTCACCCGGGAAGCGCCGGCGCCGCACCTCGGCGATCCCGGCCGCCTCATAGCAACGGCGATTCGCGCCGGGGACAGATGCTGGCCGACTGTAAGTAGGTGGTCGGCGGGATTAGGCGGCGTCGCACTCTGTGGCGGCGCTCCGGCCACTTCCGCCTGGACGGTAGATGCCACCGGCGACGCGACTCCAGCTATTTGGTTTGCGCAATCGCGAATCATTGGGGCCGCGACCTGCTCCTTCGTCTTCGGTGGCCAGAGAGGAAGCGAGACCTGGGTCTCGACCATTGCTCCGGCGCCAACCCTGACCGCCGACATAGTTGCGGCATTCAAGAGGACGTCGCGCTCAACCTTCTTTTTGCAGCCGGTCTCGCCGTCATGCTGACCACGAACCGCCGGCCCCGATGAGGGAGTCCATACCGGTCTCTGGCGAGGTGATAACCCACCGCTTAGCCGTTGTCGACCGCGACGGCCACGAACGGATAGTTGCCCGAGTAGGCCCAGATGGCGAAGCGATCCTGGAAGTTCTCCTACCACCTGGGGCGAGCGGCCGGTCGGGTGTGGTCGTCTACTCCGACCCGCATTCTCTTGACGGTGTCGCCATAGGAGTGCAGCTGCTCGCGGATGGCGAGAGCATCGACGCAGCCGCGGCGTGGCAAGACCGCCCAGACGATGGAGATCCTTGGTTGTACGTCCTCCGGACCTAGACAACGCCGAGTCGTCCCGTGGCCACCCACGAGAGGACATTGGTCATCCACGTCGGTAACTGTCGAGTTTCATCGCGATCGATAGCCTGGCTATCGTTTGCACCGTTAGCGGCTGCAGCACCCAAATTGATCACTTGGAGAAGTGAGCTTCTCGCAAGCCAGCCCGAGGGCTTGGCCGCGATCGAGATAGATCGATCCCCGCTGTACCTCGGATCTCGAGCGAGAATGGCTCGCAGGCCACACCCTCTCCCGGCCTGCTCAGCCGATATCCTTTGGACCGCATCCTTATGCGACCACGATCGGACCGTTTCGCACAATCCGGACCGCGGCAACTTGGTCGGTTGTGGATCCAAGCAGAAGAAGGAGCTGATGTACACGTTCGGGCGCCTTCAGGGTATCGCGGGGCGGCGTTTGGACACCCTGAGGGATCTCTCCTCGCTGGACCCGATTATCTTGGACGAGCACGACGCACCATGTCGCGTACTCATGCCCGACGAAGAATTTGATGCTCGTCGATCCGCTTGGAACGAATTTACTGATGAAGCGGTCGCCGAACAGGAGCTGCCGAATACATGGTGGAACTAGTCGCCGCCGCATCGACGTGCGGTCCCGAAGGCACTGGCCGAGTTCGCAGTAGCGGACCAGCTTCAATGTGTCCAGGCAATTATTGGAACGGGCGAGGTACGGATCCTCGATGCTGCCCAAGCCGAGGTAACCATTGAGGAATGGACGGATCGTACCTAATACATTATCAGGCGCGTGTTGATCACGACCTGATGGTCCCGAGATCCGTCTGCCACCGACGCGCTATGCCGACCAGCAGATCGACACTTGGCGTGGAATCTGCAAGGGTCTTGGTACAGTAGCAAATTGGCTGCTCGCGTCCGGATCAAATTCCAGTGAGTCCACCTGTTGCCCCCATGTTAAGTCGAGATTGGCCTTGCGAGTCGAGATTGGCCTTGCGTTAGATCCCGAACTCATCAGGGCGGTTTATCACCTACAAATTCGGCGGAACCGCCACGCCCGCGATTCCAAGCAAATCGACGAGAGTTGCGTGTTCGATTACCCACCGTCCGTCAATCAGCAGAGCCCGCCCTTCGCGTCCGACGACTAAGCCAGGGCGATTGCCATCAATCTCCAGGGAGAACCACACCACGGCCTCGTCGGGTCGTAGGAACTTCACATCGTCCACCACGAACCGCACGTCACCCTCGGCGATGCGCTGGCGGGCTTGCCGCAAGTACTCACTTAGCCCGCGCCCTCCCTGGATGTTCAGAAGGACTTCTCCGGTGTCATCAGTCTCAAGGTCGTGGGAGTAGGCGTACTCGATCAAAGAACGCGCTCTCGCTTCGTCATCCGGAGGTCCATCCGCAGGGATGTGTTTCGCCCGACGCATCTCCAGGCGCATCTCGGGACGCCCAACATGGGGATGTCCCCTATTTGCTAGGGCCTTTCGAACAGCGGGGACGTTCGAGCGATCGACATCGGTGAGATCCACCCCTTGCGTCTCTGCCATGTGGAGAAGGCGGTCAAACTGACTTTCCACGACGGCATCGAGCGGTGGAATGAATTGAAAGGTCTCGCCAGGGATCGGCTGATTAATCACCACGTCCTTGAGCTCAGTGATGCGGCAGGGCTCGCGGTCGATCAGGCCAACGTGGCGCAGGACAATGCCTGTCTCGGCGTCAAACCAGAACGTATGATCAATCCCTCCAAGCCGCAGTCCGAGATACATGGGCATGTGTCCATGGCTCCCCGTGCGTGAACTATTCGACTTCCAACAGAGACGCCCATCGATCTCGTCGTGGACGGGTGTCTCAAATTGGAGGCCGCCGAAGACATGGGGTCCCGGCTCGACGAGAATCCCTACCTCGGTCTGATCGATGTTGGACCTGTCATTTTCCAGAGCTATCACCTGATGGGGGTCACCGATCCACCGATTGTCGCCGTCCTTGATATCGAGCCGATCAGCTGACTCGAGCCGCCACCTATTCGGGAAGTCGAGCCACACTCGGAGAGTCTCATCCCGGATGACGCCGCTCCTTTCACCGCCTAAAGTGAGCCTGGAGATGGAGTTGCCTCCACGACGGGACATTTCATCGATCGCCCAGCGGGACCGTTCAAGGTGGGTCCAATGCCAGAGCGATCCCGTTAAGGTCCTCAACCCCACGGGGGCTGTTTCGATCAGTTCCAACAGATTGCCCAATCGGTCCATTGCACAATTCTACGGCCGTCCATCCTCCAGCCGCTCGAGTCCGAAGTTGCAACTAGCGCTGCCGGAAGTTTGAGACGAGAGACGGTTCCATCGCGCAGCACCGTCGACCCTTACCCTTGCCTTTGCGTCGACACCTCAGCTAATGTCCCTTTGGGGTGTAGCTTTCCACTAGCGATATCGGGGGTCGGCGTGGCAAAAGAGAAACAGCGACCAAGGCGGCGCGCTCATACGGTTGCAGCGCTGGGTACGATGGCAGTTGCGGGAACTGGCCTTCAGGCAGTGAACGTCTCTGCTGCCTTTGGTTCTGTGCCTACCGGTTCAAGCGGAGATCCCAGCGCTTCTTCTCCAGTACCGCCCATGCCCGCTCCTTTGACCCCAGACCAAGTGGCTGGTGCGAATAACCTCGCCGCTATTGGTTCGTTGCAGTCCACATTGCTGGCCAAGTACTCCGACACATATGGCGGTATGTATAACAACGGTGATGACACGTTTACAGTCTTAACGGTCGGGGACGGTAGTCAGCTTATCGACTTCGTGAATCAAGACCTCGCCACGATGAGTACACCTGACGTACCTGCACCAACTGTCACTTATCATTCCGTCGAGGTACCGTTGCAACGTCTTAAGGATATTTCGAGTCAGGTGGCCTCTGATTTAAAGAGTACTGCCCCAGAGAGCGGTGGTGCCGATAGATTTCCGATAACTGGCGTAGGCGTCGACCAGAAAAATAACAATGTAACCGTTACAACCTCGACACCATCGCCTGGCCTTCTTTCGTATCTAACGACTACTTACGGTTTCAATAATTTTGCTGTTGAGGACCTACCTGGTCAATGGCAAGCTGCGGATCGCGCCAGCGATTCCCCACCATGGAATAGTGGAGATCAAATTCAGACACCCGCCAACTCACTTGGAAATTATAAAATTTGCTCATCCGGCTTCGGTGTTCAAAATGCCTATGGTCACGGGTTGTTATCAGCTGGGCATTGTGGTCATTTTGATTTCTATAATAGTGGATATGTGGGTACTACGGGAGCAGGAGCTGGAGACCCTGACTCGCAACTCATATACACTCCTGGCGGCTCGAGCAATATATTTTGGAAGCAGACGGCTACTCGCGAATATGTAGCTGCAACAACGGCTCCCATAGCTGGAAACAGTGTCTGTCTAGAAGGATACAAGACACAGGAGAGCTGTGGGTCAATTGTAATTACAGATTACACTGCTCCTGGTATATTGGGGCATGATATCAATGGTGTCCCTTTTTCTTATGACAGCCATGATCAGTTTATAACTAATAACTCGAGTGTGGCGCAAGGCGACAGTGGTGGACCAGTTATTTGGCCAACCGAGTATGGCTATATTGCGCAAGGGACAATAACTGCTGGGGTGATCCCGCCGAGTGGCATTGAACAGGGTCCTTCAATTAATACGGAGATCACTACCGAGGAGTTCATCTACGGTGTGACCGTCAATACCTATTCTGCTCCGTAGAAACAGCACCTATCAGTGACTCAACAGGAGTTTTTTGAGCTAATTGGAAAAGAGTTCGGGTTCGAGCAGATACAGGAGAGCTCCAAGATCACGACTGACTTGGGTTTGGATTCTCTAGATCTACTTGATCTTGTCGTGTTCGTGGACGAATTGGCCGGAGTCGGCGTACAACCGGCTACTGATTTTCCTATGTTGTCTACCATGCACGACCTGTGGGATTATTTCGAGGACATCGCAGGCCATTCCAGCTGAAGAGTGAAACCATTTCTCTCGATCACGACGTACCCGGCAATCTGACGATCCTCCAGCATTTTGTAACTGACATCCTAAATGAGCATCAAGGTGACAACATCGGACTGTATGTCACTCCGAGTTATCGTGATCATCATCCATTTCGGGTGCCAGGCGTTCTTGAACCTCTAGTTCCTGGGTTTGGCACTGTCCGAGATGTTCGCGCAATGGTGGATTTTCTATCCTTGCCGGCAGTGGATTGTTGGTTCTCTTTGGAAGATGCATTCACTAGCGACGACAGAATCGGGTACCGATTGTTCGGAGAGGGCACTGTCGAGGTAAGTAGATTGTCGAGGGCTCTAGAGAGTCGGTCTGGCCCCCAGTCCAGGAACAACGAGATGCGGCACCTCACTGCACCTGGTACTAGTACGGTTTTGTCTACCCTCGGGTCACCGGATGGTCAATTTGTTGGCAACAGATTTCACATTACCTATTCGTGTGTGGGCGTGTATCACGTCAGAAGTGGTCGATTGGCGGAGCGATGGGGCCCTGTCTTGCTCGGATGACATGGACCTAACGACGTAGAAACGGCAGAAACCTTGACAAGATGGCGATAAAAGACTCCATGACTAGTGACATCCACGAGAGCAATGCCGAGAACGCTGAGTCGGTCGCAGCATCTCGGACGGGTCGATGGATTCGGCTAGTTCCATTGCAGTCGCACCATCACGAGTTTCTCTACGAACTCGCCACTAACGAGGAGTTTGGCTACCGTTGGCGATTTGGTGGAGCAGTGCCCACTCTGGAAGTGTTCGAGCAAAATCTATGGGCAAACGTACTCGCTCAGTTCACCGTCGTTGAACGACGCAGCGGATCGCTGATAGGAATGGTAGTCGCCTATAACGCCGACCTCACTCAGGGTCATGTGTATGTGGGTGGAGTAATGACTTCGGGTGTTCAGAGGACCGGGCTTGGCATAGAAGCCTTTCATGTCTTTTCAAGATATCTGTTCGGCACCTGGAATCTGCGCAAACTGTACTTTGACGTACCCGAGTACAATGTCGAATTCTTAGCAAGTGGTATTGGGAACATCCTAAAAGAAGAAGGTCGATTTCGTCAGCACACATATTACGGTGGTAGATACTGGGATCGTTTCGTTTTCGCCCTCTATAGAGATGATATTGAGGTCCTAGGACAACGACCCATGGGCCGACGGCGCGGTCGGGCACAGGAATGAAAAGGATAGGCTGGCTACCTAACTCGGCGGGATAATGATGTTCGTGTCTCGCCTTCGTCGCTTTTCGCCATCCCACGTCGATGACACTACGGGAGAACTCCGATGGATCATCATGCTCCAAAGGAAATGAGTGTTGCAGCCTTCCGGCACACTGAGGTCGGTATCCACAGACCCACGAACCCACTGCTTCCCGCCACATGAACACGTCAGCGCGGCGGATCCTGCTTCTCCGTTTCGGTGCCCGTGTAGCACTCGGGCATCATGACCCACTCGTATCCTTTCCCGGCTTCCCTGTTACCGGACCCGGGGTCTCGCCGGAAGAGGCCATCGACGAGGCCCTATGGGCATTATGCGAATGCACCGAGGCTTGGGCAGATTATCTGCATGCGGCGGCTAGTCCTGATGGTTTCAGTAGGCAGATGAGCCAGCTCGACGCCGCCGACCGTGCCACCCTTGGCAGGGCGATGGCCGAGAGCGGCCGGGGTGAAACGTGGGAAAAAATAATCAGGGACGGGGCGCAATTCACTGCACCTATCGAAGAAGACGACAACAATTACCCGCGGCACCCCGTGGACGGTGCAAGGTGGGGAAATCTTCCTGGAGAGGGACAGGGAATTCACCGCAGCGAGGGCACCTGATCTCCACTAACGTCAACCCAAATACGTGTACCAATTGAGCCCGATCCTCTCGTCCGGAGACTACGAGAAGCCATATTATGAACCGACAACGGCTGGAGGCCCTCCTGCCGGAGGCGCAGTATTGCATAGGGTAAGCGCAGCTTCGGTGGCGACTTATTGACTCGTAGCTCATGTCGGGCCCGGTTGCTCAGCGAATTGCGTCACGTATTGAAAAGGGATAGGTGGAGGATATTGTGGAACTAAACCCGATTCAGGGCGGTTCTCGAAATCTGACCGACCGTTTGTCTGCCGCAGGATGCCAATCAGGCCAACTAACAATCGTGTCCGACAGTGGATTGGATACATTCCCTTGGTCCGAAATACACGAGCAAGCCACCCGTTGGGCGCTGTGCCTCAGCGCTCGGGATATCGGGCCCGGGTCCATTGTGATGGTATCCGGGATGACGTCGCTAGACATGATTATCGCGATTCGCGCCACCTGGCTGATTGGAGCTGCTATCGCAGTGGCCCCTTCAGCGATCGGTTCGCGTCGACAAGAGCTAATGCAAGAGCGATTTCGTCTGATCCGTCAGGCGGTCGAACCGTCTCTTATTCTATCAACCGAGGAGGAAATTAGGTTTCTATCACTTGCCACCGATCCTCACGTAATTGACTTTGCCACGTGGAGGCTCGCTTGCTCTAAGAGCACGACGGATTCTGAGTGGCATCCTTCAGCTCAAATTGACGATGATGCACTGGCAATCATCCAACTAACAAGTGGAACTACCGGAGGCCCCAAACCGGTTCAAGTACCTCGCCGATGCCTTGACGCGAACCTGCGGGCCATAGGTCACGGTACGGAGGCAACGCCCAATGATGTAGCGATGTCCTGGCTTCCTCTTTCGCATGATATGGGACTGGTTGGTCTGTTGGCGTTTCCAATGGTGGAGGGATTCGATCTAGTCATCGCTGATCCAGCACATTTTGTTCGCAATCCAAGTCGATGGATGGAATGGTGCTCAAGGTTTAGTGCAACCATCACCAGCAGTCCTAGTTCTGTCTATGCCATGGCCGCTCACCTGCTGAAAGGTTCGCCTGTCGGAAGCTACGATTTGTCAGCACTTCGCGTGCTCGCGAATGGCTCGGAGCCAGTCGACGTTATTGGATTTGAAAGATTCATCCAGGTGGCCTGCAACCATGGCCTGGACGCCGCCTCGGCATTTCCGGTTTACGGTCTCGCCGAAGCGACCCTAGCTGTCACGTTCCCAAAAGTCGGTGTTGGACTGATGACGGATGTCATTGATGACCATGTTGATCCGCCGCCGACCAGCGGCGAGTTGCGTCGTTTGGCGCTCCTCGGTTCACCCGTCGAAGGAGTGTCGCTTAGAATATCTGATGAGGGAGTAGCTGATCACGACGGGGATATTGGTGAGATCCATATCCAAGGTGATTCGGTTACCCCGGGCTACCTCGGTGACGAATCTTTCAAGTTGCTACCGGGAGGCTGGTTCCCGACGGGTGATGATGGCTACCTTAGGAACGGTCAACTCGTAGTATGTGGGCGCCGTAAGGATCTTATTATCCTTGGTGGTCGCAATATCTATGCCGAGGGAGTAGAGAATGCCGTGTCTCGCATACCCGGGGTATTTCGGGAAAGGGTCGCCGCCTTTGGTATTCCAGTCAATGGACGAGATCGGATAATAGTCATTGCTGAATCGGAAGCAACGGAGGCTGCAGAACTTCGGAGGCTTATTGCGAGCGTGGTACTAAACTACTTCGACGCGTCAGTTGGAGAAGTTCGACTCGCACAACCGAAAAGTCTGCCCAGGACGACTTCCGGAAAAGTTTCTCGGTCGATGTGTCGCCGTTTGTATGAAGCAGGGAAACTGTAGTGACTTAATTTCAATAATTCCAAGGTCGGCCATTACCGGCCCTACGCGATCAACCTGGGATGTCGACCTCGGATTCTCGTGGTCTGATGAGTGTGCCACGTGACGCCGGCAGCGAGTAACAAACGCAGTCGGTAGTTCGAGAGATTGCGAAACCCACGACCTCGACGCTTGACGGCCTTGATTGTCAGATTGACGGCCTCGATCGGGCCGTTCGAAGCGCCGGTCTGGTGATGGGCGAGGATCTCGGAACGCCAGCGACGGAGCGTCTTGCCTAATCGTTTCACCTCCGGGACGGTCGATGCGCTGCACCAGGCAATGGCCTCTTCGAGTCGGTCAGCCGCTTCGTCTGGCTCGTCAGTCATGTACACGGCGCGTGTCTTTTCCTTCGCGCTCCACGCGTCGCTCACTTCGTCGAGCATAGGAGGGAAGGGGCAGACCGCAGCTACGCTGCGACTCAATGGTCAACGCATGGGTTGGTCTCGCTGGGATCGTCGGGACGCTGGCCGCCGCCATTGGCGCCGTGTGGTTCACTCAGCGGGCAGAGAACAGGCGGTGGTACGCCCAACAGGTCCACCTGGCCGACGTCGCCCGAGCCGACCGTTTGCGAGTTGTGTATGGCCAATTGGCACAGGCAGCGGTCTCGCTCCGCGGTGTCATCGGCCAACGGTCGGTCATCCCGGAAGAAGAAACACGGGCCCAGCGAGACGGACGACACCAGCGCGAGCTTAAAGGAGCAATCGGCAAGGTCGAGGAGATAGGGGGGCTTATCCTCGTCGAGTCGTCGGCCGAGGCCGTTCGCCTCTCCTATACCGTCGTGGCGATGGCCACTGACGCTTTCATGCGTGCCGAACGCGCCCTCTGTCCGGTATCGCCCGGCCAGAGGACTTGATCAAATTGGCGGGAATAGTGGCGTCCCAGACCGAAGAGGTATTGCGCCTCGCTCGTGAGCACCTCGAAGAGCTCGAGCACCCGTTGCCGGTTGGAGCGGAAGGCAAAGATCAGATGAACGCAGAGCCACGGTCAGCTACGCCTGACATGAGGGCTAATACACCTCAACCCCGATGAGCTCGTCGTCGACGTGATTCGGGTGATCCGGTAACTACGTATGGTCTTCTCGGTCGCGACGGTTGTCGGCACCGCTGGCGTGCCAATCCACGCTGAGTCTTCCGGCTGAACTGGGATCCCTCCGAAGCGAAGCAGGGTGACATCGGCGACGCCATCCTCGAACGTGTCGGTAGACGAAATCGCAACATGCAAATGATTTCGCTTGCCTTTGTCGCCGATCACCGGAAATTCCCCAGAGCTGATCACTGAAATTCCCCACCTGTGAGCCGGGCCCCAAAGGTCCACCACAAAGGGTGGGACCCCCTCGAAGCTGGCGGTTCCTAGCCAGCCAA
>Ga0210400_10002893_pt1 | contig 15471 bp, 10 predicted proteins | sample IncBWH26MmetaG_FD_155456 | JGI IMG/M metagenome (GOLD analysis project Ga0210400, IMG submission 155456) | Forest soil microbial communities from Barre Woods Harvard Forest LTER site, Petersham, Massachusetts, United States - Inc-BW-H-26-M | ecosystem: Environmental > Terrestrial > Soil >... | reverse complement strand
CAACGCCCCCAGCAGTACCGCCACCGGCCAGTGAAACCGGATCGTCCATCCAAATGACTGCTTGTTGATCACGAACACCAGAATCAGCGAAAGAAAATATCCCAGCACAAATCCCGCCAGATTTGCCAACAACCCAAGCAAACTTGCCTCCACCAGAATCATCTTTCGAATCTGCCCCGAGGATGCTCCCAGGAACCGCAGCAATCCCAACTCGCGCCGGCGATCGATTACCAGCGCCATCAGCGCCCCCGCGATGCCCATCACCGCCACAATCACCGCCACCGCTTCCAGCGCGTACGTGATGGCAAACGTCTGGTCGAAAATTCTCACCGCCTCTGTTCGCAAATCGCGGTCCGAAAAAATCAGGATGCGGTGTCCCGCCGCCGCTTGCTGAATCTCCTTCCGCACCTCCGCGGCCTTCGCGTCGGGCGCCACAAACACCGCAAGATTCGTAGGCGTTTCATCTGGCAGATATTTCAAAAGCACATCCCGGTCCATCAGGATGTAGCCGCGCTCGCTCGCGTAATCGTAGTAAACATCCACAATCTGAAAGCTCGTTCGCGCTTCCCCCAGTGCCAGCGTAATTGTGTCCCCAGTCTTCACCTTGTGCTTATAGGTAAAGGGTTCGCTCACGATGATGTTGTTCTTCCCGCGCAACTGATCCAGGACCTCGCTTGTTGGCCGCCCGGAGAAAAAGTCCGACTTCCGTTCGGCGCGCGCCACTCGCAAATCCACCGAAGCCAGCGTCGCGGGCATCCCGTCATAATTGATTTCGTACGCCCGCAGGCGCTGCACAGCCGCCACGCCCGGCAACGCCGCGATTTTCTCCACGAGTTTCAAGGAAATCGTCGGATGCCGGTCCGCCGCCGCGTCACCCGCGGGGCGCAGATACAAATCCGCCGGCAACTCGTTCTCCATCCAACTCACCACTGTCTGCCGGAAGCTTCCCACCATGATTCCGACAGAAACCATCATCGCCACCGCCGTCGCCAGCGCCCCCACCAGCACCGACGTCCGCCGCAGCGAAGCCGCCAGGCTCCGCGAAGCCAGCATCGCTTCCACTCCGAAAAGCTTTCCCAATACTCCCGCGGCAATTCGCGAAATAAAATTCACCAGTGCGGGGATCGCGTACGCCGCCGCCGCGATCAGTAAAATCGTCGCCAGATATCCGAAAAGCGGCTTGCCCGCAAACGCAGGCATACGCGCAACCAGAGCTGCGAGCACTGCCAACACCCCAGCGATCGCCAAATCCCGCCCCTTGTGCGCACGCGCGAGAAATTCCCGTCGGCCCTGAGCCATGGCATCCACCGGAGAAACCTGCATCGCTTCCCGCGCGGGCGAAATCGCGGAAACGACCGCCACTCCCACTCCAACCAACAGCGCCAGCGCCATCGAACCTGGTGTCAGTGCAATCGCCTCAGGCCGGCTGCTCACGTAGAGCGCCTCCACCGTTGCCGCCATCAGCTTCACCGCGCCACCGGCCATCATTCGCCCCAGCGGCAGGCCCACCAGCCCGCCCGCCAGCCCCAGGCATGCCGCCTCTCCCAGAAACGCGGCCAACACGTCTCCGCGATCCGCGCCGAGCGCCCGCACAATTCCAATTTCGCTGCGGCGCCGTACCACCGAAACGGAAATCGTGTTGTAGATCAGAAACGCGCCGACCACCAGCGCGATGTAGCTCAGTAGCCGCAAATTCCACCGGAACGCCGCCAGCATTTTCCGATTTTCTTCCGTCCCTGCACCTTGCGGACGCACTTCCACGCCCGGCGGCAATACCCCGCTCAATTTCTTCTGCCATTCCTCCAGATTGCTGTTCGCCGGCAGCTTGATCAGGATACGGTCCACCCGGCCGAACCGGTTCACCGCGCGCTGCGCTCCCGCAATGTCCATCAATATTATGTTTTCGTTCCCCGAAGCATTTGGAAGCACGCCGCGCACCGCGCAATCCACAACGCGGTCGTTGATCAGCAGCGAAATGTGCTCGCCCACATTTTTGTTCAGGTTTGTGCTGACCCACACGCTTTCCGGATTGCCCAGATCGCGCACGCTTTGTTCCATCTTTTCTTCGTTGCCGGAGCCTGCGCTGCCTGCGCCGTCTTGCAAGGCGTATCGGCTGCCCTCCGCGATCAAGTCCAGCCCGATCAGCGGCAGTGTCTCATGCGTCTGCGTGTCCACCACGAAATCTTCCATGCGCGGAGAAATCCGCAGCGGATACGGTTGCGCCGACAGTGTAGCCACCACCGCTTCCGGCACTCCACCCGAGGCCACAGCTTCCAGGTCATTGTTTCCAGCCAGGCTTTCCATCGAGGAGTGAAACGATCCCGCTGCCGCGGTTCCCGCCAGTTCAATCGCCAACACCACTGCCACGCCGAGCCCCACCGACAGCACCATCAGCCCAAGCCGCATGGGCTCGCGAAACAGCGGCCGCAGCATCAACCGGTAAAAAAGTTTCCATCGAGGCATGTCAGCGCCGCGTCACTTCTTCCACGCGCCCGTCGCGCAACTTCACCAGCGTGTCGCACACGCTCGCCGCTTCCAGGCTGTGTGTCGCCATGATCGTCGCCGTTTTTTGTTCGCGCGTCAGCCGCAGGAGCAATTCCAGGATCACGCTGCCCGTTGCGGTATCCAGGTTTCCCGTCGGTTCATCCGCCAGCAGAATGCGCGGAGAGTGCGCCAGCGCCCGCGCGATCGCAACGCGCTGCATCTGCCCGCCGGAAAGTTGATGCGGATATCTCGCGCCATATCCGCCGAGCTCCACCCATTGCAGACGCTCCAGCGCCAGTTCGCGCGCTCCCGCCCTGCCCGCCAGCAGCAGCGGCAGCTCCACATTTTCTTGAACCGTTAAGGTGTGCAGCAGTTGAAAGGCCTGGAAGACAAACCCGATCTTTTCTCGCCGCAATTGCGTCTGCCGGGCGTCATCCATATCCGAGGTGGCTTTGCCTTCGATCCGCACCGTGCCAGACGTCGGAAAATCCATCGCTCCCGCCAAGTGCAGCAGCGTCGATTTGCCGCACCCGCTCCGCCCGACCAGCGCGACAAACTCGCCCTCGCCCACATCCAGCGTGACTCCATCCAGCGCGCGAACGCGCTGTCCGTCACTCGGATATTCCTTGCTGACGGATTGGAGCGAAAGAATCGCCATGCCTCGAACCGCCGCACGCGCGGCTCCTACCTCAGGCTGTTGAGCGCCTTTTCGATCGCCGACGTCAGATCCTTTGCGTCCGGCTCGACTTCCGAATCAAACCGCGCGATCACTTTTCCGTCCGGCCCAACCAGAAACTTCGTGAAATTCCAGCCAATCTCCCCGCCCGTCTTCGGATTCGCCGATTTGTCCGTCAGAAACGCGTAGAGCGGCGTGATGTCGTTGCCCTTGACCGAAACCTTCGCCATCATCGGAAACGTCACGTGATATTTCGACGTGCAGAAGGTCTTGATCTCCTGGTTCGATCCCGGCTCCTGCGCGCCGAAATTATTCGCGGGGATCCCCACAATCACAAAGCCGCGGTCCTTGTATCTCTCGTAGAGCGATTCCAGGCCCGCATATTGCGGCGTGAATCCGCACCGGCTGGCCACGTTCACCAGCAGCACCACTTTCCCCTTGAACGAAGCAAGCGGCGTGGATTGGCCTTCGATCGAATTCAACGTAAAGTCGTACACCGTCTTTTCCGCTGCCATGAGTGTCGTCCCCAGGAGTGCCAGTAGCACAAAAATTCTTTTCATCGTCGTCTCCCGAATCGAATTTGCGCGGAATCTGGAAAAATCAGCATGAGACATCTGGCTTCTCTTCCCATAGATGGGCCGCATCAATCATAGGCTACCTGCCCGGCTATGCCCACTTTCCAGCTTGTCAATTCCGCGTAAATTGTTTACCCACGGGGAAGTGCGCGTTACTGCAGCAAAAACACGCTCACGCTCTGGCCCGGCACGTGCAGCCTCAACGTCTTTCCTTCCACCGCTGCTTGCCCCAGTCCGAAAATCGCCAGCGCATGCGTGGCTTTCTGATCCGGAGAATCCGGCAGCGGCACCGCAATCTCCCGCGCGCCTTCGCCCGCGTGGAACGCCACCACGATCCGTTCCTCGTCGGTTTCCCTCAGGAATACAAATGTCATGTCATCCGAAGCGAGGCTCCACAATTTGCCTCGCCGCAACGCGGAATGCTGCGCCCTTACCGCCAGCAATGCGCTCACATAGGAATACATCTCCTCTTGCTCGATGGTGCGCCCGATTTTCGTGAATGCGTTTCGCGGATCCGCTGTCCATCCCCCGGGGAAGTCTCGCCGGTTGTCCGGGTCGCGCCCGCCTGGCATCCCGATTTCGTCGCCGTAATACATTTCCGGGATTCCTCGCACCGTAAAAATCAGTCCGAACGCCAGCTTCAACCGCGCGGACGTTCCCTCCGGCGTTCCCGCAAAGCGCGTCGTATCGTGATTTCCGAAAAAGGGCACCAGAAATTCCGGATGCGGGTAGAGCGAATCCTGCCTGAGGATGTTCGCCAATTTTCCGACCGGAGCGCCGTTCAGCAAAACCTCTCGCAGCGTGAAATAAAAGGGAAAGTCAAACGGCGTCGTCAGTTGTGTATCAATGCCGTCCCACCCTTTTTTCCCGCCCTGGTAAAACGAAGTCACGCTAGGGTCGGGGTGGAACACTTCGCCGATCGTCGAGAGCCGCGGATAAATTTTTCTCAGCGCTGTGTGCCACTGCTCCCAGAACTCCCGCGAAACATACGGAAACGTGTCGATCCGGTAGCCGTCCAGTCCCGTGCTCTCCGCCCACCAGATGCCGTTCTGCTCCAGGTACTGCACCACCACCGGATTTTCCGTGTTCATGTCCGGCAAAAGTCCCGCGAACCACCCCTCCGTCAGATTTCGCCGCAACTGCGTTGGCGTATGCGGGTCCACCAGCGATTCGAAAATATCGTTCGTGATCTCCTTCTTGTCCGGTTGCCCGTAGAACGGTGCTTTCAACGGCGATGATGCCGTCAAGTGGTGCTCGGGTGTTCCGTGAAACCAGTCCGGCATCGGCGGATGCGTTGCCCAGGGATGCCGCGGCCCTACGTGATTCGGCACCACGTCGAACAGAACTTTCATGTGCTGCTTGTGAGCAGCCTGGACGAGTTCGCGGTAATCCGCAAGCGTTCCCAGGTGCGGATCCACGGCATACAAATCCGTCGCTCCGTACCCGTGATAATCCTGGGCAGCTCCGTTCTTCACCACCGGAGTCAGCCACAGCGTCGTCACACCCAGGTCCTTCAAATAGTCCAGATGTTGCTCCACGCCTCGCAGATCTCCGCCGTGATACGCGCGCGGCTTGCTACGGTCGTGCGAACCTGGAAATTCCGCCGGCTCGTCGTTCAGCGGGTCGCCGTTCGCGAATCTGTCTGGCATGATCAGATAAATCACGTCGTCCAGTGAAATCCCCTGGTTTCTGCCAAGAATCTGCGCTCGCGCCGCGATGGGCAATTCAAACGTGGTCTCTCCCCGCGCCGTCGTGATCCGGCAAACCGCCGTGCCGCTGCGCAAATCCGCTCCCAGTTTCAGCCACACGAACAGGTAATCCCCGTCGCCGCTCGATTCCGTCCTGCCCACAATCACATCATTGAGATTGCAGCTCACATGCGTCGCTCGCAGGTTTTTTCCGGAAAGCAGCAGCATCACGTCCGGTGTCAGCCCCACCCACCAGTTCGGTGGCTCCACTTTTTTCACCACGGGAGCATCCGTGCTCGCGCTTTCCTGTGCCCGCAGCGGAATTCCGCTCACTATCCCGGCGAGGAAAATCATCCCAGCTAAGCCACGAAACCGGGTGCCCCAGGTGCCGGTGTTGCACCTGGGGTCTCCTCCACCCGACACGAAACGCAAACCACGAATCACGTCTCTCCTCCTACTCCGCTTCGCGAAAAATCAAATACCCGAACGCCTCCGGCACATGAAAATTCGGCGTCTGAGTTAACGTCGGGCTCCACGCCGAATAAAATCTCGGCTCCGCTTTGCCTTCGACTCTAAAAAAGTTTGCCCGCCAGCTCCGCTTCGGATCGAACGCCGTCGTAAGGCTTCGCATCGGCACTGCAAGTTCCGCCGTCCAAGTTCGCGCCGCCGCATCCTGCGCCACCCGCCGTCGCAATCCGCTGCGCATCTCTTCTTTCCTGCCGCGCGCAATTTTCAGGTCGATCCAGTATCCGTTCGGGCTCACTTCCAATTCTTTATACACGGGCGCCTCGTTCTCATCCGGCTGCAAAAAAGCCTCCGCCACGTCGCGCTCCCACAATTCGTCGCGCCACCCGTCCGCCCGCGCATCCGGAAACACATGCAGCTCCCGATAACTGGCCAAAAACCGCAGAAACAGCGCCTGCTCGTTCCACAGCAGCCGTACTTCCGTCGCGCGGTGCGGGTCCGCATGCTCGCCTCTCCAATCGCGTTCAAATCGAATCGCCGGCGCCCGCTTCCACCACGCCTCCTCGGGAAATCCCTCTGTCCCCACGCTTTCTTTCAACAGCAGCGCATAAGCCGTCGGCAGCTCACCGAACTTCGAAACAGTTCCGCGATTCATGGTCCCGATAGTGTAGTCCACCCTGCACCGGTTCTTCTCATCCTTCCGGCCACGGGAGGCAAACCACGCGCCATGCGGCTTCCCCGTCTCTTCGGCCAGCAGACTCTTTGCGCACTTCGCTTCAGCACCAACCGGCCGCCATGCTCCCTGCGTGCTACCATCCGCTCTGGACCTATTTCCCGAAGGAGAAACTCCCGTGGAAGCACGCCGCACCACCCTGGCCGACCGCAACGTCGAGGTTCGCACCGAACCCACTCGCCGCAATCCCGCGGATTTTCAATTTCTAAAATTGCGAATCGAAGCCGGCGTCCCGCGCATGACCCTCAGCCGCCCCGACCACAATCTCCTCAACGAAAATATGCTCCGCGAAATGGCCGACGGCATTGCCCACGTCGGCGAGCGCCTTGACGTCAAACTCATCGTCCTCGACTCCGCCTGCAAAGTTTTCTGCGGCGGCATTGACGTCGGCGAATACACCTCCGAGCGCGTTTTTCAGATGCTCGATGCGTTCCACTCCGTCTTCACCGGCATCCTCGAAACTTCGAAGCCCGTCGTCTGCGTCGTCAACGGCCCTGCCATCGGTGGCGGCGCGGAACTCGCCGCTTTCGGCGACATGGTTATCGCCACGCCAAAAGCCCGCTTCGCTCAACCTGAAATCACGCTCGGCGTTTTCCCCCCGCTCGCCTCGACCATTCTTCCGTTCCTCGTCGGCCCTAAAGTCGCGCTCGAACTCGTTCTTCTCGGCGAGCCTATCGCCGCCGAACGCGCCCTCGACCTCGGCATCGTCAACCGCCTCGTTCCCGAAGCGCAGCTTGAATCCACCGTCAACGACCTGTGCGCCCGCATCGCCGGCCATTCTGGCCCGGTCCTCACCATGGCTAAAAAAGCGATTCTCGGCGGCATGGGGCTCTCGCTGCGCGACGGCCTCCGCAATTCCATGAACATCTTCCTCAACGAACTTTATCGCCTCGAAGATTCCCAGGAAGGCCTCCGCGCCCTCAGCGAAAAGCGCAAGCCCAACTGGAAGAACCGCTAGCCACTCGGCACAAATTCACGCATGATGAGTCTTGATTTGATTAGCTGCAGCTCCTTCGGTTAGAGAAGGTTAGGCCCAGCGCAATTTCCCCGTGTCGGATTACCCGGCACGAATGATTTCCTGGACCTGCAAACTCCCATGCTGTCTACAAATGCACAGACTCGCATCCCGTCGGTGGCTATGATCCTCTTGGGGAAAAAGGGCTGCTGTGTGGCCGGTTCATCTTCTTCAACTGGACATCGAGCTGGCCGTTCCTTGCGGGAGGCCTGCGGGATAGATACCTCTCTCCAGAGGACCAGTTCTCGTGCAACAGGAACCGTCGAAAGTAGTTGATCGGAAGAGTGGTGCAACGACAAGCAGCTCACAGCCCTGCTCGTCACACCCCCAATCACCGGCATTCTGGAGGTAACTGTGGCAATCCGGCGAAAAACCGGTCTGATCGTTGCTGGAATCGGCGCGTTGCTCTTGCTCGCGCTCATTTTCGTTGGGCCCGCGCTTATTCGAGTGGATCGCTACAGGCCTCAGATAATCTCGTTTCTCCAGGAGCAAACTGGAAAGCAGGTCGAGATCGGGCGACTCGCACTCACCTTTTTCCCTTTATCCATTCACATCGATGATTTCGGTGTGAAGAACCCTCCCATATTTCCCCGCGGCTATGTCGTCCAGGTGGCGCACATCGATGCTGAACTTGGCCTTGGTGCGCTCCTTCACCGTCAGGTGGTCATCAAGTCGCTCGTCCTTGCGGACCCGATCCTGAATTTGACTTCGGATCCAGACGGCCCGTGGAATTTCGAGAATCCACAAGCGCAAGCTTCACAAAATGCCCTTCCTCTCGGAGTGATCTCAAGGGTGCAAATCAAGCGGGGGAAATTGATCGCCTCGAATCTATTGCCCTCCGACGCGGCGGGCCCCATCTTTTTCGAAGCCCACGAGATTTTCTGCGACCTGGAAGATGTAAATCTGATAGGGATCATCAATCCTTCGTCTGCCTCGAAAGATGGGCAAGGCCGCCTGAAGGCGGGCCTTATGCGCTTTGGCTCGGTCGAGGCAAGAAATCTGGAATCCACGTTGCGGCTGGGGGAGAGGAAGGTTTTTTTTACGGGGATTAAAGCGGAAGTTTACGGCGGGAGTGCCGCGGGTGACCTGACGTTTGACTTCTTAGCCAAGAACGTGAGATTTAAGGCCAATGCGCGACTGCGGGGAATCAATGTGGCCCAACTCCTGGCGGCCTTCCCAAACGGCGGTGGAAAGATGACCGGGAAGATGGAAGGGGAAGTGCAATTAGCGGGAGAAATCGTGCACTCGCTCCGCCCGCTCGCGGGAATGCACGGCACCGGACACGTGACCGTGCGCAACGGCCAGGTGCCAAGCCTCAGGCTCAACGCGAATTTGATGAAACTGGCGCACTTCAATGATCTCGGCCCGGCCAGGAATGATCCCTCCGCATTTAACTTGATAACTACCGACCTGGAACTGGACAATCAGAGGATTTCGAGCCGCGTGATAGACATTGACGGTTACGGAGTCGATGTGGATGGCTCAGGCAGCGTCAGCGTCTCAGGCTCTGACGAGCTGAACTATCGCGGCTTGGCGGAAATTACAACCAAAGAGGGCTTCTTCACCAACACCGTCGCCCGGCTGTCCGGAGCCACACTAAAAGATGGCAAGTTGCAGTTTCCCTTTCGGATCGCCGGAACGATTGATAACCCGATCTTCTCCAAGGGCAAGGGCGATCAGGATATAGACGCGGCACAAAAACCCCGGTGATTGAAGCGGCCCGGCAGTTCTGGATGTGTGACCGGCAAATCGGATCGATTGCCAAAGCAATTTAAAGCAAAAGGGATTTCACGACGGCAACAAATGAGCTGCTCGCTTCAGGCAAACTTGACCTTCCCTTCTCAATAACCTCATAAGGCTGCAAAAAACTCAGGTATTTTCCGGCAACCATTTCCGGTGTTCACCCGATAGACATCTCCCGCGCCTCAGCTATTGTGCTGGCCGACCAAGAAGTCGGCTGCCAGCTTGCACGGGTGCTGTCTAGCGTCACTCCGGTGAATTCTTTATGGCGCTCGCGGGCTTGCGCACGTCGTTGCGAGGCCTCTTCTAGTTTCGATCACAAATTCGGGGAATTCCCCGCGGAGATGGCTATGTTTTCAACAACTCTCGGACGTCTTCCGGCCCAGGGCCTGCGAGTGCTCGCGCTCGCCTCCATTTCACTGGCCGTCATCACCACGCAAGCATCAGGCGCGACCAATGATAAACATTTCTTTTGGGCTGCAGGACAGGCCCCCAACCCCAGTTCGGTGTCGAACGACCTGATTTATCACGGCGGAAATGCCGGGCCGGGAGCCATCGGCGTCGAGACCTCGCCGGCAATTTATTTGGTTTTCTGGGGGCCCGATTGGGCGAACGGTTTTACGACTACGGACGCAAACGGAAGGCAATACACGAGCCAGCAATTACAAAATTACGCGACGTCCTTTTTGAACAATCTTGGTGGCACGTCCTGGGCGGCCATCCAGACGGAATACTGCAATACTGTCCCCACAGGAACCACCAGTTGCGCCAGCGCCAATGGCAGCGGGTATGTCACTAACCCAAGAAAACAACTCAAAGGTGTGTGGACCGACCCCACGCCTGTTCCCAGCGACATCATCGCCTTGGGTCTCGCGGAAAACGTGGTCGATGATCCGCTTGCAATGGAAGCGATTCGCGCGTCCGCTCATTTCGACTACAATCCGCAAGCGACTTACATCATCCTCACGCCGCCGACCTCTGTTGCCACTGGGCAGCCAGTCTATTGCGGTTACCACACCCAGACGAACAGCGTGGATGGCCTGGGCAACCCGTACCGGTTGCAATACGCCTTCATCCCATTTCTCAACATGAGCTGGCCCGGCCTCGGCACCGGAGGCTGCGGAATGAACTCCGTCAACGCGATCAGCGATGATTTTGGCCACGGAGTCTTCGATGGCTACAGCATCGTTACCGGGCACGAATACGCCGAAGCGGTCACCGATCCGGACAACTTTGCCACCGTTCAGGACGGCTGGAACGACGCGCAGGGCAGCGAGAACGGCGACAAATGCGCGTGGAAGGGTCTCGCCAATGTTCCCATGGATAATCACACCATGTTCGCGGTCCAACCACTTTGGAGCAACAAGGCATTCGACGTGACCGGCGACGGCTGTGTGCGTTCCGCCCCGACCAATCCGCACGCCATGCCTGCGGCTGGCATCACGCCTCCCGCGATTGATATCTGCATGACCCTTGGCACCTGTCTGCCCGGTGTCGCCGCGGGGCAGCCTATGCCCGTCAACATGGCCTACTTCGGCGGACGTGTTCAGGTGAACCCCAAGATCTACCTCGTTCTTTGGGGCTGGGGGCAGCCGAATGCATTCGATCACACATCCCTGGGTAACCCGGCAAGCGATCCGGACGGCGCGGGCGCGTTGATGACCAGGTTTGTGTCAGCCATGGGCGGCACGACGTGGGGAGATATCGCCACGCAATACTATCAGTCCAATTACAACGGCAACTATTCGACCATCGGGAACCCGAAGCAGCAGCTGGCGGGCGTGTGGCACGACGACACCAATTCCATTCACGACAATTTGAGCCCCATCGACCTGGCGCGCGAAGCCGCGCGTGCGGCTGCATTTTTCCACGCGACGGATCTGCCCGATTCCAATTTCGTCATCGCCACCCCGCAGAAGTTCAACGACGCAGGCTTCAATCAAAGCCAATACTGCGCCTGGCACGACTACACTACGCCGACGGGTTATCCCGGCGTGCAGCAGGGCATTGCGTTCACCAACATGCCTTACGTTCTGAATGCGGCGGGTGGTTGCGGGAAAGACTTCGTCAATCCCGCGCCCGCGGGAGATATGGACGGCGTCACCATCGTGCTCGGCCACGAGATCGCGGAAACCCTCACCGATCCCGGCGCCGAATCGACAACCGGCCAGGTGCAGAACGGCGGCTGGTTTGATTACCAGAGCTGGGAAATCGGCGACAAGTGCGCGTGGGTCGGAGACGGTCTCCAGATTCCCGGCGCGCCCTTCAACATGATCGGAAACGACGGCCGTGCGTACCCGGTGCAGACCCTGTGGAGCAACAAGAGTCTAAGCGGAGTCGGTTACTGTTCGCAGGGATTCTGAAACGCGTTTGATCATCGCGGACAACTTTAGCGTGGCGTAAGGTGTCACGCGCCGCCCGGCATCTCCCCAGCCGGGCGGTTTGCGTTTTCTCGCAGTTCGGAATCGCTGTTCAAATCCGCGGCGGGGTAACCCGTAAACTTTTCGTCTCAATTTTCTAGTTTCATTGACACCCCTCCTCACGCCCCGTAAACTGATTTGGACATCCAGCAGGCAAGGGAAGTGGGGAAGTGCCGTGCAAATCGGCCGCGGTCCCGCCACTGTGTTCGGCTTCATCGCCGAGAGCCAGGCTACCCTCCCTCGCCGCCGCGGTTGGGCCTACTTCGCGAGAGGGTACGCCTCCAGTCGGAGCCCGGCTTCTCGCCGGGTTTTTTATTTTCAGATTTCTCGCGGCACCTTCGTCAGGGGAGATTCGTGCAGCACAATTCTGCCAATACCATGCGTCGAGCCAAAGTTTTCGCCGCCGCCTTGCTTTTGCTCGGCGCCATGCCTCTCCGCGCCCAGTCGTCCGCGCCACCTGCCATGCGCGAAGTCATTGACGAATTCGGCCGCACCATTCGCGTACCGCAACTCCCCACTCGCATTGTTTCCCTCGCGCCCAGCTTGACGGAAACGCTTTACGCTCTCGGCGTCCAGGACCGCCTCGTCGGCGATACCGACTATTGCGACTATCCTCCCGACGCGCAAAAGAAAAGAAAAGTGGGTGGCCCGATTAATCCGAATCTCGAGGAAATCGCAGCGCTCCATCCCGATCTCGTTCTCGTCACCAAGGAAATCAATCGGCTCGACACTCTCCGCGCTCTCGATACTCTCGGCATCCCCGCCTACGCCACCGACGCTCGCAATGTTGACGAAATCCTCTCCACCACCCAAAAACTCGCCGATCTTCTCGGCGTCCCGGAAACGGGGAAATCGCTTGCCGCCGACCTCCAGGCTCGCCTCGCCGCCCTCCACGCAAAACTCGAATCCCTGCCGCCGAGCCGCGTCCTCTTCGTCGTCTGGACTCACCCGCTCATCTCCGTCGGAAAAAACACATTCATCGCCGACGCGCTTCGCAGGGCCGATGCCACCAGCATTGTGGACGCCACACAAGACTGGCCGCAGATGAACCTCGAGGAAGTCGTTCGCCTGCAGCCCGATTACCTGGTCTTCGCCGCCTCCCACGCGGAATCCGCTGCCCGCGATTTCGAAGCGCTCGCGGGCCTCCCCGCATGGCAATTCCTCGACGCCGTGCGCAATCGCCGTTTCGCGGTCATCAGCGACGCCGTCAACCGCCCTGCCCCTCGCATCGTTTCGGCCATCGAAGACCTTGCGCGCCAGCTTCATCCCGCCGCATTTCAGGATGCGCCCGCACCCGAAAAACGCGCGGCTCCCGCGCCACCACCGCCCAGTCCCCCCATACCAGCGCCGGCCCACATGACTCTCAACACGCAACCCCTCGCGATGGAGCTTGCATGCGCCCGCTGACGCTCACCCGCCTCCTTCTGCGCTGCGGCATTCTCGCTCTCATTCTCTTCGCTGTCGTTGTCGTGGCCATGAAGCTCGGAGCGGTCCAGGTTTCTCTCTATGGTCTCGGCAAGGATCTCATCAGCCTCCTTCTTCATCGCACCAGTTCTCTCTCCAGCGATTACGGCATGATTGTCCTCGGCATCCGCCTGCCGCGCATTCTCCTTGCGATCTTCGTCGGCGCATCTTTGTCCGTCGCCGGCGTCAGCTTTCAGGCGCTGCTTCGCAATCCGCTCGCCGATCCGTACGTGCTAGGCGTCTCCTCTGGGGCGGCTCTCGGCGCCATTTTGGCCCTCATTGTCGAAAGCCATCTGAACCTTTCCCCGGAAATGGCCGGGCTGATCACTCCGATCGGCGCATTCCTCGGCGCCGCCGTCACCATCGCCGCCGTCTATATCCTCGGGCGCCGCGACGGCCAGATTGACAGCACCACGCTCCTTCTCGGCGGCATCATCACCGCTTCTTTCCTCTCCGCCGTGATCATGTTCCTGATGACCACGCTTTCCGGCAACGATCTCCGCGGCAGCGCTTTCTGGTTCATGGGCGATCTTTCCACACCGCAACCCCGCAGCCTGCTCTACTTCTTATCCTTTGGTTTCATCATCGCCGCTGGTGCCATTTACACCACCGCTTCCGATCTCAATCTTCTTCTCGCCGGCGAAAAAGAGGCCATGCATCTCGGCGTGGACGTGCCGCGCGTCCGCATCGTCGTTTACATTGCGGCTTCCGTCCTCACCGGCCTCGCCGTCAGTGTCAGCGGCACGATCGGCTACGTCGGCCTTCTTGTCCCCCACGTCATGCGCCTCATCTTCGGTTCCGATCACCGCATGCTTATCCCTGCCTCCGCGCTGGGCGGCGCGATCGCCCTGGTTATCGCGGACACGCTCGCGCGCACCGTCACTTCGCCCACCGATTTGCCCGTCGGCGCCATGACCGCCCTCGCCGGTGCGCCGCTCTTCATCTATCTGCTTCGCCGGAGAATCGCGTGAGCAGCGCGCTGCGCCACCCGCTTCCCGGAGATGCTTCGCGCGCCAGCACCGACGTCCGCCTGAGCGTCGAGCAGGTCAGCTACGCCTACGCGCCGAACCCCTCGCAAGCGCCGCTCTTTACTCTGGAAGCGATGAGCTTCCAGGCCAAACCGGGCGAACTCGTCGCCATTCTTGGCCCCAACGCCAGCGGCAAATCCACGCTCCTCAAACTCATCTCCGGCGCGCTTCAGCCGCTCTCCGGCAGGATTTTCCTGAATGGATTCGAAACGCATTCGCTTCCCGTCAAGACCCGCGCGCAGCGCATCGCGCTCGTTCAGCAGGAAAGCCGCCTACTTTTTCCGTCGCGCGCCTGGGAATTTGTCATGCAGGGCCGCCATCCCTACCGCGGCGGTCTCCGCCTGGAGTCCGAGGAAGACATCCTCATAGCCAACAACGCGCTCGCGCAAGTCGGCGCCACGCAGTTGGCCGACCGCTGGATGGACAAAGTTTCCGGCGGCGAAAAGCAGCGCATCATTCTCGCTCGCGCCCTCGCGCAGCAGCCGCTGCTCTTGCTTCTCGACGAGCCGACGCTTCACCTCGATATCGGCGCCCAAGTGGATCTTCTCGAATCCCTGCGGCGTCTCGCCGCGCAGAATCGCTATACCGTTGTCGTCGTCACCCACGAACTCAATCTCGCGGGCGAATACGCCGATCAGGTCGTGCTTCTGCAAAGGGGAAAATGTCTTCGCGTCGGTCCGCCGGCAACGGTTCTCCAGCGCGAGATTCTCGAGCAAGTTTTTCAAGCGCCGCTTTCCGTGGAGATGACTCCCTCCGGCCGGCCGCGCGTAACGCTTTTTTCAAATAAGTAGCAATTTACTCGTCCACCCCAACCCGGGGGCTTGCCTGTCGCAGACAGGCCTCGCGCCTCCGACATCCTTAACCCGCAGCGGGCTTTGCCCCTCCACAATAACCGCAGACTTCGTGCTCGGGAAGACGGTGCAACACCGTCGCCGCCGCGCGACTGTAAGGCGAATGTACTGCTCGCCAGCCACTGTAGCTGATTTCCGCTACGGGAAGGCAGCGAGTGAACTTTGTAGCGGCAGGCTTCAGCCTGCCACGTCCCACAGAGTTCTTTTTCGCCAAGCCAGGAGACCGGCGAAGTCTGCAGCCCGTGCAAGCCTCTTTGCACCGGCCAACCTTCAAGCTCCCGCGCGTGAGGGAGCGGAGGAACCATGAAAAATATAATCGCCGTACTCTCTTT
>Ga0210400_10002892_pt1 | contig 15475 bp, 9 predicted proteins | sample IncBWH26MmetaG_FD_155456 | JGI IMG/M metagenome (GOLD analysis project Ga0210400, IMG submission 155456) | Forest soil microbial communities from Barre Woods Harvard Forest LTER site, Petersham, Massachusetts, United States - Inc-BW-H-26-M | ecosystem: Environmental > Terrestrial > Soil >... | reverse complement strand
GGCATCTTTCATTTGCAGCATCAGCTTGCCCAGGGGGAGGATGGCGAGCGCAAGGCATTTTGTGTCGCCGACTTCTGCAACCCCGAACGCATGCGCAGAATATTCCTTACCTACGGGGTTGAGATTGTCTTCCATGCTGCCGCCTACAAGCACGTGCCCGTCATGGAAGACAACGTCGAAGAAGCGGTCAGCAACAACATTTTCGGACTGCTGGCCCTGCTGAACGTGGCCCAGAGTTCGAATTGCGCGACCTTTGTAATGATTTCGTCCGACAAAGCGGTGAACCCGACGAATGTCATGGGCTGCACCAAGCGAGTGGGAGAATTGATTCTCGCAGCCTGGCCCGGGGAGCGCCTTCGCTGCGTGTCGGTCCGGTTCGGCAATGTCCTCGGATCGAGCGGCAGCGTGATTCCGCTCTTCCAGGAACAGATTCGTCAAAACCAGCCCATCACCATCACGCACCCCGAGATCACCCGCTTTTTCATGACAATTTCCGAAGCGGTCAGCCTGGTGTTGCAGGCTTTCGCGATCGGCCGGAACGGCGACATCCTCGTGCTCGACATGGGCGAGCCGGTCCGAGTCGCGGACCTGGCGAAGACTCTGGTTCGCCTCTCCGGCAAATCCCGCCCGGACTTCAAGTTCATTGGCCTTCGTCCGGGCGAAAAACTCTTCGAAGAGCTCTTCTATCCCGACGAGCGAGTCCTGCCGAGCGCCTGTGAAAAGATAGCCTGCACGGAAGGCGTGAAGCTTGCATGGCCGGCGTTGAAGCGTTGTCTTGACGAACTCTATGTCGCCGTCTCGCTCGGCAAGCGAGCCTCGATCCTCGCCCAACTCAAGCGAATTGTGCCGCAATTCACTTACTCAGGTTGCGATCAGGCCGGGAGTGCACTCGGCGTAGTGCGTGAAGCGCATGAGGTTCCACCGCTAACCGGCAGGTCGGAATTGCCGTATCAAACCTCGCAAGCGAACCGATTTCTGGGACCGGGACTGGAGGGTGGTGGTCCCAGGGACTGATTCCACTCCGCCGGCGCGGGCCACTCAACCGGTCGTTGTTTTGTGCCGCGGACTCATGATCGCCAAGGAATGATCGTCGAGAGATGATCGTCGAGAGATGATCGTCAAGAGATGACCGTCGAGAGATGACCGTCAAGAGGTGCGCGCAGGCTGATCGCGATCCAGATAGTGTCGGGCCGGCACATCACGCAACCGCAGCGCCGCCGCTTCCGGGGTGAGGTCCCGCTGGGGCATGCCCAGCATCTCGTAACCAACCATAAATTTTCTTATGGTCGCCGAGCGCAGCAAGGGTGGGTAGAAATGCGCGTGCAAGTGAAATTCCGGATGGACTCCGCCATCGGTCGGCCGCTGATGAAAACCCATGGTGTAAGGAAACGACGTGCGGAATAAATTGTCGTATCGAGTGGTGGCCTGCTGGAGTATCTCGGCCAGGGCGGTACGCTCCGCGTCATTCAGTTCATCGAGAGCCGACACGCTTCTCCGGCTGACGAGAAGAGTTTCAAACGGCCAGACCGCCCAGAATGGCACGAGCAGTACGAAATGGTCGTTGGCCGATACCAAGCGTTCCTGCTTCTCCAGTTCAAGCTCCAGGTAATCGTGGAGCAGGGTTGTGCCGTGCAATCGCCGGAAGTCGCCGAACGCTGCCAGTTCCTTTGCCAACTCATTGGGTAGAGTTTCGTTGGCCCAGACCTGTCCGTGGGGATGAGGATTGCTGCATCCCATCATCGCTCCGCGATTCTCAAAGATTTGCACGGAGTTGAAGCGCGGATCATTCCCCAGTTCAGAAAATTCCTCAACCCAGGTATCGACCAGGTGTCGTAGTTCGGGCACGCTCATTCGCGCCATCGTGAGATCGTGGCGTGGAGAGAAGCACACCACCCGGCATCGCCCAGCTTCGCTCTTGGCAACCAGCAGTCCTTTTTCCTGAATTTCGCCGTCAGGGGTTTCCGGCTTCAGCGCCGCAAAATCGTTGTCAAACACAAACGTTTCGGTGTAGGCGGAATTTCTCGCTCCTCCCGCGCGAGCATTGCCGGGGCACAGATAGCACGCGGGATCATAGGTCACCGCCGCTTCCGGTGGAACGTCTTCGACCTGACCCTGCCAGGGCCTCTCCGTCCGATGCGGTGACACCAGTACCCATTCCCGGATCATAGGATTGAAGCGACGATGCGGAAGCGATACAAGTTCGGAGAAGTTCATGGCTTGAACATTCGTGGGTTCAACATTTATGGGTTGAACACCTATGGATTGGCATCTTCATTACGCGTAACCATCAGGATGGGTGCGTTGCCATTGCCACGCGCTTTCAACAATGGCTTTCAAATCGGGGAACCTTGGCTGCCAGCCCAAGTCGCGCCGAATTTTCTTCGAGCTGGCGATTAACACCGCTGGATCGCCCGCGCGGCGAGGCGATTCAATCACCGGCACCGCATGCTGCGTGACCTCCCGCGCCACTTCGACCACCTCGCGCACGCTGAAGCCCTGCCCGCTGCCCAGGTTGTAGATCAGCCGGCTGGAACTCTCGGATGCCAGCGCTTCGAGGGCCAGCAGGTGTGCGCGAGCCAGGTCGCTGACGTGGATGTAATCGCGGATGCAGGTCCCGTCGCGTGTCAGATAGTCCGTACCGAAAATGTTGACGTGTTCGGCGCGGCCGAGGGCAACTTGCAGAATCCGCGGGATCAGATGGGTCTCCGGTTGGTGCGCTTCCCCTTGGTCGGGACGGGAGGCTCCAGCCGCGTTGAAATATCGCAGGCTGGCATAGCGGAGGCCGTGAATCTGATGGAACCACGACAGCATTCGCTCCACCAGCAGCTTCGATTCGCCGTATGCATTGGTCGGATGGACGGGATCGTCCTCCTCAATCGGAGTGCGCTCGGGATTGCCGAACAGCGCAGCCGTCGACGAGAAAACGAAACGCATTACCTGAGCGGCGAGCATCGCTTCGAGCAGGGTTAACGCATTCGACGTGTTGTTGCGGAAGAATTCTTCTGGCGCCTTCATCGACTCGCCCGCTTCGATCAGCGCGGCAAAATGCATGACGGCATCAATCCTGCGCGAGCGTAATAACTGTTCCAGGCCGCCGCGATCCGCCAAATCGCCTACGACCAGTTCGGCGTTTCGCGGCACCGCCTGGCGATGGCCGCGACTCAGGTTATCGAAGACCACAACATCGTGTCCGGCCCGCAATAGCTCATCGGCAACCACGCTGCCGATGTAGCCCGCTCCCCCCGTTACTAGAACTCTCATTAGCTTCGCACCTATTTCTCAGGCGACCTCTCTCAGATTGCCTCTCAGACTGTCCGGCCAAAACCCCGTCAGCAATGTAATGCATGAGGGCCCCTGACGCGCCGCATGCCCGCAGCCACTTAACCTTGAATCGCATTCGTTTTGTACAGGGCATATACAGCGCTGTCAAGAAGGTGCACTCGTCAACGCAATTGTTGATTTGGCGACATTCAATTCATTGGTCGGGTCCTAACGCGTCTGTTTAGGGCTCCCGCTATCAATCGCACGGAGATCGTCGTCTTCCCCAAGATATTCCCAGCGTTGCAGCGCGATCGGCACATTGCCGTTTATCCACAAGAAGTCGTGAAACGCTCGCAAGCTGAACTTGTCGCCCTGAGCGAGCTTGGCATCGGCAAGAAAACGCAGGATCTGACTCTTCCCAATCTGATAGCTGATCGCTTGTCCAGGGTCGGTGGCAAACAGGGCTGCTTCGGCCGCCGCCGTTTTCTTATCCATGGGAACATGTTCTGCAAGGTAGTCGGCGGCTTGTGCGACGGTGAACGAGCCCAGTGCAAGCTTTACATCCACTTCCACGCGTAACGCGCGCAATCGCATGAAGTTGTAGATGATTTGCCGAGTGCGCGGGCTGTCGTCAAAGAGTCCCGCCTGCAGCATCATTTCTTCAGCATAAAAGCCGATTCCTTCGTTGGCTCCAGAATCGTAGTAGTGGCGGCGAATCGGATCGGCATGTTTCCAAGACAAGCACATCTGAAAATAGTGTCCGGGCACGCCCTCGTGAACCAGATCCGGCCGCGGGTCTTTGGCAGTCACCAGCCAAAAATATCCGAGCTGGGGCGATGGAGGGCTGGCCCAGCGCACACCATCGTCATTCAGCCTTGACGGGCCGGTGAAATCATCCACTTCTCCAAAATCCGCAAGTGCGTCGAGATAATCCGGCATCGGCCGCAGAGCGTAATGCCGAATATCGGCGGGCACCGTGAGAATGGCCTTGTCTTCGAGAAATTGGCGGATCGCAAGTTCGTCATGCTTTGCCCTATCGATCTCATCCTGCAGATTTGAGGCGGGCTTGAGCTCAGGCAATCCCTGGTTCCGCTGTTTTTCGTATTGCTCGAACGCAACCGAGCGGTCCCACTCCTGGCGGCTGATGGGCAGGAGCTGTTCTGGGTTGTAAGGGAGAAGAGCAACATTATGCAAAAAGAATTCGTAGTTCGCTCGTCCGACGGCGGCATTGTCGGGCATCGCGTCGAGTTGCGTTTGGAGCCATGTTCGATACGATTCCAACGCAAGAATGGCTTTCTCCGTCGCCATTTGAAATTTCGCGGCCAGGCTCTCGTTCCCCGGTGCTCCGTCCCTTCGTTCGCCGTCTTGGAGCATCGGCGCAACCTCGCGTTTCACCCGCTCCAACCGAGGTCGAATCTGCTGGAGATCTCCGATTGCCAGCGCGGCAAAGGGGCGAACAGCATGAAGGTTCGCCTTCCCCTCATCAACAATCCTGGGAATGTCTTGCATCCGGTCCACGATGGTGAGACTGCGCAAAACATCAAACGGCGGAGGCTGCACTAGCGCTTCCAGCAGCGCGGTAAGCGTCTGGTCGAGATAGAACGAAGGATCCCGCTGCCACCGTGGATTGATATCCAACTCCCAGCGTATCCGGGAGAGCGCAGAGCCCATCACCCGGTAATCGACTTGGCGAGCCACGCTCCAACCTGTTGGGTCGATTTGCTTCCACTGCTTTTCGAAATTTTCCAGCGTCGCCCTTTGCTTCGCAATCGAACTCGCGGACCAATCGCGCCCATCAGCCCGATCTTCGATGGGACGTTCGATGCGCGGTATATCGTCCTTTGAGAACGGCTGATAGCGTGCTCGCCATTGCCAGAAGTCGTTGCCGAGCGTTTCGAGCGAGCCAGACGAACCCTTGCCTTCCGCCAACACGCGGTCCTGGAGCAGGCAAACAAGAGGTAGTGCGACAACACAAGCCAGCGGGAGGCGTCGGAGAGCAAGACGCAGTTTGATCATGATTGGCATCTTAAATCACTCGCAGATGGGATGATTGCCTGCACGCGATGACATTTGTCGATTGAGTTCGGCATGAAAAGAAAAACGTCCCGAGAAAACCTCCGGGACGTTTTTCTTTTTGCTGCGAATTCGTGCGAAGCTGGCGAGACACCTTAGTAGCTTCAGTGCGGGACGTCAGTGGGAGACGTCAGTGCGAAACGGCAGCGAACAGCGGCGAGTGCATCAACGACTGAAACTTCTGATCATCGCTCTTGAAGTGCAGTTGCAGGTTCGAGCTGTCAGAATCGACCGTGGTGGCGTCCAGCGCGGTCTTTTCCGCTGGGCTGGCATTGAGCTTTTTGTAAAGCATGACACCCTTGAACAGCGTGGAAAGCGAGGCCGCCGTCATTGAATCGGAGGTAAGAACACTCAAATCGAAATTCACACCGTTCTGGAAGTTCATGGTGTAGCGTGAGGCGAGAATCCGCTTCTTGATGCTGTCGTAGTCGCCGACTTTGGAAGCATCGCCCATCGCCGAATACATCATAGCCTGGGTTCCCTTCTGGTCGAGGACGCTCCACACGGGCGCGCCATCGACGGCCGACATCTGATCGGTCATCACCGAATTGGAATCCAGCGAAGGGCGCTTGCCGTCGCGGGTATCGAGTGCGCTGTGCAACGAGGCTGGCGTGCCGAAGGCCAGGGCGTTGTCGTCAAGAAAGGTCATCACTAGACCGTTATCCATGGGAAAAATATTGGCGGTGCCATACTTGGTGGCCGCTATCTTCTTGAGCTTCATCTTCTTGAGGACGGCTTTGGCGGAAAACGATCCTTGCGCCACACCGATGGTTTGAATGCCCTTCTTCTCGGTCCGGAACGAGGCGAAATTGAGCTGGTCGAGATCGCGCTCGGCGTCAATGCCGATGCCTTTCAATGCGGTCTCGAGTTCCTTCAGATTGTCGGGCAGGACTTGCTGCTTGAGCGCCATCGCGGTCGGTGAATCTTTAAGGGCGCGGTAGTCGACGCCGATCAGCTGCTGAATTTCAGAAGGCACCATGGCCCGCGCCGACGAAGCGATCGGTATGGCATAGCCAGCCGTTGCGCAGAGCAGTAAAGCCGAAAAACACAAATTCTTCATATGTCCTCGAAACCAAGTCCTCAGAACGAAATCCCCAGAATGGGTTTGCGAATTTAGATGCAAAACGCAATCCGCACGTCCGGGATCTTTGGCAGACTCTAAGCTGCCGTGACCTATTTTAGTCCCTAATTCGTAGCGCAGGACCGTAACTAAAGTGCGTCTGCCTGCAGCGTCGTCTTGGAACGGTCGTATCGCAGGAATTTGCGTGGAAAACGAAGACTTTGAGCGAGGTTCTGAACGAAAGCCAGTTTTTCGCCCTCTTCCCGGAATCGAGAGCGACCCGGGATTCGCGTCAGGGATCGAACCTGCGCACTCGGCGGATCCGATCTGAACTTTCATCGAATCGCTCAGGTATCTGGAACTCAGTCCGGTCGAGGATGCCCTCCGAAGGTACTAACCAAACTTAGCGCTGGGGAGGAAACTCCCGCAAAATCTCTGAGTTTAAAGGATTTATCTCGCACGAGGGAAGAGACTCCCGCGCGGCGCATGCCGCAGCAATTGGCCGTCAAGGCAGTCTGAGATAACCCTTGCCAACGTTACCGCACCGACTGTAGGCGGCTGGGATCCTTCGGAAACCATATTTTTCGGGTGAGCTTTGAAGCGGGAATAAACGACTTGCGCCAGGAGTGATTAGTATCGGGTCTAATACGCATACGCCTTGAGGAACGCGAAAACTACGACCCCGCTGATCGACACGTAGAGCCAGATGGGGAAGGTAAAGCGCGCGATCCGGCGGTGCATCGCGAACCGGCCCGTCAGCGAGAAGAAGAAAGTCGTGAGCACCATCGGCAGCGCGACGACGGAAAGGATTATGTGGCTGGCTAAAATAGAAAGGTACAGGGTGCGCACCGGGCCGTGGCCAGGAAAAATCGTGTCGCCGTGCAGTGCGTGGTTCACGATGTAGCTGATGAGAAAAACGGATGAGAATGTGAAGGCCAGCAGCATGCTCGTGCGATGCGCTTCCCGATTGTGATGTTTGATGAAATAGAATCCGACGCAGAGCGCAATCGCGCATAACCCGTTCAGAAGCGCGTTGAGGCCCGGCAAAAACATCCAGCGCCCGGCGAAATCAGACGAAGCATGATGCACGTACAGCAGCCAGAGCAGGAACGACACGGCGAGGCCGCTCACGACAATGATTGCCCCAACCACCGGGCGCGGACTAATTTCAGCCTGTCCCATATTGACAATTAAATCACAAACATCCATCCAGAAGTCATACAGAGCCCGTCGCAAGAGCCCGCCGCAACGGGGCGGTAGCTTGATTTCCAAGTGTTCCATGATCCGGAAGCGATGCGTCTAGCCCTTGAGAGCCGCTGCCCGTTTTCGCGTCTCGTTGACGAACGCCTCGTCTTTCGGCGAATCCTTTTTCAACGAATCGAGATTGATATCAACGTTCGCCAGCGCGCCCTCGAGGGCGGCTTTTGCCAGGGCGATCGCGGTCGTCAGATCGGACTTCATATTCGGGTTGGTGATCGGCTTCAGCTTGGTTGCGATCTGCGCCACCTCGACTACTCTCTCCGCGACCCCCAGCGGGACGCTGGTCGCTTCCCTGAGGGCCGAAGCGATCGCGGTGTCGCCATCCACAGATTCCTTGGCTGCTTTGTAGGCCTTCATGACGATGTTGTAAGACTCAGCATCGGCGTCAATGGCGGACTTGAGTTCTTCGCGAAGCTGAGCTAGTCGCCCGATCGCTTCGCTGAGCTGGCTTTCGTATTGCAGGTACGCCTTCTTGCCGCGCGACATGGAGGCGACCATGCTTGCGAGTCCGGCGGCCATGGCGCCGCTGGTGGCGGCGGCGCTGCCTCCTCCGGGGGTCGCGGTGGGAGCGGCCAGTTGTTCGATGAAGGGCTCGACTCCGGCGCGGAGCCCTCCAACCGCCACTTTGCCGCCCGTTATCGCGGCGAGGCGGTTTTCGAGGATCAACGAGGAATCGAAATTTTCTACTTGCAGGAACCATTCCGCGGCTTGCTCCAAAGCCCGCTTCGGAATCAGGCCGACGATCTCGCTTGAAACCGGGGTCACGCCATAGCGCGCGGCTTCGCGTTTCACGAATTCGAAAACGCGGTGGATGGGAGTCTGCTCGAAGTCGGTCAGGTTCATCGAGACCTGAGCCAGGCCGCGCACCAGGAATCCGGCACCCTTGACGAAGCGCAGGCCACCACTCGAAAAGCGCACGGCCTTCGCGACTTTCTTCGCGATGTCTACGTCAGGGGTGTTCAGGAAGACGTTGTAGGCGATCAGTGCTTTGCGCGCTCCCACTACTGTTGCGCCTGCGGTAGAGTGCACTCGGGGGTCTCCGAAATCGGGCTTGCGCGCCGGGTTCGTCGCGATGTCGGCGCGGATGCCTTCGAATTGACCTCTGCGAATGTTCTCCAGGTTCTGTCGTTCGGGCGTGGCCGCGGCGGCTTCGTAAAGATAGACCGGAATCTGAAAGCGTTTCCATACCTCCGCTCCGACGTGGCGCGCCATCGCGACGCAGTCTTCGATGGTGACACCGTCAATTGGGATGAACGGTACGACATCGGCTGCGCCCATGCGTGGGTGCGCGCCCTGATGTCTAGTGAGATCGATCAACTCGGCGGCCTTCCCTACCCCGCGAATGGCCGCTTCCTGGATGGCATCGCGGTCGCCGACCAGCGTGATGACCGAGCGGTTGTGGTCGGAATCCATTTCGCGGTCGAGAAGGTAGACGCCGGGGATCTTCATGGCTTCGACAATGGCGTCGACTTTGGCCTTGTCACGGCCTTCTGAAAAATTGGGGACGCATTCGACTAGCGTGCTGGGCATGGCGAGAAGGATAACGGGCGGTGGTTGAGTGAGGCAACTGGGCTCCGCGCAATAAAACGCCCTCACCGCATTCATTAGTTTAGTGTCGGCAGTGGGTTGATGGCTGGAAATTGGGCTCAAGCTCGGGCTGTCTCAGGGTTTGATATTTGCCCTTCTCGGTTTCTCGATTTGGGTACTCAATCTTTAGAATCAAACGGCCTCCGCAAACGATTTGACAGGCCGATGATTCAACGAGCAGACTACGAAATTATGCGGTACCCGCCTCGACTCTCCGGCTGCGGTTTTACCTGACGATAGTCCCGCCTAGAACGTCCGTCGGCCGTTTGCCTGCTTATCAGCGTTAACTAGAAGCGATCAATCGCGAAAGGATGCGTCATGTTGCATCAATCTCTGCTTGCTTTGCTGCTTCTGTTCTCGTCTCTGCCGGCTCTTGCCCAGGCAGCTCCTGCGCAAAACGAACGCCATTTCAACTTCCACTATACGTTCACTGTGAAGAATGTCAGCCCGGGCGAGCGTGTGCGAGTCTGGATTCCGTTGGCCCACTCGGACGCTTTCCAGGATGTGAAGGTCACTTCCAAAAACGGAGACTTACCGCTCAAGCAGGTTCGGCAGCCAGAGTACGGGAACGAAGTTCTGTATGCCGAGGCTTTGAAAGCGGATAAGGGCGAGTACAAGTTCTCGGTGGACTACGACGTAGTGCGAAAAGAGCACGTCGTGCTGGTGAGCGGAAAAGCTCTTACTGGCGCACCGCCTGCAAAAGCGCCGCGTGTCGAGTTGGCGCGATTCCTTGAGGCGGACCGACTAGTGCCGGTGACGGGACTGCCGGCGCAACTGGCCGCTCAGGAAACAAAAGGAGCGAACACGCCGCTTGAAAAAGCGAAAGACATTTACGAATACGTTTTTCGCACCATGAAATATGACAAGACCGGCACCGGCTGGGGACACGGCGACACGCTCTGGGCCTGCGATTCGAAGCATGGCAACTGCACCGATTTTCATTCGGTTTTTATTTCGATGGCGCGGTCCGAGAAGATTCCGGCGCGCTTTCAGATCGGATTTCCGCTTCCGGCCGATAAGCACTCTGCCGAGATTCCGGGGTACCACTGCTGGGCGGAGTTTTATCTGGATTCGACCGGCTGGGTTCCAGTCGACATTTCGGAGGCATGGAAGCATCAGGAGAAGCATGATTACTTTTTCGGCGCGCACGATGTCAATCGGGTGCAGTTCACGCAGGGACGCGATCTGAAACTCACGCCGGCGCAGGAGGGAACACCTCTAAACTATTTCGTTTACCCATATGTGGAAATCGACGGAAAGGAATATCCGAATGTTTCGATCGCATTCTCGTTTGCGGATGTCGGCGAAAAGGTTGCGGTCGCGGGCATTTCGCGCTGACAGCCTGTGGTGATACGCGATTGCCGCCCCCAGACCCTAAAAGGTCTCCTGATTTCAAATTATGGCATCGCTAAAGCGATGCCCTGATACGAATCCCACTTGCGCCACGGGCTGCTTCTGCGCAGGAGAGCCATGTATTATGCGGATGTATGACGCGTAAGATGGCTTCATCAAGCCTGCCCTCGCCACGCAGGCCGACAATCGGCGTATTTGACTCAGGCGTTGGCGGGCTAACCGTTCTCAGGGCGTTGATCGAGCGAATTCCAGACGCTGACTATCTGTACTTCGGCGACACGGCCCGCCTTCCCTACGGATCAAAGTCAGCAGCCACGGTGGCGCATTACGCTGTCGGCGCGGTGCGCTATTTGCAGGATCAGGGAGCGGAGTTGCTGGTGATAGCCTGCAACACGGCAACGGCGTTGGCGCTCGGCGACATCAAAAACAAAGCGGCGGCGGGCGTGAAAGTAATCGGCGTCATCGAACCGGGAGCGCAAGCCGCGGCGGCGGCCAGCCGGAAGCGGAACGTCGTCGTCATCGGCACGGAGGCGACCATCAGCAGCCATGCCTACCGGCGAGCTCTCGAAGCCCGGCAGGTCGCGGTGCGTGAGAAGGCTTGTCCTCTGTTTGTGCCGCTGGTCGAAGAGGGTTGGGTGGAACATCCGGTGACCGAACAGGTGGCGAGGATTTATTTGTTGGAAGCCTTTTCGGACGACGCAGGCAATGATATCGCCGACGTGCTGGTGCTCGGCTGCACACATTATCCGCTGATCAAGCCGCTTTTGCGGCGAGTGGCGCCGGACCACATCGCGATTGTGGACTCGGCCGAGTCGACGGCGCAGGACGTGGCCCGTGAGCTTGGGCACAAACTGAAAAGCATGCCGAGTGGCGTTCCCCAGCTCAAGTTCTTTGCGACCGATTCGGCGGAAAAATTCAGGAAGATAGGATCGCGGTTCTTGGGGCTTCCGGTGGAAAACGTGGAGCACGTGGATTTGAAGGAATAGGTGGAGGCCGTGCTGTGCACGGTATTGGACGGGCGGGGCGCCCGTCCCCACGCCTAAAACGAAAACCGCCGCTCGGATAGACGCGGCAAGCCGCGTCTCTACAGGGCAGTTGGATCAGTACATGCGGGTTCAGTACAGATGGAAACTGACTTCGATATTGATCGCCACCGAGACCGGCTTGCCATCTTTCGTGGCGGGTTCGAAACGCCATGTCTTGACGGCTTCAATCGCTTTCTCGTCCAGTCCCAAGCCTAGCGTCCGTGAGACCCGGATGTCCCGCGGCTTGCCATCCGACCCGACGATCACATACAGGACGCACGTTCCCTGATACTTTGCCTTCCGTGCCTCCTCCGAATAATCCGGATCGGGGTCGTAAATCTTCTTGGGAGCCGAGACTCCGCCGCCAACGTGGAATACTCCACCACCCGTGCCGCCGCCGCGGCCGGGCCCGTATCCGGGACCTTCGCCCGAACCAACACCTCCACCGCTACCGGAGCCAATACCGCCGCCGGTGCCGGTTCCATTCGATGGCACGGACGGCAGGTGCGAAAGCGGATTTCCCAGGTCGGGCATGTTGGGCTGCGGAAGGTGAACGTCGGGTGGAATCACGATCGTCGGAGGAACTTCAAGTTTCGGCTTCAGGTTGCGCACCACCGCCATCGGCGGCGTAATCTGCTGCATGGACTGCTTGGGCAAACGTCCTTGCGATGCCTGGAGCTTGTCGCGATCTCCACCACCACCGCCGCCACCGCTGACGCTCTTCGACGGCTTCAAAACAGGAAGTTCATCGGGCGCAATCAACAGGACAGTTTCCTTTGGCTTGGCGACGTCGACGATCTTCCGTCCCAAGTAGGTGGCCAGGACGATAAGCGCGACTGCTAGCACGTGAATGACGGTTGAGCCAGCCGCTCCTCGGCCCTTGTAGTTGTAGAAGCCCCAGATGTCGCGTACCGGGACCGGCTTCGAGGTCAGGACCAGCGGAGGGAGTTTCTTGGGGAAAAAGAATTCGTCAACATTTCGGAACAAGGATTTCCAGAGAGGCTCGTCCAGCGTCTGGTTCTGCAGGAGAAGGTGGAGCTCGGGCTCCGGACCTAGTATTTGCGAGTTCTGCGGCGTTTCGAGTTCTGGCATATTTTCCCGAGCAGTGGACCCCAAATTCACGAGGGAGAGTCGCTTATTTTAGATGCGTGCGCCCTCCTCAAAGGTCGCTTGAAAAAGCGGACGAAGCTTAACCGCGCCGATGCTCCCCGATCAGTTGGATGCGTGCAGGCTATGATCTACTAAAAATTGTACACGCTTTTTCGGCGCGGAAAACAGTACTTTTTGAATTCGCTCCCAATGTGAAAGTCCCAATAAGACCTGTCCTTCCGCGCTCCCTATATAATGAAAAGATTCAATCAGTTGGGAGAACCTTACGAGTGCCGATGGATCTGAAATCCACCATAAACTTGCCCAAAACCGCCTTCCCCATGAAGGCAGGATTACCCCAGAATGAGCCCAAGATTCTGGCTAGGTGGGAGGAGCAGCGGATCTACGACCGCATCCGGGAAGTGCGTAAGGGCTCGCCAACTTATGTGCTGCACGATGGGCCTCCGTACGCTAATGGGCCTATTCATCTTGGTACGGCGATGAATAAGTGCCTGAAGGATTTCATCGTCAAGTCAAAGAACATGGCCGGCTTCGATTCGCCGTATGTTCCGGGATGGGACTGCCACGGGCTGCCCATCGAAATTAAAGTCGATCAAATGTTGGGCGGCAAGAAGCTGCAGATGGCTGCCGTCGATGTGCGCAACGAATGCCGGAAATACGCTGAGAAATTTCTGGACCTGCAGCGCTCCCAGTTCAAGCGCATCGGCGTATTCGGGCGGTTTGACCAGCCCTATTCCACGATGACGCCGCAATACGAAGCAGCGGTGCTCGACATTCTTTATCGTTTTCTGGAGAACGACTTCGTCTACAAGGGACTGCGTTCGGTCTACTGGTGCGTGTTCGACGAGACGGCGTTGGCGGAAGCCGAGGTCGAATATGAGAACCACACCAGCCCGACAGTGTGGGTAAAGTATCCGTTCGCGGGCGATCCGGCGTCGCTCGATGTGGCGCTCGTTGATGCGGAGCAGCGAGGCAAGAAAGTTTCCACTATCATCTGGACCACGACTCCGTGGACGCTGCCGGCGTCGATGGCGGTGGCGTTTCATCCTGACGAAGAGTATGTGGCGCTCGAAGCTGGCGACGACGTGTACATCGTCGGCGCCCGGCTCGCGGCGGTGGTTCAAGACAAAACTGGATTGCAATCGGCGCGCGAGATTGCGCGCTTCCCTGGCCGCAAGATGGAGTACGCCGAGTTCCGGCATCCGTTTCTGGATCGCAAGGTCGTTGGCGTGCTGGCGGATTACGTCACCATGGACCAAGGCACAGGCGTGGTGCACACCGCTCCCGCGCACGGCGCGGAAGACTTCATCACCGGTCAGAAATACAAGATCGACCCGACCTGCAACGTGGATAAAGCGGGCATCATGCGCCACGGTCTTCCGGAGTATGAAGGCAAGCGTGTATTCGATGCCAATGCTCCGATCGTCGAGTTGTTGAAGACGCGCGGCGTGCTGATGCACTCCGAAAAAATGGAGCATTCGTATCCCCATTGCTGGCGCTGTCACAACCCTGTCATTTTCCGCGCGACCGAGCAGTGGTTCATCGGCATGGACACGCCCATGAAAGGGGAGAAGCCGGGCGAAACCATGCGCAGCCGCACGCTGGAAGAGATTGCCCAGGTCAAGTGGGATCCGGCCTGGGGCGAAGAACGTATCTCGAACATGATCGCCACGCGCCCGGACTGGTGCATCTCGCGGCAACGCGTGTGGGGTGTCCCGATCGCGGTGTTTCTGTGTGACGACTGCGGCAAGCCGGTCAACGATCCGGTGATAAATCGTAAAGTGGTGCAGTTCGTTTCGCAGCATGGAGCCGATGCGTGGTACACGCCGGAGGCCGACGCGATTCTTGCTTCCGGCCATAAGTGTGTCCACTGCGGCGGGGCCAAGTTTAGAAAGGAGACTGACATTCTCGACGTGTGGTTCGAGTCGGGATCAAGCCACGCCGCTGTCCTCGGACACGAGCCGAACCTGCCCTGGCCCGCCGATCTTTATCTCGAAGGCGGCGACCAGCACCGCGGATGGTTCCATTCTTCCCTGCTCTGCGCCATCGGCTACAAAGGCAGCGCTCCCTATCGCATGGTCGCAACCAGCGGATGGACGCTCGACGAACAGGGCCGCGCCATGTCGAAGTCGCTCGGCAACACTGTCGATCCGGTCGAGATCGCGGACACGCTCGGTGGCGAAATCGTGCGCATGTGGGTCGCGTCGGTCGACTTCCGCGAAGATGTCGCGTGCTCGCCCGAGATCATGCAGCGGGTGGCGGGAATCTATCGCGACATTCGCAACACGTTTCGCTTCATTCTTGGAAATCTCGATGGCTTTGATCCCATCAAAGATGCGGTCGCGTTCGAGCAGATGCAGCCGATCGATCAATACATGTTGCGGCAGGCGGTAGAAGTGTCGACCGATGTGCAACGCTCGTATGAGGAGTTCGCGTTTCACAAGATCTATCACCGCATCAATAATTTCTGCGGCGTGGAACTAAGCGCTTTCTATTTTGATGTGTTGAAAGACCGGCTCTACACGTCGGGACGCAGATCGGTGTCGCGGCGGGCGGCGCAAACCGCGGTCTGGCGCATCGGCGAGGCGCTGGTGCGGTTGCTGGCTCCGATCATGAGCTTTACCTGTGAAGAAGTCTGGCAGTATTTGCCACCTGTAGCGGGCAGGCTGGAGAGCGTGCATCTGACGACCTTCCCGCAAGCCGAAGAACTGCTGGGAAGCGCCGAAGCTGCAGTCGCGGTTGATGC
>Ga0210400_10002889_pt1 | contig 15480 bp, 12 predicted proteins | sample IncBWH26MmetaG_FD_155456 | JGI IMG/M metagenome (GOLD analysis project Ga0210400, IMG submission 155456) | Forest soil microbial communities from Barre Woods Harvard Forest LTER site, Petersham, Massachusetts, United States - Inc-BW-H-26-M | ecosystem: Environmental > Terrestrial > Soil >... | reverse complement strand
CCCCGCCGCCGAATTCGAGCGCACGCTGCTGCTGCAGGCCGCCGGCGTGGCGGCCGCGGTCGCGCTGTGTTCACAGGCGCTGGGCTCCAAATACGAAGTGTCATCGGCAGCCTTCCTGCCCGCTCGCGGCGTGGCGCTGCGCCTGGAAGGCCTCGCCACTTCGGTGCAATCGCGGGTCGAGGGGCTGCTGGCGAGCCTGCATCAGGCGCCGCTCGCCGTCCTCGATGCGGCTGACTCGTCGCAGTTCTGGGGCGAAGTTGGCGCGGCCGCCGCGCTGGCCGCATTTCCGGTGATCTGGCGCCTGTCGGTGGCACCCCGGCAGGCCGCGCGCATCCTGGATGAAATTGCACCGGAGGCCTTCCAGTTGGACTGGGGCGGCGGCCTGATTTGGCTCGGCACCGGCCGGGTGGATAAGCCCCGCATCCGCGGCGCGCTGCGCGGCGGCCATGCAACCTTGGTCAGGGCGCCCGAGGCGGATCGGCGCGACGGCGCGGTATTTGAGCCGCAAGCACCGGCCATCGCCGCCATCGCGGCGCGCTTCAAACAGGCCTTTGATCCGGATAACCGGCTGAATCCGGGACGCATGAGCTGATGCAGACGCAATTCGACTCCGCCGCGCTGCATGATCCGGACACGGCCGAGGCGGAAAAGGTGCTGCGCAAGTGCGTGCATTGCGGGTTCTGCAATGCGACCTGTCCGACGTACCTGCTGCTCGGCGATGAACTCGACAGTCCGCGAGGGCGCATCTACCTCATCAAGGACATGCTCGAGCAGGATCGTCCGGCAACCGCTGCCGTGGCGCTGCACCTGGACCGGTGCCTGTCGTGCCTGGGCTGCATGACGACCTGTCCGTCAGGCGTTCATTACCAGCACCTGATCGACCACGCCCGCGAACACGTGGAACGCACCTTTCGTCGGCCGCTGTCGCAGCGGCTGTTGCGCGCGCTGCTCGCCGGGGTGTTGCCCTTCCCCGCGCGCCTGCGCCTGGCGCTCAAGGTTGCGGCCGCGATTCCGGCGTCGTTGCGGCGCTCGGCCCTGATCCCGGCCCCGCTGCGGGCGATGCTGGCGCTGGCTGCGGTACCGACCTTCGGGCGACCGGGCGACCTGATGCCGCCACCGCGGCCCGCGGCGTCGCGCGGGCGCATTGCCTTGATCCTCGGCTGCGCCCAGGGAGTGCTGACCCCGGAAACACACGCCGCGACACAGCGGCTGCTGACCCGCGCGGGTTGGGAGGTGGTGCCGGTGTCGGGCTGCTGTGGAGCCCTGACGCATCATCTGGGCCGACGCCGGGAAGCCGAGGATTTCGCGACGCGACTGATCGAAAATCTGCGCGGGGCGAGCGCCGCGGGCGCACTGGCCGCGATCGTCGTGAACGCCTCCGGTTGCGGCACCCAACTGAAGGACTATGGGTTCATGCTGCGCAATCATCCGCGCCTGGCGCAGGATGCGGCGCGCTTCAGTGCGCTGTCCCGCGATATCACCGAAGTGCTCGCACAGTCGCCGCTGCCGGTGAACCCACTGCCGCAGCGGCCCGTGGTCGCCTATCACTCCGCCTGCTCCATGCAGCACGGCCAGAAGCTGGATGCGTTGCCGCGCCGCCTGCTGCGCGAGGCGGGATTCGAGCTGCGTGAGATTGACGAGGGACATCTGTGCTGCGGCTCCGCCGGCAGCTACAACCTGCTGCAACCGCAAATCGCCACGCAATTGCGTGATCGCAAGCTGGCCCACATCGAGCGCACCGGCGCGACCGTCGTGGCCACCGGCAATGTCGGCTGCATCATGCAGCTGCGCTGCGGCGGTTCCCTGCCGGTGGTGCATACCGTGGAGTTGCTGGACTGGGCCTGTGGCGGTCCACGGCCGGCGGCGCTGCCCGCCGGCTGATATGGCCCTACCTTATTGCATTGTTCCGTCGCGGGGCTGCCTCGTTCTAGTTTCGGAGATCATCCTTTAAGGATGCCCACATAGCCGGGCCGAGGGTTCCCCTCACCGTGTGTCGCGCATCGCGTTGCCGATCCGGTGTGATGCCGTTCAGCTCATGAGTTTTCTCCTTGCGCAAGGCTGGAAGTGCTTATCAGCAACCGACCGTAACTTGTTGTCCGATGCTCCAGACAAAGCCCGCAAGCTCCCGAGCTATCGCGACGCAGACCTTGTTGTGCTGCAGCCCACGGGCGGTGAGTCGTCGATAGCGTTGGGTGAGCCGCAGCTGCGCCCGCCAGGCGATGTCGCGGATCGCTGCGGACTGTCCTTCCTGGCGCTTTTGCAGGGGCAAGCTGATGCGCGCCGGAAAGCGGTAGTTCCACGCAGCCTCGATCAACAAGCGTCGCGCATGAGTGTTGCCGGTCTTGGTTATCGCTCCAAGCGCACGCTTTTGGCCGCTGGAGTACTCGCTGGGGACCAAGCCCAGATACCCCATCAGCTCACGCGGGTGCGGGAAGCGCTTCATCTCTCCGAGTTCAGCCACTAGGCTGGTTGCGCTCAGCTCGTCCACGCCCCGCAGCGTCATCAGTGCCTGGACCAGCGGCCGCATCCGCCAGCCTACAAGTTCCTGTGACAGTGCCTGGGTGAGAAGCTCCACACGCGCCTGCGCCTCTGCGATCCCCCGGCGGTACTCGACGAAGGCGATCTCCTGGGCTCGATGCGCGAAGGACACATGGGCCAGATATCGCTCGTGGGCAGCGGTCCAGGAACTCTTACCCGTATAGCGTCGATCGTGCCGTAGAAGCAGCGCTTTGAGCTGCTGGCGCGCCTTGAGTCGGGCGCGAACCGCATCGATGCGGGCGCGGCTCAGGTCTCGCATGGCCTCGTCCCGTTCATCCGGTACGGTCACGTAGGTCAGCAGCGCCGCCCGGGCTAGGCCCGCCAGGCTCAGTGCGTCGCGCCGGTCGGTCTTAACCCGATCACCCGGCTTACGAGGAATCTTTGACGGTGCCACGACCTCGCAGTGATAGCCAGCCTGGCGCAGCCGCCGCACCATGGCAAAGCCACATGGACCTGCCTCGTAAACCACCTTCAACTGGCTCGGCTTGCCTAGCTTGCCCAAAACCTTAGCCAACTCAGCGAGCTTTGCCCCGGCCGTCCCGATAAACCGCGGCGCAGCACCGCCAGACTCGGCCACCGCGATCGCGGTCGTCTCCGCGTGCGCGTCCAGCCCGACGTAGGTAATCTCATCCATGGTCTGCCTCCTGTGCTCTTTGTAGATGACGCCCTTGTGGCGCTCTACATGTGGCTCGGCGCGAGCAATCGCGCAACCCACGGTACTGCGGGAGGCAGACCCCTTTGCGTTCTTAACCTTAGACGCCCCCTTGTTCATGGCGGGCCATGATGCCTAGTTTCGAAAAGACTCACGGCCAATTCTTCGGACAGCCCACCTATTCACACAGCCGAATTCGCTCAGCGATCCCTGCTCTCGGACGGCAGGACCATTTCTCTGGTCGCGACCGGGCGAGGACCGCCAGGAGCGGCCGATTGCGAATCGGCCGCAAATTGCTCTACGGCGGCCACACAATGTATGGCGATCCCAGGCCGCAATTGGAGCGACGTCCATCGCCCAAATGAAGTCGTATTGCTCATCTCCACAGACTGTGGTACTTACTACTACATATGTCGGAGCATGGCGAATATGAATCCACCGCGTCTTAGCAGACGAGAGCTGCGAATCATGGAGGCGTTGTGGAAGCACGGTGCCTGTTCCGTTAGGGAGATTCAGGAAACCTTTCCGGAAAAGGATCGGCTGGCTTATACGACGGTACAAACCATGGTCTCTCGATTGGAGGCGAAACAGGCGGTACGGAAAGTAAAGAAGATCGGTAACGCCCATATTTTTGAAGCCGCAATAACTCAGTCGGCAGCACAAGACCGTTTCGTGGACGAGCTGATGCGTTTTTTCGGAGGCCGGGTAGCACCGTTGATGTCACATCTCGTGGATACGGGCCGACTCACACTGCATGACGTTGAAGAAGCCCGGTCCGCGATCAAGAAAAATCAACAGAAGGAATGAGCCATGCTCGCCGCTGTTATCAATCACCTTTGGCAGTCGACCATTTTCGCCGGCGGCGTCGGTATTCTGACTCTAGCTCTGCGCCAGAACAGTGCCCGTGTTCGCTACATCCTATGGTTCTGTGCATCAGTGAAATTTCTGGTGCCCTTCGCTTTGCTGGCGGCACTAGGCTCTCATATTCCTCACGAACCGCCGAATTCGGAGATGAACACGGGTGGAGCGCAGGTGCTCAGCATCGCGATCGACAGGATCGTTGCGCCAATGCCGGTGACAGCGCACGTGATTGGCACAGCGCCTCTCATTGCCGCATCCGGGCACCCCTGGTTGAATCTACTCGGAATATTGTGGGCGTGCGGTGCGCTGGCGATCGGCGCTTATTGGCTTTTGGGCTGGCGCAGAATCCGGCGCGTTCTCGCTGCCTCAACGCCAAGCGCAATCGACTTTCCGATTCCTGTCAGAACGTCCGCCGTAATGCAGGAACCGGCTGTGGCGGGCATTGTGCGTCCGGTACTCCTTGTTCCAGATGGAATCGAAGGTTGGTTGTCAATCGAACAGCTGCGAGCTGTTTTGGCGCACGAACGCTGCCATGTCAAAAGACGCGACAATCTGAAGGCCGCCTTGCACATGGTGGTTGAGTCCTTGTTTTGGTTCCACCCGCTGGTCTGGTGGCTGGAAAAAAGGCTCATCGCCGAGCGAGAGCGCGCGTGCGACGAGGAAGTCCTCGTGGAGGGAATCAATGCGAAGGACTACGCGGAAGGAATAGTACGCGTTTGCCAGAACTACCTGGAGTCGCCGCTGCGCTGCGCGGCAGGCGTCGGAGGGGGCAATCTGACAAGCAGGATCGAGGCCATACTGAATCCGCCCCGCCAGATGCGCCTGAGCGCTCTGCAGGCGATTCTCCTCAGCGGCATAGCAACCGCCGTAGTCGCTGAGCCAATCGTCAGCGGGCACCTGGCGGCGCCGCTGGCGCAGAGTCAAGATATCAATACGTCAGTCTTCGGAGATTACGTCGCCGTGCCGCCAGCCGATACTGGTCGAAGCGACGGCAAAGATCTGATGGTCGCTGCCGCGAATGGCAATCTTGCTCAAGTCAGGAGTCTCCTGGACAAGGGCGTTCCTGTCGACTTTCAGGAGATCGGCGAAGTCGGCTACACGGCCCTGATCCAGGCGGCTCAGGTCGGACGCGAGCCTGCCGTCGTTCAGGAACTTCTGGCGAACGGCGCGCAGGTGGAACATCGGAGAAATGGCGGCGAGACCGCCTTGATTCTCGCTGGGGGTTCGGGGAACGTTTCCATCGTGGAAGCCCTCTTGAATGCAGGCGCACAAGTCAATGACCAAGATGATGGCGGATTGACTGCCTTGATGGCGGCATCGGCGCGCGGAGATTCAGGGGTAGTCCTGCTTCTTTTGAGTAGTGGTGCTGACGTCCATCGCGAATTAAGGAATGGTGAGACTGCGTTGGAACTGGCAGCCCGAAGCGGCCACGACAGGGTGGTGCGCCTACTGTTGGACAGCGGAGCGGATTTTCGGCATCGGCGATTTACCGGCGAAACTGCCCTCGACTTGGCGGTGCAGGCAAGGCAGGCGGCAGTGGTGGAGACACTGTTGCAGCGCGGTGCGGGCGCGAAACTATAGCGAACGGACGCTGCCAAAACCTGAGAACTCCGCCAACCGAATTCTGTAGCGGTACAAAGAAATCAACATGTTGGGCTACTACTTGGAGCTGGCTATACGCAGCTTGCGGCGCAATGTGGTGCTGACGACGTTGATGGTGGCGGCGGTGGGTGTCGGCATCGGTACTTCTATGACGGTGATGACCACATTGATGGCCATGTCGGGCAATCCGATTCCGGGCAAGTCCAAGCAGCTGTTCGTACCGCAGATCGATAATTGGGGGGTGAAGTCGCACCGAAGCGTCTCCGACGCGGAGTTCGTTCCCACGCAACTCAGCTATCGGGACGTCACGGCGTTCATGAGCGCCCATGTCGGTGTGCGCCAGGCGGCGATGTATTCCCTGGGTTTGAATGTTAACCCTGCCGTTGGAACCCCTTTCCCGGCAATTGGCCGGGCCACGTACAGGGACTTTTTCGGCATGTTCGAAGTGCCGTTCCTGAGTGGTACCGTCTGGGGTCAGGCCGAGGACAATAGGCGAGAGAAAGTCGTCGTGCTCAGCTCAAGGCTGGCGGATCGCGCCTTCCCGCAAGTCGATCCGATCGGCCTTACCATCAGTTTAGGGGGCCGCGATTACCGGGTAGTGGGAGTTATTCGCCCCTGGACGCCGACGCCGCGGTATTACGACCTTTCCGTCGCTTTCGGTGAGACGGAGGATTTTTACCTTCCATTCACGACAGCCATTGACGAGCAAATTGAGAGCAACGGGCCATTCATTTGTGCCGGCGAAGGGGAAGTGGCTCAGGGATGGCCCGGCCGAGTGAACTCGGAGTGTGTGTGGCTGCAGTTCTGGGTCGAACTGCCAACGTTAGCCTACGTCCGCAATTTCCGCAGCTTCCTGCAGGGGTATGCCGCTAACCAGCAGCAATCGGGGAGATTTCATTGGCCGCCCTGGGTGCAGCTACAGGATGTGACGGATTGGATTGCGTCCAAAGATAACCATGTCGTTCCGCAAGGCATCCGGATAAATGCTCTGATGACCGTCGGATTTCTCGTCGTATGCCTGGTGAATGCCATTGCCCTCATGCTCGCCAAATTCGCTACTCGACGCGTGGAGTTTGCCATTCGAAGAGCGATGGGTGCAACCCGCGTAGACCTATTACTGCAATGCCTGACTGAAAGTCTGATCGTGGGACTGATAGGCGGAGTGTTAGGACTCGGGCTCACTGCGGCCGGCCTGGGTGGACTGCGAGCGCTGCACGGCGTTATTGGCACTCAAAGCGCGATGGGCCACTTGTACTCTCAAAACATTGAAGCCGTCCTGGTTACTTTGGTGGTGGCCGTTATCGCGACGGGCTGCTCGGCGCTATACCCCTCACTGCGTGCGAGCCGCGTTCAATCGGGTTTGCAGATTAGAGCGCTGTGACTTTGTCGAATGGCATTGTGAACCTGCCGCCTCTGTTGCGCACACTGCGCAGGAACAGGACCGGGCCAATTCTTATTGGTATTCAGATCGCCCTGACATTGGTGATCGTCTGCAACTGCATGTTCATCATTCAGCAATACCTGCGACATATGAACTCACCGACGGGCATTGACGAGGCGAACATATTCACACTGACTAATGCATGGTTGGTCACGCCGAATGATCTGGAAGCTCGCATCAAGGGAGATTTGGCAGCCATACGTGCGATGCCCGGGGTCCTCGACGCCGTTGCCACACTCTCTTACCCACTGGCGGGGTACGAAGCGAGTATTAGCATCAGTCCTGCTCCCGGCCCGCGACAACCCCACGCTGGGGTTCATCTCTACGATGTCGATGAACATGGCCTTGCTGCCTATGGCCTGAAACTGGTCGCGGGACGGTGGTTCACATCCACCGAAGTACTTTCGGTACCGTTTGATGAGCGCAGATTCCCCGCCGAGACTGTGGTAACTGCTGCATTGGCGACACGACTCTTTCGGACGGCGAACGCATTGGGACAGGTGTTCTACTTTGATCCCGATCATCCCTGCCGCATCGTGGGGATTGTCGAGCGGGCGCACAACGCGGTTGTGAGTTATCGAGACGAGGATTCGATATTCCTACCGGTTCTGCCACTCAACAATGCGTTGAACTATATTGTGCGATCATGGCCCGGTCAGCAGGCATCAGTGCTTCAGTCTGTCGGTCGGACGCTCTATTCTCTATCGCGACAGCGGGTTATTCAGAATATGCGTCCCTATTCAACCACGCGCCACCGAGCTTATACGGAGGACCGCGCGAATGCGGTCATGCTGGGCGTGGTATGCGTACTGATGCTGTCCGTCACTGCGTTCGGCGTGATCGGTCTGACGGCGTACTGGGTGACGCAGCGCAGACAACATATTGGAATGCGCCGCGCGCTGGGCGCCCGACGCGTAGACATATTCAAGCAATTCCAAGCGGAGAATCTTCTGATTGCCTCCGCCGGAAGCCTAGCGGGTATTGTCGCCGGACTAGCCTGCAATCTGTGGTTGCTGAGTAAGCTAGACGGACTTCAACGCATGAGCCCGGCATATATTTTCATGGTAGCGATCATCGTGATTGTTCTTTGCCAATTCGCCGTCCTCGGGCCTTCGTTTCGCGCAGCTGCGATCTCCCCGGCGCAGGCAATTCGAAATCTCTAGCACTCCACCACCCGGTTCGACGGTTGAAGTCAGCCGATCGGGGTATTCGTGCGCGCTCGGACCGACGCACCCCGCTATCGCGAGATAGGAGTTCCGGAGATTCCACGGCTTGGACAGTCAGAGGCCGCCAAGAGTCCGGTCGATGATTTTGATGTGGGCTTGATGCTTTGCTATCCAAGCGACCAAAATCGGTTGCCTCTTAGTGACTGAGTCGGATATAGGGCGTCTGTGTCGCTGGGACCATTTGGGACAGCCAGCCGCACACGTCCCAAAGGGCGCGAACCCATCGGGGCAGCCGCAAAGGATGACCACAGTGATTCGGACGCCAGCACCGGCATGGATCCGTAGCGAGTTGCGCCGAAACTTCGCGCGGGCTTCACTCGCTGGTCGCCGGGCTGCCCGGCAAGAACCCAGAGCTTCGAGCGCACGCTACCAGTCCCGAATATCCGCACTTGAGGTCGAGCTTACGAGCGGAGTGACGCTGCAAATTCCAATCCGGCTCATCCCGGAACTCAAGCACGCCAGCCCGCGCGATATCCGTGCCGTCGAGGTCCTCGGCCGCGGAGGAGGACTTCACTGGGAACGATTGAATGTCGATTTGAGCGTCGCAGGGCTCGTTGCAAGTGTTCTGCAACTCGAAAACTTTACCGACCACGACTAGCTGTCAATTCGTCCCCCGGTTTTTGCTCGCGTCTCCGCAGGCCACGGTTGCGACCGATTCAGCTGCCGCGGCTAATTCTCAATCGGTCATGTTCCTTTTCGACAATGTTGCCCTCTGCTTACTAGTTTTGGGCCGCGCGCCGACTTGCTTTGTGAGTTCAATGCGCATAGTATGCGCATACACTTCTATTGAGGCTTGGACATGGAACGCGGATCCGCTCGCTCGACGCGCAAACGTCCCGTCAATCTCACGTTAAGCGAGGACCTCGTGACAGAAGCAAAAAGAGTTACTGACAATCTCTCCGCTGTGGTGGAGTCGCTCCTCGGCGAATTTTTGTCTAAAGAGCGGGAACGCCGAGCGGGTTTGGTCGAAAACGCTCGCGCCAGCGTCGCCTTATGGAATGATTTCGCGGATCGCAACGGCTCGTTCGCCGACGAGTATTCGACGCTCTGATGGCGCAATTCGACGTCCATCGCAATATCGGCAGGCTGAAGGCAAGTATTCCGTTCGTGGTTATTGCCCAATCGCGGCTGTTTGACGACTACCGTCGCCGGGTCGTCATTCCGCTGGTGCGCAAAATTGGGCTCGCCCACATTCCTAATGCACGCCTCAATCCAACCTTCAAGATCAAGAACATCGCTGTCGTCCTGCATCCGTTGGAGATTGTCTCGATCTCAAACGAGCAGCTTGGCGAACAGGTAGGATCGCTCGCTGCGGAGGGTGATGCAATTGTCGCTGCACTGGATGAACTTCTTTCCCGCGCATACGGATAAAAGCACCGGGTAGTTTGCAATGGCGCCTCAACGCATTAATACCTGACCCACTGGTAATACTATTGGTATGAAGGTCGCCGTCTCAATACCCGACGCAGTCTTCAGCGACGTCGAGGATCTGGCGAAACGGCTGAAGGCTTCGCGCGGCGAGATCTACAGCCGCGAGCTAGGTGAATTCCTGGGCCGACATGTGCCCGAGCGCATGACGGAGGCCATGCATGATGCCATCGCTGCCGTCGGCGACAAATCCGATGCCTTCAGCCGGCGAGCGGCGCGCAATCAGCCATCGGCGAGTTGAATCCGCACCTGTGCCACTCGACGTAGCGGTCATCGCATTGCCGGTCTGGGTTACGGCAGGGCGCGCACCGGTAAATGACTTCAGCGAACCTCACCAGCGACTGATCCAGTCCCATATTGAATCCACCCTCGCGTTCGCAGCGTAAATCGAGCAGCTCGCACGGCACCAGTTGCGTCTGATAGGCTGCCTATGTAGACTTTCGATCATGGGTGAAAAAAACCACGATGTCCGAATGTCCCTCCAAACTCTGCGCGTCCTGGAGGTGTTTCTCGACTGTCCAACCGACGAGCTGTCGGGTGCCGATGTAATCAAACGCGGTGGTCTCGCATCCGGCACGCTCTACCCAATTTTGTTTCGCCTCGAAACCGCCGGATGGTTCGTGAGCCGATGGGAGAAAATTGATCCTGCCACGGCTGGCCGCCCGCGACGCCGACTCTATCGACTGACATCGACGGGCCTTCAGCACGCATCCACTGTGCTCGCGAGCTTCACGTTTCGACGAGGCCTGCCGACATGACCCCTAAGTGGAGCCCAGGTCCAATTGCCTGGATCGTTCTCCGGGCGGCGAGTTTGGTACCGGCGCCCGTTTGTTATCGGCTTGAGGAGGAATGGTTGGCCGATTTATGGGCGCTCGATGGACTCTTGCAAAGGATTCGTTTCGGGTTGGGGTGCGTTTGGGCAGCGCTGCAAATGCGCGGAGATCGCATCACGGCGATCCAGTCCAAACCCGCGCATCGGAATTTTTTTGAAGAACTGCCACTCAAACCGCGCAGCCGCCTGCGGATAGCATTCTTCAAGCTCCGCGATCGCAGACGCGAGCAGGCTTCCACGTGGCTGGCGCGTCTGCACCGGGGTCTCAGAGCCGATGAGGGCGCACAGCTGCAGGCGTGGCTGAAGCGTCGTTCCCACCGCAAATGCATCGCGCGCGTGGCGGCGGAGAAGGACGGTCCGGAGGATCTCACTATCCTCGCTGATATATGTGAGCTGAAACGCGAATGGCTCGAAACGCGCCACGGCCGTAGCCCCATCGTCAATGCCGCAGCCGTGCTGATCGGGATTGGCATCACCTCCCTGCCGGTCTTGGATGTCATTTTTCCTCAGAAATCATTCGTCGAGTCGCTGGGCACCGCGTATACCAGTGACCGGCATACGCTGCGGCATGTGGGTCTGCCAGATGGAACACAGATCGTCCTGAACCACCAGACGCGCATCACCGTGTGGTACTACGACAAGTTCCGCGGCGCCGCGTTGGTGCGCGGCGAAGCCTCTTTCACGGTGCCGCACACAGCATTGCAACCATTTGTGCTGGATGCGGGGGGCCGGCATTTCGGAACAAGCGGCGCCACCTTCAACTTGCGCCTAACAGGCCCAGCGATCGAACTTACGGTTCTCGATGGAGTGGTGGTCGTAGCTGCGCCGCTCGCGATCGAAAGCCGCAAGGTCTATGGCGAATTTGTGCCTCCGACGCTCGTGACGGCCGGCCAAACGATGCACATCAAGCCAGACGGGCAGTCTGCGCAATCCTCAGCGCAACCGGAGGTTCAGGCCAGAATTGCTTGGCAACGAGGCTGAGATCGCGGTCCATTGTTTAGTGCTCAAGCTCATAGCCAGTCGTGCTCGCCCGGCAGTTCGGGACCAGAGGGATCCTTATCGTCAGCGCGCGTGCGCCAGCTCGTCTCGAATGATCTTCGGCACCTGCTCGGCTTTGATCGGCTTTTCAGCGGTGCCTAAGTACTGCGCGAGCGCCCCGTTAATGAGCGTCGGATATCCGATACCCGTCCGCGCCGCCCTTTGGAACAATCGTACTCAGCCTTGATAATCTTTCCGCTCCTACCCAGTAGCTTGTCGCACAGATATTAGGCGCTCGCCGTCGTCGCGCTCCGTCCAAACAGCCACCGATATTTCGCCGCCGGCGTTCATCACGACTGTGACCCAACGAGACTCCCATTCGGAGGAGCCATATTCCACGGTCAGATCTGGCGGATCGTTCAGCACACCTTCTCCCGCAACCAGAGACAGGCCGTGCTTGGCGATATTGGCAGCGCCCTTTTCGGGATCGAACTTCGGACAAGCGATCTGCGTCGCTGGGACAATCTGGAACAGTCAGCCCCGTGAAGCCGAATGACATCGAATTACCTTGCTTGGGGAAGTGATTGTTGCGCTTGTCCGTCAACCACTTGCTATGGGTCGAGTTCGAGGAGTCCATAGGGCGCTCCGCCGCCCGGCGAATCACGTGCAATGATGGTGATGACCTGGCCATTGTTCAGATTGACCGGGACCGGGCCGATGATCCACGTGCTGCTGCCCGCCGGCGCCACCGACAGAGTGTAAGCGCCTTGCGCGTAGCTCACGAAGCCCGTGTCCGTCGCAAACGGCAGCGCCGCGTACGTGGGTGCGGCGCTCTGGGCGGTTCCCGGCCCGACGGGTTCAAGGTAAACATCGACTCGTTGTGCCGAGGGTGAACCCTGGATGAAGCGCAGCCGCGCCTGGGTCGAATACCCGCGGTAGTCGTCCCGCGTGATGAGTGGAAAGAGCTGAGCCAATGGACCCAGCGCAAACAGCGAGTAGCTCTCACCGGCATTGAGATCGACGGTCTGACTCGCAAGCACATTGCTCAGATTGCTCGCTGGTGTGATCGCAAGGTCGTACACGCCAGGCGGTCCGCCGACACTCAAATAGCCCGTGGATCCCTCGTAAGCGAGCGACGGCACGATTGGAGTCGTCAGATTGCCGTTTGCCGTGACCGCCAGTGCGGGCGCATCCGCTGCATCATTGACGACCCGCAGTCCGGTGCCTGCATTCGGCCAGACGTTGTTGCCGATGGCATCGACAGCGGACACACTGACAATGCAGCATGGCGGGAAAACATTCGGCAGGTAGTACGGCGTCAAGGCGGAAAACACAAGATCCGTTCCTCCTTGCAGATCGATGGGTCCTGAGTCATAGCTCACACTTAAAGGCGCTCCGGACACTGCGATCCGGAGCTCTGACTCACCGGCGGCCACCTCGGTAGGGCTCAAGGAGCCCCCGGGGGACACCGTTCCGAGCGGAGTGCTGGAACTCAAGTCCGCCCCGGGTGCGGTGAGGTACACCACGATCGGCGCGGTGTAGGCATTTAGCACCTGGATACGCGTGGACTGTCCAGGGACCACTGCAAGCTCGTGTGGCGAAGTGACGAGCGAGAGGCCGGGCGCCTGGATGCTCCCGACATTGCCTTCAACAGCCACGACATAGTCCATGTTCGCGGCGGCATCCAGCGTGCTCGGACCGATAACCGTAGTCGCTGCCCCGGGGGTCTCGATCTGGACGACCAGGGTGTGTGAGCCTACGCTGATGGGCTGCTCTCCGGTGCCTTGCCCGTAGTCAAGATGGTTGACGAAGGGCTTGCCGTCGAGGATGACATCCATCGGTGGCGCATCCACCGAGGTGTTCACCACCTGCAGGTTGGCGTACGTACCGGGTGGTGGGGAGACGGAGGTGGGATAGTAATTATGGTCGCCCCCACCGCATCCTGCGAAAGCAATGGGCGCGAGCGCAATCAGCAACCCTCTAGCATTCTTCATGGGAGGTCCTCCCGCCTTGCACGGTGGCGAATCTTAACGCGCAGCCGTCCCGGATGTTGACACATTCGTCCAAATCACGATCACCAACTGGCTATCCTCGTCCTGTGCGCTTCGGAGGCGCTTTCCAAACTACCACCGCCACTCTTGCCGCAATACTGGGGCTGCGACTTCGACAGCGTTCATTCTCCCGGTTGGTAACGTCGTCATTGTGAGAAAACGGGACTGCTTGAAAATGAATCAGCAGATGGGCCGACAGATGGCCTGATGGTCTGGTTCCGATCGAGCCCACCTTGCCGTCGTGAGACGAAAATGCTCCCTGTGGATAATGGATGTACGCTCGGCTTCGCGCGATTGATCGCCAAGCGGACGAAGTGCTAACTCCACGCGCACCTCGGCCGAAGGCGTCGAATCCGCCGCTCAGACGAAGGGTCACGACACCGGTTCCGCAAGCCGCAAAATCGTCGCCGGATTGTCCGCCAATTCCCTCTTGGATCTGGGACCTGTCAGATGATTCAATGATAGGCAATTCTTTGCGTCTGTCGCAGCCTTGCCTGGCGGCACACGGCCATCACCCCCGGGCCGAAAGTCCATCCTCATCGCGATCGCGCGTCCAACGAGCCGCGCCTTCGGTGCCGTGCGTCCAACCATTCTTCCGAAAGGGCAGGAGATTTTTGAGCCACTTTTGCGATGCTTTGCGCCTTTACACAATGGAAGGAGCTACGCCCTTAACCGATCAGTAGTTTCAGCGCAGGGAGCAGGTAAGGCTGGCATCCCGAAAAAATCGCGACAACTGTTCGCGATGCGTGCTTGGTTCTGAGGACCCGTGTTCGGGCCGAATCGGATGGCGGCAATAACGTCAGACTTGGCCCACGAATGAGGTTTCCAGATGCGCGATGTCATGTTTGGGACTTTGATCCATGAACTTGGATTGGCCTCGTCACGAATACGCCGAGTTCTCGGGCTCGGCGGATGTGCACTAACTGCGGTCTGTCTACTCGGATGCACGAACGCGCCTCCGCCGCCGCCCGGCTATGCGCCGCTCTCGATCTCTGTCAGTGGACTCCTCCCCAACACTTCGGTAGATGTCCACATAGACATGCTGGAATCAACCGGCTACGTCATCCTCGGCTTAAGTTCCCCTGAAACTTCCGGCGACATTTACGTCGTCGAAGGTACATCTCAAGTCGGTAGTGTTAGCGCTGGCGCGAAATTTAATGCGTACGTAGCCTCTTACCCCAGCAACGATTCCTGCATGGTAGTGTCACCAGTCCCTGGGGTAAACAATACCGTGACAATCGGGGTGTATTGCACCCCAAATGCTGCAACGATCAGCGGCACTGTTACGGGCCTGCAGACCGGAAACCAACTCGACATACAGGACAATGGCGGCGATGATTACACCGTCGTTGGATCACCGAATCCCAATGGTGAACAGTTCACGTTCGCGACGTCGATTGCCATCGGCTCGAGCTACGCCGTTACGGTCCACTCCCAGAACCCCGGGTCGCAGAACTGCCCGGTGACGAACGGTAGTGGCGTCGCTAGCGCCGGCGCGGCTGATTCCCCTCCAGGGGTAACAAACATTGTCATCGCCTGTGGCGCTAACGAATACAACCTCAGCGCTACCGTCTCCGGCCTGGCGCCGGGGGAATCCCTCACACTTTCTGATGCCAACTATATGACTGACAACCAGACCTTGAGCATCTCGGCCAACGGCCCGCAGAACTTCAATCTGCTCTACGACAGTGCCTCGATGTACGACATTATCGTTGTCAACCAACCTCCGTTCGAAACCTGCACCGTCCCGAATGGCACCGGTCTGATAGAAACTGCGCCCGCCAATGTCACGGTCACCTGCGTACCGCAGCTATACCCCGTCAGTGTCGAGGTGTCGGGACTGCCCCAGGGCGATAGTCTGACCGTGCTAG
>Ga0210400_10002888_pt1 | contig 15481 bp, 14 predicted proteins | sample IncBWH26MmetaG_FD_155456 | JGI IMG/M metagenome (GOLD analysis project Ga0210400, IMG submission 155456) | Forest soil microbial communities from Barre Woods Harvard Forest LTER site, Petersham, Massachusetts, United States - Inc-BW-H-26-M | ecosystem: Environmental > Terrestrial > Soil >... | reverse complement strand
ATCGACGATCACGCCCACATGGTCTTTCTCATGAACCTGGATGTAGGCGAATCCAGATCGATCAGCATTTCCCGCAGACCCTTCAGCCGAACAACGCTCTCACCAGCCTGCGGAAGAAGCCCTTTTTCTGCGTGCCGGCTGCCTGCGCCTTCGCTTTATCCTTACCTTCGGGCGCCTCAGGAACCACATCGGGTGTCTGCGGCCACGGCAAGTGCTCGACGTGGACTCGCGCCAGGGTAGCCGTCACATCGGGCGGAGTCCCGCCGTTGCCCTGGAAAACCATTGGTGCGTCGACTTCGATGTTCACCTGTCCTGCCGCTTGCGGTGGAAGTCCGGCGGCGGCATTCGCCGTGGCCGCGACAGCCGGTTCGCTCTGGATCGCGGCGAGTACGGCCGCCCGCTGCGCCGGGGTAGGGGCCGGCGGAGCAGCTTCAGCCCGCTCGAGAGGAGCGGGCGCGGGACACCCGCACGTCATCGTCCCGTTCAGGTCTGGATCTTTCGCGTGGCCAGCATGGAAGACCGCCTGTTCATTGGGCTTCAGGCGATAGAAGTCATTGCCCATCAGCTCCGAGACGACGACATAGGAATCGTCTCCCCGCGAGCGCACGCAGGCGTCGCCATTCTGCATCGCCGTGACCGAGAAGCCGGCTTTCGCGGGTCCCGAAATGAGAATGCGAAAGTCGGGAGTAAGCACCACATCCGCGGTAGCTGGCAATTGGTACTCAGCCTCAAGCGATCCTGCGCTCATGGCGAACATCAGCTCCTGTCCCTGGGGCGAGCTGTTGACGCTAAGGTTCGTGCCCGGGCATATGCGAACTTGTCCGCCGCGCCTGAGGCGTAGCGTCGCCGAGTGCTCACCGGCGGTGACGACCGATCCATTGCTGACTTCGAGACCTGAGGCGGTCTCGCGCACCGTGCCTTTTACCGCGGCATCGGAGGCGTAGACCTCGCCGATGGCCTGCTGAGCCTGCGCCGAACACGGCGCCAGCGTGGCGAAGACTAAAACAAAAACCCCGCGCGGTCCGCGCAGGGTCTTGTACTTGGGAGGGTCAGGCTTTGCTGAGGACAACAATCTACGCGTCGGCTTTATCCGGCACGAAATCATACTGCTCAATTATCGCAGCGATCCCCACTTCCGGTGGGCGCACATCGTCGATGCGCACGACACGGCCGCGGCAACGCACGCGAATGCTCTCCGTGAGGGTGATTTCCGGCGGCAGCGTGAGCGTGAATTCCACTTTGGAACCTGCCGAAAGCTTGGAGCCGGTATAAAAGAAAACGCCCTGCGCGCTGACGTCGCGGGTCTCCGCCGGAACCTCGACCAGCTTTCCATCGTCGCAGCGGATGGAAACCGGGAGCTTCAGCGCAAAGCGTCTGCTGGATCTCTGATCGGCTTTCGTTGCTGATGTTGCCATAGGAGTAAACCTCGCGTAGGACTCGATGCGGGGAACCCAGTCAGGATGACGCGAGCCTTGCCGTTTAGTCAAGGCAATTCGAGGAGCTCGGAATAGTTGGCGAATCAGGCCGCCTTAGGCTTTGGTTCGCGCGACAAAGACGCATTTTCTTGCGCTTGCTGAGCAGTTCCTTGCACCAATGTTTGCGGCTTAGTCTCGGGTAAAAATACCTCAAAACAGGTATAACTTCGGCCCGGACGAGCGTTGCTGTGGACGCGAATCGTTCCGCTATGCCGCTGCACGATGCCACTACTCACCCACAGGCCCACGCCACTTCCCTTTTCGCCCTTGGTAGTAAAGAACGGCTCAAAAAGATGCTTGCGCGCGGGAGGCGGGATTCCCGTGCCTGTATCCAGCAACGCGACCAGCACGCCCGGGCGCTGGCTGTGGGACTCGCGATAATGTCGCACGTGGACGCAGAGTTTTCCGCCGCCGGGCATGGCGTCAACAGCATTCACGATCAGATTGGTGAACACCTGACGCAGTTCGGCGGGGAATCCAGAGATCTCGCTCCGCCACTCGTAACGCTTCTCGATCTGGACCTTCTGCGAACGGATTTTCTTGCCGTACAGCAACAGCACTCCGTCAATGAGCTTGGTAACATTCACTGGCACCATCTGTGACGACTGGCGATGCATCGCCAGGGTTTGTTGAGCGACTTCTGTCATGCGTCGAAGTTCCTGGTCAACCAAGTCGAGGTGTTGACGTTCGGTTTCACCCAGCTTTCCGCTTTGCTTCACGAGATAGAGAAGCTGCATCACCGAATCAAGCGGATTGCGCAGCTCATGCGAGATCGTTGCCGCAAGGCGTCCCGTCGCAGCCAGTTTCTCGCTCGCCCGCAAAGCGTCTTCGGCGTGCTTGCGCTCTGAGATGTCGCGAAACATCATCACGGCTCCGAGAGTCACGCCATCGCTGACCACCGGAGCCGCGGTGTACTCGGTGACGAGTTTGTCTCCCGCGCTGGTAGTGAGCGTTTCCTCCTGGACCTGACACGGGTGCCCGGTCTCCATTGTGCTCAGAAGGCAGCAGGACTCGTGATGGGCAGGATCGCAACCGGCGTGAATCAAGCCGTGGAGCTGCCTGCCGCGCACCTCCTTGGACCTGCAGCCAAGCATTCGCTCGGCGGCGGCATTCATATATTGAATGGCGCCCGACGCGTCGATGTAGCAGACGCCTTCGATAAGGCTGCCCAGCACGGCGCGGTAGTGCGAGCGCACCTCATCGGCTTGCTTCTGCGCCGTGATCTCGGAGGCCATGCCGAGCATCACATTCGAGCCGTTCTCCGCGAAGATCTTTCCCTTGGTCGAAAGCCAGCGCATCCTGCCATCGTTCTCGAAGATGCGGTATTCGAGCTCAAAGCGGTGATGTCCAGCAGTGGCTTCGAACAGCGCGGTAAGAACTCGCTGACGATCCTCCGGATGAACTCTATCGTTCAGGTAGACCTCAAGCGGAAGTTCGTGATATTCGCCCTTACCGCTGCTGCCGGGCTCGCCCTCACGCGACCAACGGAGCACGTTTTGTTCTAGGTCCCACTCCCAAAACCAGATTCGCGCCGCGCGCCGCGCGAGGCGAAGCCGCTGATCGTGCTCTAGCAACCGCCTGCGCTCGTGCTGCAGGTGGCGGATGACCTCAACCAGCACCACTCCCAATGCCATGTAAGCGCACCAAACGACCAACCCGGGCTGAAAGCTGGCGGAGCGGATCTCAGAGCCGTTTAGCGCGACAAACCACAATCCAATGCCGGTAATGGCGAGGGTTATCCAACCCGCAATGTGGCCTCCCAGAAGGGCGCTGATGAGCACTGCGAAGGTGCAAATTAGCGCGATAGGACGCTGTGTCCCTCTCAGCGTTACGCCGGTATAAAGCGCTCCAGCAGCCAAGAGCATCGCGAGCGCGTAACGGACGAGATCCAAGAGGACATTCGTCCGTCGAGGACGTAAGAACCTCGAGTTGAACAGAGGGGGATGCATAGGGGAAGCGAAGCGCGAGATTATGCTTAGGTCTTATGTGGGATGAATCTAGCGCCATGGAGGTTGGCGCTTAATGGCGTAGGTGTGCACCCGGCCGGCAGCACTGGAAAAAGGGAAGTGGTCAGTTCTCAGTTCTGGGTAAAAGCCGAGTCGAATAATGTAGGAGATAGCGATCCGCCCTCAGAGTGGTTCCTGAACCGTCAACAGTTCGTACGCTCGTGGGCGTTGCGGCCGAAAATGCGGTTGCCGCAACTGGAGGTCTTGAAATGAAACTTTGCGCTCTACTGCGTTGTGCCTCTTGCTTGCCCCTCTGGTTCGGAATCGATGCGGAAGCGAAGGGAGATCGCTTTGCTCGATCACCGGGAGCTGTGCTGCTAATTAGTCGGCACGACGAAATCATCCGCTCAGACTAAGGACAGACCAACGGTGCGAACGCGCAGAGCGGAAGCTTCGGCTGCTGTTACCGACAACTAATTACTGAATACTGATTACTGCTCTCTATTTCTTGTAAACTCAACGACGTATGAGCAACGGCGAACGTCCGCGGACACTGCTGTGGATCCTGCTCGGAGGCGGGGCATTCTTTCTTTTTACGCTGCTGATCTTCTCTCTGCTGTACTTCAGCACGCGTGGCAACGACTCCGATTTCGCTCTCGGCAGTGGCGACAAGATCGCAGTAATCGAAATCAACGACATCATCCTGCAGGCCAAACCGTTCGTCGATCAACTCAAGCGCTACGGCGATGACTCGTCGATCAAAGCCATTATTCTGCGCATCGATTCACCGGGCGGTGGCGCTGCGGCTTCCCAGGAGATGTATGAAGCTGTACGCCGCATCCGCGATCAGAAGAAGAAAATGATCGTGGCTTCGATCCAGACGGTCGGAGCCAGCGGCGCATATTACATCGCCTCCGGCACAAACAAGATTTATGCCGGCCGTGCCAGCATCGTCGGCAGCATTGGAGTGATCGCCGAGTGGATCAACTATGGCGACCTGATGCGCTGGGCGAAGCTGAAAGAAGTGATCTTTACCGTGGGCGAGTTGAAAGACGCCGGCGATCCGGCCCGCGATATGACTCCCGCCGAACGAGATTATCTGCAGAGTCTGGCCAACGAGATGTACGGCCAATTCGTCCGCGACGTTGCCGATGGACGCAAGCTCAAGGTGGACGACGTAAAGAACATGGCCAGCGGACGCGTCTGGACCGGCGAACAGGCTCTTCCCCTTAAGTTGATCGATGAGATTGGCGGCTTCCAGGTCGTCGTGGACGAGACCGCCAAAGCGGTCGGCATCCATGGGGAGCCATCGCTGGTGCATCCCGAAGAGAAGAAGCGGACTCTGGCCGACCTCCTCTTTGGGGATGCCACGCAGCTTCTGCCCGCGCATGCCCGCATGATGCAGACCAACAACCCAGGGTTCTTCTATCTCTGGCGCTAGTTCTGGGTCGGGAACCTGGCTTCGACCTTGTCTCGGTTAGTACTTGACGGAAAGCCGCATCTCAGGTGGAATGTACAACTTATGACGAAGGCTGACCTGATCGAAGAAGTTGCCCAAATAACCGACGTCACCCGTCGTGACAGCGAAGTGATTGTGGAGACGATCTTCGACAGCATCGTGCATTCGCTGCGCGCCGGCGACAAAATCGAAATCCGCGGCTTTGGCAGCTTCCGCACCCGGCAGCGCAATTCCCGCGTGGGACGCAATCCCAAGACCGGCGACCGTGTAGACGTCCCCGCCAAGAAAATCCCCTTCTTTAAGCCGAGCAAGGAACTAAAGGATCTTGTGAACCAATCGCAGGGTGACGGAGCGGCAACTCCGGTCGCGCACGCTCCGGGCGCGGAGCCAGCCGGCTAGAGTTCCTCATCCCAGAAAGCCGGCCGCACCCATCATCCTGCCGGTGTAGCCTGCCTCGGCGCGATGCGAGAAAAGCAAATCGGTACGGCACGAAGTGCATTCGTCCGCTGCCCAGATATTCTCTTCCGCCACTCCTGCATCCATAAGTTGCTGCCGGTTAGCCTGGACCAAATCGAGATGGGTCTGCGGGCCGATGCTGCTATGCCCGGGTGCGCGCGCCGTCAGAAATAGCAACGGATACTTTTCCTTTATGGGATCGCGATCGTACACCTCAGAAAACAATTCATCCGCGTAGTTGAACTGCGATTGGAATTCGTCGACTACCTCATCGCCCACCGCATAGCAACAGGCATGGATGCAGGGGCCAATGGCAGCGTGCAGCTCTTCCGTCCGGCTGCCGAATACCGCGCGCATACTGCCCACACCGCGCTCGACGATGCGCCTGACAGTCCCCCGCCACCCGGCATGGAAGGCGCCTACTACTCCGAGTCTGGCATCGGCTACCAAAACGGGAACGCAGTCGGCAACCTGAATGGCCAGCAGCACGTCCATGCGGTTCGTAACGAGGCCATCACCCTTCGGCGGAGATTTGTGTAAGCGATCTTTACTCTTGAGGATATGCACCAGTCCAGAATGAATCTGGCGTAAGCTAATCAGCGCCGGAGCCCGCCGCTCCCGGCCGATGAGTGCTTGTATAAATGCGCGCCGATTGCGTTCAACAGAGCTTCGAATATCGGAAGGAGTAAAGCCCAGGTTCAATTGTCGGCCACCATACGCCTCAGAGACACCGCCCAACCGTGTGCTGAATCCATGCACAAACCCTGGCAGCTCACACAAGCTATGTGAGCGAATGAGCTGGAGCTTCGGCGCTTCGCGCAGCTCGCGAGTCTTCTCCAAAGATGCGGTAAAAGCCACAGATCATTCTAAGACAAGAAGAATGGGGGGATTAACGAGTGAGCAGCGGCGGATGAATGGAGCGGAACTTCATCGCCGATGTGAGTCGCTACGGATGTAGACAGCCGCCCAACCGATTCTGTTTGCAGAAGTTTAGACAGTGCGGATCAGCGGATCAATGAGTCTAGGACACGGCGCGTGTTATATTTTCGTGTTCCGTTATGTATGACGATTTCACAGCTATCGATCGCTGGTCGGCAGATCCACTTCACTGCACCTACCAAGCGGTGATCGTGGCGATTGCCACGCGGCACGCCGACGCAATCGACATCAAATTCCTCGTCGGCGGACGCTCCGTCTGGATCTCCCTTCCCCACCTCGCCTGGGTAAAGTACAAGGAGCAGACCGGCAAGGCCATCACCGACCCGCTTGCGATCCAGATCGCCGGACACTATCTCAAATCGGCCATTGAAAGCGGATACGACAATGGCCGTGAAATGTACACTCTGTCAGTCCGTGAAACGCTCGACCATCTTGATGCGGTAATGTCGGAGTTCAAGAATGCTCGCGCGGTTCCCATGATGCCGCGCGTGGAAGCGTGAGAAAGCTGCTGACTTCTGGTACTAGCTTTGTGCTGACCGTTTAACGATCCTTTGTTCCCCGAAAGCTTTGACAGGGCTCTCAAGGAAAGTTGATCAAGAAACCCCGACTTTCACCCTCGTCGCAACTGCGTGTTCAGCGTCTCGGCCTGCGGCACGGAAACCAGCTAGCCGCCAGCAGCTAGCAACGAGTAGCTTAAGAAAATGAAGCTCGTCTTCTGCGGCACTCCGCCGTTCGCGGTTCCCACTCTGGAAGCTCTCATGGCAGCGGGACACGACATTCCCCTCCTACTCACTCAGCCTGATCGCCCCCAGGGACGCGGCCTTGCACTCGCCGCCTCTGCGGTGAAGCAAGCGGCGCAACGCCATGGGCTAACAATCGAGCAACCGGAGAAGATCAAGAACAACTCGGAACTTCGAGCTTTGCTGGAACGCATTCATCCGGACGCGATCATCGTGGTCGGATACGGCCGCATGGTTCCGCCATGGATGCTCTCGTTGCCCAAGCGCGGCAACATCAACCTGCACGGATCGCTGCTGCCGAAATATCGCGGGGCGGCGCCGCTCCAATGGGCCATTGCCGAAGGCGAAAGCGTAAGCGGAGTTACGACCATGCTGCTCAACGAAGGTCTCGATACCGGCGACATCCTCCTCCAGCGGGAGCTCGCGATTCAGCCGGATGAAACTGCAGTCAGCTATGGCCAACGGCTGGCAGTGATCGGCGCGGACTTGATGGTGGAAACACTCCGCGGCGTGGAGTCGGGGCGAATCACCCCGCAGCGGCAGGACCACGGCCACGCTTCGCTCGCCCCACTTCTGAAAAAAGAAGACGGGCTAGCCAGTTTCAATTTCTCAGCACAGCGAATCTACAACCGCCTGCGCGGATTTCAGCCTTGGCCCGGCTGTTACACCAACTTTCGCCGGAACAAGCTGACAATTGCCGCAGCCAAGGCTGTCACTCAAACGGGAGACGGGAACCCCGGCGAGATGCTCGTGGAGCGCGACCGGCTCTTCGTCACTTGCGGTGAACGCAGCATGTTGGAACTACTCGAAGTGCAGCCGGAAGGCAAGCGCAAGATGCCGACGGCAGACTTCGTTCGCGGATATCGTCCGCTAAGCGGCGAAAAGTTGGGAACGTGACAAGTTCCTATTGTGAAACCTCCAGCCTGATCTGCGTCTCGGGAGTCACGCGCGACCCTGCGGGCGGCGTCTGACTCACGATGATTCCCGAAAAAGGAGTAGCCGCCGGCGCGCCCGGATTGACTGGAGCATTGGCGACAGCAGCGCCCTGGTTCGCACTCACAGCCGCCGCCACGATGGGAACTTGCAATCCCGCACGGACGATCTTTTCTTTTGCCTCAGCAAGCTGGCGTCCCACGAAGCTTGGCATTACGTACTCGGGAGTCGCCACGGGCTCTGCGAGCAAAATGCTCACCTTTGGAGAAGTCAGTTCGGTCGCGCTGGGCGGCGGCTCCTGCGCAATCACCTGGTCAGCCGGAACGCCCGCCGCGGCCACTCCGGCAACGGCTGCGAGATCAAGACCTCGGCGTCGCAAGTTGATCGTTGCCGCGCGCTCGGACTGGCCGAGCAGGTCTGGAATCGCAACCCGCTGCGGTCCGAGACTTTCGGATACCCGCACACGCCATCCCCGACGTACTTTGCTGTTGGCGGAAGGCGCCTGCGAGATGATCTTTCCCGCGGGCACATCGGAGCTGTAAAACTTGTCCTCGACGGTGACGATCAATCCGTTGCCGTTCGCGGTCTCTTGCGCCTGAAGCGTGCTCATGCCCCTCAGGTTGGGAACGCGCACTTCGCGACCGTGAATCGCAAAACGCATGGCCGTGAGTGCCGAGAAAAGCGCGATTAGCAGCAGAATGAGCGATCGCGTGACTAGACGGAAGAATCTCAACCTATGACTCCCAACATCGCATGCTCATCTGGCGACGGAACCAGCCGCTTGCGGCCGACCAGCCGCCGTCTGCGCCTTGATCACTGGGGACTGCTGAAGGGGCGTTCCTGGGAAGCTCTCTTGGGGATGATCCGCGACAACAACTCGCATGAAATCCTCCCAAACCGGGAGCGCAGCCAGAGCGCCGGCTTCTTTGTTACCGAGTGATTTCTTCTCGTCAAATCCGATCCAAACACCGCAGGTAATCGATGGCGAGAAGCCGATGAACCAGGCGTCAGTAAAGTCATTCGTGGTGCCGGTCTTGCCGCCCAGCGCATGTTTCAATTTGGCGCCTGCCGCTGCCGCGGTGCCATGCTGGACGACGCCTTCCAACAACTCGGTCATGGTGCGCGCCGTGTCGACGCCGATTACGTCCTTCACTTCCGGATAATTTTCTTCGAGCACATGGCCGTCATAGTCCACGACCTTGCGGATGAATCGCGGCTTTGCCCGCACCCCGTCGTTGGGGAACGTGCTGTAGGCGGAAACCTGCTCTTGCAGCGTGACCTCGGCGGCGCCGAGCGCTACCGGGAGGTAAGGCTCGATCTTCGACGTTATTCCGAACTTGTGAACATAGGAGATAACCGTCGGCATCCCCACTTTCTCAGCCAATTTCACCGCGGGGATATTGCGCGATTCCGCCAGGGCATGACGCAACGTGATGAGGCCCTCGAATTTGTCGTCGTAGTTGTGCGGCGTCCACACCCCGGATGCACTCGACAAGGTGATGGGAGCATCGAGAATCGTGTCGTCGGGCTTCGCGCCTTGATCGACCGCTGCGGTGTAAACGTACGGCTTGAACGAAGAACCAACCTGTCGCAGAGCTTGCGTTGCGCGGTCGAACTTCGACTCGTCGAAATCGCGCCCACCGAACAGCGCCTGCACATCGCCGGTGGAGTTCTCAATCGCCATCAACGCGCCCTGCACACCCGACTCCTGTTCCAGCGCAAGATGCAGAGGCGGAGTCACTCCGTCCGCCTTCTGTGAGGGAACCTCAAGAACGTGGACGTACACGAGGTCGCCAACCTTGAGCAAATCTGCGGGATCCTTCGCTTTCGTCCAGGCGATATCTTTGGGTGCGACTTCGCCTCCGATTTTGCCGAGCTTCACCGTGGCAGCTCCAGGCCGCACTCCGCTGACGATCCCATGCACATAGCTGGCGGTCTCAATCGGCTGGTCCCAATCCGGGTTGGCATAGCTTGAAACCGTTTGTCCACGCTCAAAGACGTTCTGAAGATTGCCCTTCCATCCGTGGCGATGTTCGTAGGCCGCCAGTCCGTCGAGAACGGCCCGGTTGGCGGCCTTCTGATACTCCAGATTGAGCGAGGTATAAACGCGCAGTCCGCCCTCATGCACTTCTTCGGTTCCGTACTTCGCCTCGAGATAGCGGCGAACCTCTTCGATAAAGTACGGCGCCACGGAATTCGGCGAGCTCTGCTGGTGCAGACGCAAGGGCGCCGCCTTGGCGCTGATGGCTTCGTCGGCCGTAATCTTTCCGTCTTCAAGCATGGCATTGATCACCATGTTGCGACGGTGCAGTGCTCTCTCCGGATAGCGAAGCGGTGAATAGACCGAGGGGCCTTTGGGAAGAGCGGCGAGCAGCGCTGCCTCTTCCAGTGCGAGGTCTTTCGCATGCTTGCTGAAATAAAACTCCGAACCGGCTTCAAATCCATAGGCGCCATTTCCCAGGAAGATCTGGTTGGCGTACATGGTGAATATCTGCTGCTTGGTGAATCGCCGCTCGATCTGGATGGCGAGCATCACCTCCTGGATCTTGCGCCCATAGTTCTTGTCGAAGGTAAGGAACAGATTGCGCGAGAGCTGCATGGTAAGCGTCGAAGCGCCCTGCACGCGTCCCCCATAGCGGATGTCGCGATAGGCCGCGCCCAGCACACGCCACACGTCCACGCCCCAATGCCGCTCGAAGTCTTTGTCTTCAATCGAGATCACCGCATCGCGCAGAACCTTCGGAATGTCTTCGTAGGCCACAATCACGCGACGCTGCAGCGCGAACGATCCAATCTCCCGCCCCTGATCGTCGTAGAGTTCTGTAATGGAACTCGGCCGGTAGTGCTCGAGTTCTCCGATCTGCGGTAGATCGGTCGAGTAGACAAGAAGCAGTCCCGCCAACGCTCCCACTGCTGCCGCCATTAAAGCAAGCAACAGGAATCCGACCCTGCCAGCCATGCGGCGGCTCGGCGCAGGAATCTCCTGTTCCTGCTCAACTGGCGGATTGGTTTCGACTTCCATGAGACGACCAGCTTGCGAAGAGCCCTGATGTTGGGAGCTGTTCTGTTCATTATCGCTGGAGAGAAGCACAGGTTGCTGCAGAAAATCAGAGCGGAGCGCCGGGCCCCTCCGTCCGGCGACTGGAGTCACTCCAGAACATCTGTCGTCGTGGGCCCACTGGGATCGCCAAAACAAAATGCCACGAATTGCTTCGTGGCATCTTCAAAACCGATTCGAACTACGACTTACGTTCTTGCGCGCAGAACCTGCACCGCGCGCTGAAGCTGCTCGTCGTCCTTACGCTGCTGTTGTTCCTTGGTCTTCTCGTCAGGAGTTGGCGCAGCGCCATCCTCGTCGTCGGGAAGTGACTCATCGATATTGCTGGCGACAACGATGTTGGGCGTCACAGCCGAATCTTGAATCGCTTTGCCCCCAGGCGTGTAGTACTTCGCAACCGACAAGATGAGCGCGGAACCATCGGGAATATCGATTACCTGCTGCACGGAGCCGCTGCCGAATGTCTTGTCACCCAGGACGTCACCCCGATTGTTGTCGAGGATCGCGGCGGCGACGATCTCACCAGGGCCCGCTGTACCGCGGTTCACCATAACCACTACCGGCAGATTGGTGATGGCTTTCTGTGGATCGGCGGTGAATACCTGCTTGGGATATTTCTGACCTTGCAAATAGGTAATGACGCCGTGATTCAGGAAGAGATTGGCGACCGCGACGGCCTCGTTCGCTTCGCCTTCTGAGACATTGCGCAAATCGAGGATGAACTTCTTGGCGCCTCTCTTCTGTTCTTCGCGAATCTTACTGGCGATTTCTTGAGCCTTGCCCTTTGTGAGCGCCACCGGCTGGATGTCGGCGACTCCTTCATCCACGATCTTATCGGTCGTTCCGGGGATCACGATGTTGTCCCGCGTAACCGTGATCTTCTGCGGCTCGGCTTTTCCCGGACGCACGACTGAGAAATTGATATTCGATCCCTGTTTCCCCGCGAGTTCTTCCTCGATCGCCGCCAATGACATCTCGTGGGTACTCTTGCTCTCAATGGCCTCGATGATGTCGCCCGTCTGAATGCCCGCCTTGTCTGCGGGCCCGCCCGGAAGTACGGAGACTACGGCCGCATATCCGAAGCGCTTGGAGACAGTTGCGCCGACGTTGGCGTGTCCGTCGTTTTGATGACTCTTGTAGAACTTGTACTCGTCGGGATTCAAGTAGCTCGAATCGGCATCAAGCGACTCCAGCAGGCCATGCAGTGCGCCACTCGTAACCGCCGGAAAATTCGGCTCTTCGACGTACTCCGTGCGAATGCGCGAGAGTACTTCGCTATAAACGCCGAGCTGGCGATAGGCGCCGTCATTGCTGGAGGCATGGACTCCAAGGCCACCCAGCACCACGACAAGAACGATGAAAAAGGAAAGAGAAAGAACACCAATCTTGAGCTGCTTCGACATTAGACCTTCTGGCGAGCGCAAAACCAGCTGCGACCCGCAACCCCATTATAAACTTGGATGCTTTCGTTATTGAGCAGGTCACAAAGGGTTTTTGGCATCGGCCGCGATAGGCTAGGGGCAACAGCTTAGGAGTCTGGCTGAAGTCGGCCTGCACCGCTTCCGGGGCCTCCGCGACCGCCTATCGCTTACCGCCTACTATCGCTGCCTTCCTGTTGTCCTTCCCGTTTCCTGTTGCCCCTAAAGCTGCCGAATCCGTGCAAGATGTGTGATACGTGCGCCCAATAATGCCTTCCGCTGCGGGCGCAAGCCCACATCGTCATGTCCAATCTGGCCGATTTCGCGATCCAGCAGCATCGGGTCTACGTGCTGCGCGACTTTGAGCAGCGGCCCAACCGGGACATAGTGTGCTCCGGCTATGCACCGTCCAATCCCGAACACATCATCGCAGCATGCTTTCCTAACGCGACCATCATCTCTTCCTGGCAGGAGGTAGAGGACCTTTCCAAGCTTCCCTGGCCGCTCGAAGTGATCAGTTTTCACGCCACCAGGACCGTAGGAAGGCGCTTCCGCTTCAATTTGAACTGCCTTGATTTCCAGCGCGAATGGGAATCGGAGTGGCCGAGGTTAATCTAGACCGTCGTACAGAACTCCTGTACGCCATTTGAGAGATCCCTATGCCCATTGAGACCACATACACAAGCCTGCGGGAACGTCTAGCTTCGCTTCTCAACCAAGTGACCGAAGATCAGGAGGTTGTTATCGTGCGGCGCCGAGTGCTGCCTGCTGAAGAATTGAGAAGCCTCATGGAAACCGCGCACTTAGTGCGTTCCCCTAAGAATGCACGGCGTTTGCTCGCGGCGCTCAAGCGGGCGACTGAAGGAAAAGGCGCTCCCGAATCCGTTGAGAAGCTGCGCAAGGAGATGGGACTTGCCTCGGCCCGCTGAACGCCAGGCAGTATTTCACCCGTAATTTCGTGAAGACCTGAGCTTTTTGGGTTGAAACTGATAGAAAGCCCGGCGATCCGAAACCTGGATCTGGTTGAAGCCGTGATCACGGATCCTTTTGCGGGTCTAGGCAAGCCGGAGCCTCTGAGATTTCTCTTGACAGGATCTTGGCTAGGAGAATCACCCAGGAACACAGGCTCGTCTATCGTGTTGCACAGAATCGAAGCGATTTTCTTCAGGCACGATACCACTACTGATTTTTCGCGTCCTTCGGCGAAGTACTCTCGCTTTCTTTCGCAAATCCAACCGCCTTCATGGCCCGAACGACCTCCTGGTTCCGCATGAATGCTTTCCACACACCCTGATTGCGCAGGTTCTCTGCCATGAGCAGCATGATTCCCAAGTCGATGCCAAGCACCTGCGGATCGTACCAGTCATCCTTGGGATGGAATGCGTCCACAAACCCGTAGCGCGTCCACGCTTTGGGATAGCGATCGAAGATCGTCTCTAGAACCAACCTGCAATCCTGAGGAAGGAACGGCAGCGATCCGCCCGCAGCACAAGGCACGACCGTGCCATCGATTGGTCCCACAGGCGGCGGACCTCCCCACACCACATATCCGCGCTCCGCATCCGACGCTGTGATGCCCCACAGATTCTCGCGGTACCACGGATACTGGCTCTGGAGGCTCAGGCAAAAGCGCTTGTGAGCGATGGTTGCCGTGACCGAGTTCTGGAAGTAGTCGGCGTGGGCGTCACGCTTGCCGCGAAAATCGATCCAGGTATGCGCCGACTGGTGAATAAAGAGAGGCGCACGGGGATCGTTGATATATCGCAACCCATCATATTCAAAGATTGGGCGCTTCCAGGCCTCCCACGACGATGCCGGTATGGGATGTGCCGGCGATCCGATGGCCAGCAGGTACATCCCCATCAGCTCGCAATACTGATCCCATCTCGATTCTAGGAATCCCGATTCGGGCTTCCATCCATGGTCGAGCGTGTCTCCGCCATTGAGCATCCATTGCCAATCCACGCGCTCGTAGATCTCGGTCGCAAGCTGACGGATATCGGAGGCATCGAAATACGCCCGCGCATGCAGCACGCCCAGCAATAACAACGCCGTATCGATGGACGACAGCTCGCACTTCCAGGCTCTCTCCCCCGTGTGTACGTCCACGAAGTGATAGTAAAAGCCGTGTTCATGAGGCATGCGACGCGCCAGGAACTCAAGCGTCTTCTGGACGCGGTTGCGGGCGCCGGCGGGATTCAGGAACTTGTTGGCATGGGCCACGCACAGCGCACTCAGGCCGAAACCAGTGGCTGCGATGCTGGATATGGTGTGAGAGTCCGGCTCCGTGTGGGTCGCCCGGTCTTTCACAAATCCCGTTTCAGGATCGGCCTGCTCGTAGAAAAAGCGGCACGCCCGGCGCTCCATCTCGACAAGCAAGCCGTCGCTCTGGTCTCGCTTTCGCCATGCGCTGCACCCGGGAGCAAGCAACGAATACGAGATTCCGCCGAGAGTACTTTTAAGCAATTGGCGTCTTGAGAAGTGCATCAGCGCGGATTTCTTGTCGGAGCTTCCCATTCCGATAGACGGAATATAGCTGAAGTAAATGTAGCTGAAGCCAAGCTGAGCCGGCGGCCCACCGGCCGTGTTTTTGTCCGCGTCACCATGCTCGCCAATTTGTGCGATAGGGAAGCCCACACACGGAAATACTCCGAATCAACGCTGTTCAGCATCCAAAGATCAGCAGTTGCGGGCAAACACACGTGTTTCTGGTGACACTTCCACATTCGGCGAGGCGGTCTCTTATTGCCCGCCGTTAAGGGCGTCCCCAAAAATCAAATTTCCCTGGGCGTTTCAGCGCCCAAAACGAACTATCTTCGCCGAAAGGAATGCGTTAATTTCCTTTGGTTCAGGCTCGCTATTTTCCTGTTAACTCACAAACTCTACTCAGGATGTCTAGAACTCCCAAAAAATAGGGGGCGATCTGTTCAGAGCGGACCTCTAACGAGTATGGAGAGACGACCGTGACACACACACGGCCGAAAGCGGCCGGCTGTCCTTTGCCTCGACGCTCTTGCATGGTCGGGAACTGCGACGACCGTCGACCTACTTCACCTC
>Ga0210400_10002887_pt1 | contig 15489 bp, 16 predicted proteins | sample IncBWH26MmetaG_FD_155456 | JGI IMG/M metagenome (GOLD analysis project Ga0210400, IMG submission 155456) | Forest soil microbial communities from Barre Woods Harvard Forest LTER site, Petersham, Massachusetts, United States - Inc-BW-H-26-M | ecosystem: Environmental > Terrestrial > Soil >... | reverse complement strand
CTAGAGCCGTGCCAGGATGCAGTTGGCTATGCGGTCCAGTGTCAGAGTGTCGCTGTTCACAAAATTGAGTTTATCTCGTTTTCGAAAGCGTCCGTATATTCGAAGCCAATGACGTTCTTGCGGAGAATTCCTTCCCGGTCATAAAGCAATGTAGTTGGCAAGCCTTCGATTCCGCCGAACTTTTGCTTAAATCCGCCATCGGCCTTGAATGACTCTCCCACCTATCGATCGCATCGCACACGCAACAGGTCACATTTCTGAAGGGGACTACCTTACCGAGGTTAGGGACGTACGGCATTCGCGGTATTCTTGCTGACCGAAAGTCCTACCACTATTGTCGTCTCTCGCACGAAGACTAACTTTTTGTGAGACTCCATTAACGATGACCAGGGGGTCGCGCGTTCAGGAGTACGTATGCTCCTTTCGGCGCTTATGGATATTCGGCTGTTTTTCATCCGCGAGTAGGGCTACATTCGGCTCTGGACTCAAAGCTCGTCCCGCTCAGCTTCGAAGGCCAACGATACTAGGCTAGCTGCTTCGGCTCGAAAGGAAGTGTTTCCTGAACTCCGCAACTCCTCAACAGTGAGTACAGGTGTGCCTGAGCGTTTGTGGCGTCCGGCCAACGCACTTAATGTCATAGCACCGAGATTCCTCAGCCCGGTATCTACTGCGTGACGTAACACACGAGTGAAAGCGCGACGCAATCAGTTCTGGTGGGTTGCGTAGCCGAGGGCATGAAGCTTGAGAACCGCCCGGTGCATTCCAACGGGTGGATGGAGAGACAAAATGGCCGAGTGCAAGCAGAGGGGTAGTTCTATCAAAGCACGGGTTAAGGCCGAGCAATCCCTTAGAGAGCCAAATTCAACCTCGGCGCTGTTTTTTGGTGAAGATCTGATTTCAATCCCAACTGCAAGAATTCTGGAAGAATTTCGTAAACTGTCGCGTTTCTTCCCGGTCGTCGTTCTTATTCCGAAATCGGCTGTCCACGAGAAGACTGCCCCGAACAATTCCGCATCGAACAAGTCCGTCACCGTTATCAACGGAGGCCCGCATCTTCCCTCACCTGTGGAGGCGGCGGCATGGTTTGAAAGTCCGAGCGCCGAAGACATGTTTGTGTTTGGGGAGGTGACGGTAAGCTTTTCCGCCATGGAAACCCATCGGCGGGGGCAGTTAGTTGCACTCACACGAAAGGAGTTTAAAACTCTGGCGTATCTGATCCGGAATGCCCGAAGGGTGATCTCCCGGGACGAACTTCTCAACGAAGTCTGGGGATATCAAAGTTATCCGTCTACTCGTACGGTTGACAACCACATACTCGGCTTGCGCGGGAAACTGGAGGCGGACCCTGCCCGTCCCAAACACTTTCTAACGGTACGTGGCACAGGATATAAGTTCTTGCCCTAAATCTGCGCAACCGACTCCGATTGGGGACGACTAGGGGATTGTGGAGCGATTATCACAGGGATACGATAAGCCGGGAACTCTTAACCCGGCAGATAAGAGCGCCAACAAGCGTCCCATCTTTCGCCCGCTCAACGAATTACGAAACTTTACGAACACCTCGACGGTTATTTTGCCGCACCGATGCCCTGGACGTGAGAGGATATCGCCCGGAGGATTCATGGAAATCTTGGCGGCATTGAAGCAGGAAGAAGCGAAGTTCGAGAAGGAGGTGAGTGCCGCGCAGCAGCAGTTGGACAATGTGCGAACGGCAATGAAGCTCTTAGGCGGTATGAATAGCAGTGGTAAAGCGACTGCCAGCAGCAGTGGTAAAACGACTGGCGGGAAGAAACGAGTCATGTCTGCCGCTGCGAGAGCGAAGATGGCGCAGGCGCAAAAGGAGCGTTGGGCAAAGTTTAGAGCAGCGAAGGCGAAGGGTAAGTAAAGCTGATTTTGCGCAGTCAGCTTGGGATGGAGAACGTGTGGCGCCCACTAAAACGCAGCTTTTTGGATTGGGTGCTTGGCGCACACATGCCGACTCAAACTCGTTGTCGCGCTCGCGTTCGTAGTTCAGTTTCATTTCAGCTATCGTGTTGCCAGCGGGTAAACCTGAAGGTTTGAACTCCTACGCACATCGTGAACAGGCCCAGCCCATGAAACGTTCTCTTTGAACCCACACCAATTCAGGGTGTGTTGCGTAGGGCTTGCGGCTTGGGAGAGCCACCATACATCACCATTAGTGACGATTGATTTGTAGCATCTACTTACTTATACGAGAGCTAAATCGCACGCTTACCAGCATTCAACGCAATGGCAAACAGCCGTCAGGCCACTTGAGTTTCCTAACCAACCATATCGACAACTTGCTTGAACGAGCGGGGGTCCACCTGTACGACAGGGAAACGGGTCTCCACATTCTTATGGACGAGTATTCTGTCCCGCCGCAGGAATTGGACCATGGTCCAGCAACCATCAGCATAGCACTGACAAACGCCTGTGATCTTTCGTGCGAATTCTGTTATGCACCCAAGAGCCGCCATTCCCTCAAAGCTGACGATGTTTTGGCTTGGTGCAAAGAATTCTCTAATCTAGGTACATTTGAAGTTGCGTTTGGCGGTGGCGAACCAACTCTGTATCGCGGCCTTTTTCGGCTTTGCCACGCTATTTGGAGCGAAACAGACCTCGGAATTTCAATTACCACTCATGGTCAGCATTTAACGAGTGAGCTTATCCGTGCGCTGCATGGTTGCGTGTCGGTGATCCGCGTTTCCATTGATGCACCAGAGCCGCATTATTCGTTGGTTCGGGAGCGTCCGCTGAGCCGTCTTCTTGAGACTCTTGAGCGGGCGAGTCAACTTATCTCACAATGCGACTCAAGATTGATGAAGTCTTCGAGCACTATGCGGCGCAATCGGAATACTACAAGCGGGCAAACATTGCTCAACGCTTCGCGATGGAAGACTGCTTTTATCGGTTAAGCATGGAGTTGCTGGCGAAGATTATTGGGCCGTTCGAAATAATACGGTGAAAACGCGATTCACGCCAATCGAATTTGTGAAATGGGCGGAGCCGGATTCTCCTTCGCAGCCCGCAATCTTTTCGCAACTGTCCGAAATGAGACTGCATCGCGATGCCATCATAGGTGCATGCTCCGTAAGAAAGGTAAGAAAGAACTCGGCAACGCGGCACGTGCCAGCGTCAAGAAGGAAATGGCGAAGCCGCGCATGGCCAAGTCCGCAAGAATAACGGAGCTGAATCTAGATACTGTGCGAATTCCAGTTCGGCCGAGTACCACCGGAACGATCAACAAAAGCATCCCGTCTCCACGTCAAAGCCAGCCGGAAAAGGTGGAGATTGCTGTTGCCGGGGCCGACCACCGGCACCGAAATCTCCGCATCGAAAATACGTTAACTGACGAAAATGGCGACGCTGTGAGTCTCAAAAAGGGAGCTCACGTTGAGGTTACCGTCACAGCCGAACCAAAGACAGTCAACCGCCGCCATTAACGAAGGCTTAGCCGGGTTGACGGGCAGTTTTTTAAGGTATTTAGTCCTTCGCGGTTGTAACCAAAAGCTGGCGCATCTCGATCCTTCTTATCGAACGGCGCTGGCAGTATGCGCCATTCTCAATATTGAGATGTTGCTCATCGAGGGAAGTGTGGGTGTAAGGATGGATCGGTTTGTAGGTCTGTACGCTTCTTCGCGAGAAGGTATACAAGCTTCGTCGTATTCCAAACCGTACGGATCTCCGGCATAGAGAGGTAAGTTAAAATTGTGCCGGACGAAAATTATGACTTATGACTGACTGAGCGGGCTCCAGCCTGTAATCCCTCGAATAGGCACATCGTTTAACGGTCGAAGGTCGATAACACCAGGTAGCAATAAGTTACGGATGCTCTGCCGCAGAGAAGTTGAAACGTAACCGGCAGCAGCGCTTCACCGCAGTGGCTCCAGCCGTTGATCAACAACTGTACGCCAGGAGGGCGATTCGTGCTCGGAATGGGCTCGAGGCAGAGCGGCAAGGCCATAGTTGTTTCAACCTGCCTGGCGATATGCCTATACCGGAATGCTACAGCCAGCACTGCGCCTGCCGACGAGACCGCGCCTCTGTCTGTTAATCACTGTGCGGTGAGCGCGGAAGAATTTAAATGGTTCATGCAGCAGGAACGGGCAGGTGTGTTTCAAGAGCTAAGGACAAGATGCAAGTTCGATTACGGAAAAGGTTTCTGGGACCGCAATTGTGCGGGAACAACAGCAAAGAAGCTAATCGAGAAGAGAACCATCAACCGAATTGTTCGTGACACAGTTCAGCAGTTGCTTTTTAAGGACCTCGGATTAATCGAAGATGCACGCTATTCGGTTTTTCTCGAAAACCTTGAAAACCTCAACGCGAATAGGGAAAGAGCTGCCCAGCAAGGACGCGTAATCTACGGGCCAGTGCGCTACGGCGTACTGCAATACTACGGGCACTGGATGGCTACCCTCCAAATCCGGGCCAAAGAAAAGCTGTCCCGAGGCGAGTTTCGCGTGACCGATGAGAAACTCCGGGTCTTCGCTGGAAAAACATGGCCAAAGCGCCCCTTTGAACAGACCAAGGATCTGGCAAGGGCAACGTATATCGATCAAGCGTACCAACACCTGGTCGACGCCAGGATCGCAAACGCCATGGTGAAAACGAATGCGGAGGCGGTCCGCGCGATTCTTACATCGGAATTGCCTTCAACGAACGAAGAAAGATGAATTCGAAAGAAAAGATCACACATTCGGTAGGGAGCTCATGAACAGTCAAAAGCAATATTTCTGGAAGGCGGTTATGACCAAGGGCGCAGTGCTATTTTTGTTGCTCGTGCTTGCGCCGCGACTTCAAGCTACCAGCTATTACGTAGATTCGGTGAATGGCAATGATGCGAACTCCGGAACGGCTCCGACCGCCGCGTGGCAGACACTGGATGTCGTGAATAACAGAACATTCCAACCCGGCGACCTTCTTCTTTTCAAAGCGGGCGGCATCTGGACGGGCCAGCTAAATCCAAAAGGCTCGGGCAGCGCTACTTTGCCGATTGTCATAGATATGTACGGAAACGGCCCCAAACCTATTATCGACGGCAATGGTGTGACCGGGAATGGCGCGGTTTTCCTATTCAATCAAAGCTATTGGGAGCTTAACAATCTCGAGGTTACGAACGACGCGGCCAGCGGCGGCGACCGACGAGGAATCTACTTGAGCGCGGCGAATTTCGGAACGGCCACGCACTTATACGTCAGGAACTGCTACATCCACAACGTCAAAGGAATAGTAGACGCAAACAGCAGTGCGGCGAAACGGACAGGCGGAATCATTATCGAGGTAATTGACGACTCAACGACGCCGTCACGCTTCGATGACGTACGCATCGAGAATTCCGTGATTACCACTGTAGATAACGAGGGTATTGCGATCAATAACCGGGTGAAGACCAGCGATTATCCGGGTACGACTGGGTGGGACAACCGGAAAATAACACGCTTGCTTATACGCAACAATTCGCTCAGTGATATAGCCAAAAATGCGATGATCATCCGACTTGCCGATGAGACTGGGTTAATTGAGCACAACGTGGTCTGGAATACAGCATTCCGCGCCGGTGCGGGCAATACGATTTATACAATCAGTTGCCGTGGAACGGTGTTCCAACATAATGAGGGATATTTGAACAAAGAAACCGCCGGGTACGACGGCTCTCTTTATGACTCGGACCTCCAGAGCCCGCATGTAATATTTCAATACAGCTATAGTCACGATAACAATCAAGGGTTGTACTGGATGGCCACGACAGCACCGGACGACAATATCACTGTAAGGTACAACATCAGCCAGAATGACAAAGGCCGAATTTTCTCGATGAGCTACCCAAACACGAGTACGTACGTGTACAACAATACGATCTATATCCCTTCGAATCTATCTCCCGCGATCATCGACGAAAAGACAGCGAACCAAAAGACGTATTATTTTTACAACAATATTTTTTATAATGAGAGCTCGACCGCGACATATCAGTTCTTCAACGGCATTCGAACCTTCAGCCACAATATCTTCTATGGCTTTCATCCCGCAAATGAGCCGTCGGACGCCAACAAGCTCACCAGCGACCCGTTGCTAGAAGCGCCCGGCACAGGCGGTTTGGGCCTGGATACGGTCAATGGCTATAAGCTGAAAGCTGGGTCTCCGGCCATAGACTCGGGCATGACCATTGCCAATGACGGTGGTTTAGACTTCTTCGGCAACAAAGTGCCGTATAACGGCGTAACGGACCGGGGAGGTCACGAATGGACTCCAGCGGGCGGCGACTTCTCGCTGTCGGCCTCCCCGTCCTCTCAAACCGAAGTTCGCGGGAGTAGCGTTAACTATACCGTTAGCAGCACTTCCGCAGGCGATCCAACCATAGCTTTGAGTGTGGATGGCTTGCCCAATGGCGCCATCGCGACCTTCAATCCCACGTCGCTGCACGGGTCCAGTGCCGCCACCATGACGGTCAGTACAAATTCCAGCACGCCTACTGGGACTTATACATTGAGAGTCAGCGGGAATACCGGAAGCGTGATGCACGCGATCAATGTGACGCTGGTGGTAGGCGCCACATCCGACTTCTCGCTATCTGCTACGCCGACAAGTCAGACGGTGGTTCAGGGGAGTAATACCGCCTACACCATCGGTGTCCCATCCTCCGGTAGTTTTGGGGGCGCGGTTGCGTTGAGCGCAAGTGGTTTGCCCAGCGGCGCGAGTGCCAGCTTCAATCCCAGTTCCGTGACCAGTCCCGGCTCGTCCACCATGACGGTGACCGCGAGTTCCAACACGCGAAGTGGCGGATACACTCTAACCGTTACAGGGACAAGCGGTAGCTTGACCCATACAACTACGGCTACTCTGGTTGTAAAGTCGGCTTCGCTGCAGCAGACCACAGCTGCGTTAGCCTCGAGTGCAAATCCCTCGGCCGGCGGGCAGAAAGTGACGTTCACTGCCAGCGTCTCACCCTCCGCAGCTTCGGGTAGCGTGCAGTTCTTCGATGGCTCCTCGTCGCTAGGAACCGCGACACTTAGCGGAGGCGCAGCGTCCGTTTCGACCGCGACCCTGACGGCAGGGTCGCATTCCATTACTGCAAAATACAATGGGGACGCAAACTTCGCGGTCAGCACCTCCGCGGTATTGACGCAGACAGTGAATGCGGGTGTTGCACAACCCACCACTTTACTTCCCGTCGCGGATGCCTACGTGCGCGACGGTAGTTATGCCAATACGAACTACGGCCTAGTCAACACATTGGCCACCAAATCCGATGTCGGCGCTGGCTATAACCGCTGGACATATCTAAAGTTTGATCTTTCAGGTATCACAGGAAGCATTACCAGCAGTGTGCTGCGTCTCTACGGCGGTATCTCTAACACTAGAAACACCAACCTCACGGTCGCCGTTTACGCGGGGGCTGACACAACTTGGAGCGAAGCCGGCATCACTTGGAACAATCGGCCGCCAGCAGGCGCGAGCATTCTGGCTACTGCTACAGTCGCCAACTCAACATCGCAATACTTCGAATGGGACCTGACACCGTACATTCAGGCGGCCAACCGCGGCTTGGTGAGCATTGTGTTGCAGGACACACAGAACAGCACCGATTACATTCTGTGGAACTCTCGGGAAGCCACCAGTAATCAGCCACAGCTGGTGATTCGCTGATACCGGCTTGCCAAGAATTGGTAAAACCAGCCTAGCATTCTCAGTAGCGAGATTTGGCTCGCACACATGCTGCGTTAGGCGCCGCTAAGGGAGTTTAGTGGAGTGCAACCTGTGAAGAGTCGCAGCGCGAGGCTGGGAAAAGCGGCAGGGCTGGGCGGCTCCTGTCCGGACCAGGCCGCAGACCCGCGCTGTGGCAGGCAGGCCCGGCGCACTACAAGTTTCATATATTAAGGTGATTAATCGCCGGATTAATGCAGGACAAGATCCGAGTACTCAGGGTGTTTTGCTACATACTGCTGTACCGTCGGGCAAACAATGTCGACCTTGAGGTTGTGGTCGCGGGCCCAACGGAGAGCGGTTTCCGCTAGAGCGGACGCAAGGCCTTTATGACGCAATTTTTCAGGAATTTCCGTATGGTCTAGCGTCAGAATATTTCCGGCCAAAGTGTAATTGAGATAGGCGACCGCACCGTTGCGCTCGATTTCGAACCGGCCAGTCGTGACCTTCTGCGGCAGTCGAGGCTCGCGGCGAAAAATCTTCCACATGACTGTTAGATGTGCTGCTGTCTATGAATGGCTACCCACGAGAACTTACACGATCTTGGAAACGCGACGCCTTGAAGATTTCGGGAACACATGTGGACGTCTCCGCCTTTCGTTTAGGAAGGCGGAATGTCCACACGAGAGTATTCTGGCGGACTCAGCGCAAAATCCGCACCGGATGCATTGAGTGAGGAGGCAGGCTTATGAGCGGCAGAGTAGTTCTCATCACGGGAGCAAAAGGTGGGCTGGGTACCTTTGTCACACAGCGTTTCCTGGGGATTGGCGCGACGGTTGTCGGTGCATCGCGTAGCATCTCGCAGGAAGATTTCCCGGTTCCCAATTTTGTTGCGCTGCCCGTGGATTTCACGAAGTCCGTCGCGGTTACTAGCGCGATCGGCTCAATCGTTGAACGTTATGGGAAGCTGGATGTGCTGGTACACGTCGTGGGCGGATTTGCGGGCGGCAAATCCGTCGTGCGGCTAACCGGGCGAGAGGCCATCTGACGGCGTTGAATACTACAGATATTCAAACCACGTACATGTTGTTCGACAACCTCGGATACATGCACGGCCTTTGGATGCTGGTTCATCGCACTGGATACCGCATCTTAATCAAATACGAAGCGTGGCTCCGTGCGGACGCGAACATTCAATCAAATATAGAGGTTGTGCAGACCTTCGTTTAGCTCCCGTAAAGTGTGCCTAACCTAGACTCCCGTCTAATGGACGTTAGTTCTTGCTCTCGTCTCTTGTGTTAACGAATACGCGCTCGCCTGTTTCCTCATTGTCAATGACGAACTCTCCCGGCCATGACTCACCAAGCTCTCCTACAAGTGCTGTCGCATTGTCGAACGTTTGCACGGCCTCGATGAAATGGAGGTCTCCATCGCTTTGCACCTTGTAGATGCGAAAGAGCGGACGCAACGAAACTCCGATTGGGGACCTAGGAAGGGACAGTGGGGCGGATTATCTCACGAGATGCCAGTCACCCTCTGTGGTTCGCCAAAATTCTGGTCGGCTTTGAAATCAATAACATAGCGGCCGCCCTCCCTGCCTGTTCCTCGTCAAGATTCAAAACGCGGTTGAAATGAATAGCATGCGGAGTGGCCTGTAACATTGTTACGCGAACCGGAGCCAAGGCCTTGCGGAGTTTTGGCGAACGACAATCTCACTTTGTATTTCGGATTCGGTTCGTCTTTGCGCCGAGCGGTTACCCACGTTGTCTCACGCACTACAGCAGGAAATCCGCCGACACGACTTCAACTATTTCGTTCATGAGCCGCCATCAATCGCGCAAAGCGGTAAAGGTAGCTTGGCCATCAAATTAAGGTTGCTTCCAGTCCAGTTAAGCGACCAAACACGCTCTGCGAAGCGAGTTAACGTCCTTCATCTCGCGCCTGACTTCGGCGAGATAATTTCTAATTTCTGCAAACCAGTGCGTTACTTTCGGACCTTCACTATTCCCTTGATGCACGGAAACACCGCTCCTATTCAGGCCGGAGATATTCAGGCCAGTTAGCCAGCAGTTTTCGAGCGTAAGCCTCGCGGTCTAGGAAACGCCGGAGGCACGACTGTCAACGAGCGTTAGTTGTAAGTAGGAGGAGCGCGGCCAAAACTTGCGGCTAAGAAGGGTTCACGCGGCGAGAAAGCATTTTCTAACGGAACCCCGCGTAAGTTGACCTGTAGCGGTATAACGAGACAGAAAACGAGGACAGGAAGGGCAAACGTTACATGGTCAAGATCAACAGCAGGAAACGGAAGCACCACGACGAAAAGAATCGCGGACGCGAGCAAGATTGCCAGGAGGCAGGCGATAATGCCCCGCGATTCGCACAGGAGTTGCAAATTCTTCAGCATTGCCTTCGGCACAATCTTACATCGTTCGCATCTCAAGAGCTTGAATAAAGTTGCGAAGCAGCAGCCTAACGCACCACGGCGCGACATCGTCGTGTATAATTGCACCCTGCTATGAAAGTCACAATTCACAACGAACGCATCGACATAACAGAACTCCCGTTGGGCAACCGCATCCAATGGAACCCCATCTTGGACGAATTGAGGTCAGAGTATCGCCCCGGAGTTTATCAGCACGGAAAACGCATGGGCATGAACATTGTCAACGGTAAGCTCGATGCTTATATCTACCGAACCGCCAAGACGCCTCCGGACTCGGAGATTTTGGAAATCCTCAACAGACATGGAATCGCCTAGATACTGCATGAAGGGCACGCACCTTTCGTCTCCGCTCGCTGCGTTTCTCTGCACGGCGATGGCTTTGCTGTTAGCAGTAACGCAGCCTGTACTCGCTCTCGTTTTCGCCTTCTTAATTCCGTTTTGGTTCTTCCTTGCACTTGTCGTCATTGCTCCGTACCGACCGATTCGCAGCGTCATAAGAGTTCTTCCGTTCTTAGTACTTCCCGTTTTCTCGCCTCGACCGCCCCCGCTTAGGTAACGCAATCAACGGCTAGCTACGGCGCACTTGCGCCTTTCAATCACTGCCGCAACCTAGCGAGGAGATACGCGTGTCTTTGAGGGACATTTTACGCAAAGTGTTCTTAAGTATTGCTATTGGAGGCCACTCCGTTCTCGGTGTCGGAATGAGCCAGGAGAAAATTGAGGAACTTCTGCACGCGATGAATCAAACGAGAGTCGAGGTCTCTGTTTCCGATGACGAGCACAGGGATTTAAAAGAGTGAAACAGATGTCCGGTTAGCCGCGCCAGCTCAACCGGTCGATGCAACACCATCTAGTCAGTTGATCCGACAGCACTTCCCCATGGAGAAGCGCTTTGTCCGACTGTAACCAATCAGACCCTAGCCAGGATGGTGTTCCGTTTGAATCAACGCTCGCGAACGACTCTTAGCTATTGAGGCCCCTGTAAGGGGATTTCGGCCTAGTGTTGCGTCGACCCATTGAATCCACCCGACTAACCGGGCGTTAGCCGTCCTGATACGGTCTAAAGCTCTTCTGAACGACGCTGGGCTACTCAATTCTCAGTGCGTTCATGGGTGAAATAGAGGCAGCGCGGTTTGCGGGAATTATGGCGGCGAAAAATGAGCAGATCGCAAGCGCTGCCGCAGCAACGGTCAGTGCGAGCGGGTCCCACGAGGAAACGCCGTACAGCTGGGCTGAGATCAACCGCCCGGCGCCAACGGCTAGGGGCAACCCCAAGATCAGTCCCACCAACACGCGCTTGAATGCCCCGCCCACTACGAGTTGCATCACTTTCGGGCGGTCAGCGCCAAGTGCCATGCGGATGCCGATTTCGTTGGTTCTCTGCGCAACTGTATAGGCCGTGACGCCGTACAGTCCAACAGCAGCGAGTACCAGAGCCACAATCCCGAACAGGCCGGCAAGGCTGGCTACGGCGCGCTCCTGATCGAAGGAAAGCTCAACTTGCTGCTGCATCGTCCTAATGCTGTTGATCGTCAGGTTGGGATCCAGCTCCGCGAGCATCCTGGTGAGCAGCGGCTCCAGCGCTCCTGGAGACAGATTGGTTACCAGCATAATTCCGCTGATAAAGTGGGAGCGCAGCTCGAGTTTCTTCATCAGCGGGTCGTGATAATCCACATACTGAGCCAGCGGCACGTAGAACATGGGACGCGCAGGCTTGCTCAATCCCCAGCCCGCAAACTTTGCATCACGCACGACTCCGACGATACTAAATGTGCTGGCATATTCGGGGACGTCCAGCCCGAAGTGCTGCACCAGCGGGTCCTCGTCGCTCTTGAAAAAGCGCTTCACGAACGCTTCGTTCACAATCGCCACCGGCGCTGTCGTTTCGTTGTCCGCAGCGGTAAAGGCACGTCCGCGCAAAATTGGCATGTTAAAGTTTTGAAGATAGTTGGCACTCACGCGGTCCCAAGACGCGCCCGATTCTTCGTTTAATTTGGCGGGAGGATGGCCGGCTACCACAATGAGTTCGCCCCAGTTGTCGGTGAGCGGGTTATACATTGCCAGCCCGGAACCTTGCACGCCGGGCACCCGATTGAGTTGTTGTTCCAGCTGGCGGTAGAGCGCCGCTAACTTCGGCTGTGTGTAGTTGGCCGGCGGGCTGTTCATATCGATCACGACGCGCCCTTGTACTTGATACCCGAAATCCTGATGCTCGAGCTTGTTTAGGCTTCGCGCCAACATGGTTGCTCCCGCAACCAGGACCACCGACAAGGTGGCCTGCACGACCAAGAGCGCTTTGCGGGCGAACGAAGATCGGTCTCTGGCGCCGCGGCCCGATCCTCGCAATGCTTCCGCCGGATCGCTACGCGTCTGAAGCCACGCAGGAGCCGACCCGAAGATGATTCCGGTGATCAGCGCCAATCCGAAGGCAAATGCTAATACGATGAGCGATGGCGCAGTGCTGATCGGGAGGAAATGTGAGCTGTGGAATGCAAGGGCCAGTAGCAGCTTCGCGGCCGCCATGGCCACGAGAAGCCCGACAATGCTGCCACCAATTGCGAGCAGGACGCTTTCCGTGAGAGCCTGCGCGACGATCTGACCCGGCGTGGCGCCCACTGCGAGTCGCACTGCCGTTTGACCACGACGCGCGACCCCGCGAGCCAGCAGCAGGTTGGCCACATTGGCGCATGCGATCAGCAGCACCAAGCCGCAAACCGACAGCAGGATCTGGAGGCTGCGTCCGTATTCTTCCTTCATGACTGCGACACCCGCTCCGGCAGGCACCACGTCGACGAACTGCTTAGGAAGCAGCCGGATCACGTCGGGCATCCAGTTGGCGGGATACCCGGAATCATTCTGCATCCATTGCCGCAACACTCCAGTCAGGCGCGGAGCCATTCCGTTAATCGAAGCTCCCGGCCGCAATCGGCCGATAATGCGCAGCCAGGCAGAGATCGACTGATGCAGTAAACCGCCGTCCGCATCCATCATGGGTTCCTGTTGCAGCGGGAGCCAGATGTCGGGAGGGTCGCTTTGCAGTGTTTCGCCGAAAAATCCGGGGGGCGCAACCCCAATGACAGAAAAGGGATGACCCTCGAGCAGGAACGTGGAGCCCACGACCGATGGATCGCTGGCATAGGTTGTCTGCCAGACGCGGTGGCTGAGCACGGCCACCGGGGGAGCCGACGGCTTGTCGTCATCGGGCGTGAACACGCGTCCACCGAAGGCACGCACTCCAAGTGTCGAGAAGTAATTGCCGGTGACGTACTCCGACCGCAGGGACCTGGGGGTCGATTCGACTCCTTGACGCCGCACGCCCAACCGCCAGCGCCCGGCCTGGAAAGCCGTGACTTCTTCAAATTCCGGCGTCTCGGCCTTCAGCCGCTCATACAGAGCGAAAGAGAACATCCCCCACTGGTCCTGAGGTCCGCCTTCCACGCAGCAATCGTCACCTACACCCACGCGATACAGCCTCCCTGGATCAGAGACCGGCAGCGACCGAAGCATAACGGCATGGATCAGCGTGAATATTGCCGTGGTTCCGCCGATGCCCAAGGCCAGCGTGAGTACCGCGGCAGCAGTAAAAACAGGCGACAGGCGGAACTGTCGCAAGGCATATCGAAGACTGCCGGGCAGGCTTTGCATTGAACACCTCTCAATACTCTACGCAGGTCAGGCGCTGCGGGTTCCCAAATCCAGCAAACTTGTGAACGAGGCCCGCAGTCCGGCACGATTCCGCTTTGTGCTGTTGTCTTGACGATTCAGAGAGCCATTTGTCACTGAGCTGCAACGGCTAAGGGCAATCCGCTGGGTGGGCTAATGCCTGGTAAAGGCTTATCGGGCACCTCCTAGCCTTGATTGCTCGGGATCGCACCGATTTGCTGCAATAAGCCAAGCAGATCAGGTTGGCCATGATCCTCGACGAATTGCCCGCCAGATAATCGATACGCTTCAGGCCCTGAAGTGCGTTAGTTGATCCCATGCCTGATTAACGCGCGTTCGCCGCCCCGCAATAAAGTTCTGACGCAACAAAAGAGTATACGGCGCATCTCAAGTAGTGAGTTGGAAATCACTTCGGAGAAATAATGGACTACGTCAATCTTGGCAAGACCGGACTTAGGGTCTCGCGGATCTGCCTGGGCTGCATGACCTATGGGCAACCCGCCACCGGAAAAATCAAGCCCGGCAGCCACGCCTGGGCCCTGAATGAAGAAGAGAGTCAGCCCTTCTTGCGTCAGTCGCTTGATTTGGGCATCAATTTTTTCGACACCGCCAACGTTTATTCAGCGGGGGCCAGCGAAGAAGTCCTTGGGCGATTTCTGCGCGCACATACTCGCCGCGAAGCCGTAGTCATCGCGACCAAGGTGCATGCCCTCATGCGCGACGAGCCGAATGGTCAAGGCCTTTCGCGCAAGGAGATCTTTTATGAACTCGAGCAGAGCCTGCGCCGTCTCGGAACCGACTACGTGGACTTGTATCAAATCCACCGCTGGGATTACGAGACGCCGATCGAAGAAACTCTCGAGGCGCTGCACGACGTAGTGAAGTCCGGCAAGGTGCGCTATATCGGAGCGTCTTCCATGTACGCGTGGCAATTCACGAAGGCGTTGTATCTTGCGGATGGCCACGGTTGGACGCGATTCGTTTCCATGCAAAATCACTACAACCTGCTCAATCGCGAAGAAGAACGAGAGATGATGCCGCTCTGCCAAACCGAGGGCATTGGTGTACTTCCGTGGAGTCCGCTCGCGCGTGGACGTCTGGCACGCCCGTGGCAGACCGAGAGCACAAAACGCTTCGAGACGGATCAGTTCGGCAAGACGCTGTATTCGAAGACGGAAGAAGCGGACCAAAGAGTCGTCGACCGGCTCGGCGAACTCTCCGAAAAGCGTGGCGTTCCCCGCGCTCTGCTTGCGCTTGCCTGGATGCTCAGCAAACCATTCGTCACTTCGCCGATTGTGGGCGCCACCAAGTCGAATCATCTTACCGATGCGGTAGCCGCACTGTCGTTGCGACTTACACGCGAAGAGATTGCGTCGCTCGAAGAACCGTACACGCCGCACCCGGTACTCGGTTTCAGCTAAGCCCTAGGCGGCATGCCAGTTCGTGTGACAGGGTACCGGTTTTCCTTCGCTGTCATAATCATTTAAACGATACCACCAATTCAACGGCCATTTACAAATGAGAGACTCAGTGCCTCCTAAACGCGGTAATCGGAAAAGTGAAGTTCTCCGAGATCGAAATTCACAGAATTCTCAATGCGGAATGCCTTAAGTCATTTCAGGTTTGCGGCCAGGGACTTGGAGAACAGCCAGGGAAATAGCCCTGGTTCGTCGTAGGCTTTGTCCCAGGAGACGTGCCTGACCCCGGGATATTCGGTGTAGTGGACTTCGGCGCCG